>ULWH01019415.1_pt1 | contig 11109 bp, 10 predicted proteins | sample 1960201 | NCBI WGS metagenome assembly ULWH01 (sample SAMEA4835808, study PRJEB28245) | human gut metagenome | biome: gut microbiome; material: fecal sample | place: Denmark | collected 2008
CTTGGCGGTGATCCGCTTCTGGTTCCGGGCCATGTCGCAGATGGCGGTAACAAAATGCATGTAAGCCTTGACCTCATCCGGCGACTCGTACTTCGGGAACCATGGGAAGTCGAGCTTGTTGCCGATGATGTTGATCGGCAGGTCCTCCGCGCCGAGCGCCTTTTTGATCAGGCTGCCCTTAGCGGCAACGAGCGCGTAAAGGTTCTGCAGCTGGCCCTCCGTGAAAAGGGAAAGCGGCATCTGGATCGCGACTCCGGTCGGGCCTTCAGGCTCTTCGGTTCCTGTTTCCGCATGGAACCCGGCTGCGGCAAGCGCAATGATGACCGCCTCAATGGTGTCCTGATCCGTGCGCTCGTCGTAGACCACCGTGCCGTCCTTCGCGACGGTGATGGTTCCTACCTCGTAGGCGCTGGTGGGCATGCCCTTGTAGACGGGCTTGATGCCGAGCAGCTTAGAGATGGTTTGGACCAGTTCTTTCCGGTCCGGTCCTGTGGCGTTGTAGTGTAGTTTCATTGGGTTACCTCCTTGTTTTTGGTACTGTATACATCACTCTAAAGCCACAGAATAGCAAGTTATATTTGAGCGATTTCTGTACTATTTTTCAGGAGATAAGACCCTGTTCGTCTACGGTTGATACTTCATCAAAGCGGAACGTGACACCGTCCCGCTGCACGGTTACGCCATCCGGGGAACCGACCTGCTCGATGTAGCGTTTGACGATGACATCACAGAACTTCTCGTCCAGTTCCACGGTGTAGCAGGTGCGATCCGACTGCTCACAGGCAATGAGCGTGCTGCCGGAACCGCCGAACGGGTCCAGCACGATCGTACCGGTCATGGACGAGTTCATGATCGGGTAGGCCAGAAGCGCGATCGGCTTCATGGTCGGATGATCCGCGTTCTTCTTGGGTTTGTCGTACTCCCAGACGGTGGTTTCCTTGCGGCCAGCATACCAGACGTGCTTACCGGACTTCTTCCACCCGAAGAGCACCGGCTCGTGAATCCACTGATAGGGACTGCGGCCCAGCACCAGCGAGTTCTTTTTCCAGATGCAGCATCCGGACAGATAGAACCCAGCATCGACAAAGGCTCTCCGGAAGTTCAGGCCCTCGGTGTCCGCGTGGAACACATAGATGGAAGCGTCATCTGCCATGACCGCCTCCATGTTCGTGAAGGCGTCGAGCAGAAACTGGTAGAACGCGTCGTTTGCCATGTGGTCGTTCTTGATCTTCCCGGCGGTGCCTTCGTAGTTCACGTTATAAGGCGGGTCCGTCAGCACGAGGTTCGCCTTCTTACCGTCCATCAGGATGTCATAGGTTTCCTTTTTCGTGGAATCCCCGCATACCAGGCGATGCCGACCGAGCGTCCAGACGTCACCGGCCTTGGTGAAGGTTGGCTTTTTAAGCTCCGCCTCGATATCGAAGTCATCGTCATGGATGCCGTCCTTCAGGCTGTCCTTGAACAGGTCGTCGATCTCGTCCGGATCGAAACCGGTGAGTGACACATCAAAGGCCTCGCCCTGCAGATCGGAAATGAGCAGAGCCAGTTTGTCCTTGTCCCAATCGCCGCTGATCTTGTTCAGGGCAATGTTGAGCGCCTTTTCCTTGGCCTCGTCCATTTCAATGATGACGCAGTCCACCTCGGTGATGCCGAGATCGATCAGCACCTTCAGTCGCTGATGCCCACCGACCACGCGACCGGTTGTCTTGTTCCAGATCACCGGCTCTACGTATCCAAATTCCTCAATGGACCGCTTCAGCTTTTCGTATTCCGGGTCGCCGGGTTTCAAATCCTTACGCGGGTTGTATTCGGCAGGGAGCAGGTCCACTGCTTTCTTTTTCTCGATCAGCATATGAGACCCCACTCAGCGAACTTTTCAAAACCGCCGATGCGCTTGATATAGTTCCTCGCTGTTTCCACGATCTTCTCGTATGGAACCCCGCCAACGGTCTCGTCCCCGATCGCACAGGACAGTTCCACGGTCTCGCCGGTCTGCTGCGCCAGAAGCCACGCATAGATGTTCACGCTGACGTCGGCCTTGCTCAGGTCCTTTCCGTGCAGGCCGCCGCCGGTTACGGAATCGCCCATATCGCTCCCGAGCTTCCGGTTCGTCGCGCCGGAATCGACGTCGGTGCCGCCGGTCCAGTCTCCGAGCGGGTTCACGATCGCGCCGGGGAACATGCCCTCCAGCTCGTCCCGGTTCGCATTGCTCTGGCAGATGATCAGCCGGTCTCCGTCAAGGATGTATTTCCCATCCGACAGGTAGAGCGAGTAGAGCAGGGACGCGATCTCACTCAGGTCGGCCTGCTCCTCGGTTACAGGGACGCCTTTGAAGATGCCATTGTCGCCGCAGCGGATCTGGTCCTGCTGGTTCTTGGCCAGATGCCCGTCCTGTGCAGCTTCCGTATAGTCGACATCAATGTCCCCGGCGATCCTCAAAACGATCTCGGACACCTCTTCGATCGGGAGGCGGACGGACGTTTCCGTAATGATATGACACACGCCGTGGCCGATCAGGACCTCGACCGCGATCTTCGGGTTTCGTTCTTTTGAATACGCAAGATCGACAAGCGCACCGGCAATGCGGTCTGCGATCTTGTCGGGATGCGACGGGTTCACTTTTTCATACATGTCAGTTGCCTTTCCGAGCGGATAAGAGCCGCTCCATCAATTCATCCTGTGGGTTCCTGCCACCGTACTCCACGGCGCAGTTCTCTTTTACGATCTGGTAAATCTGGTACCAGACCTGATTGACCTGCTTCATGTAGGTCTGGCTCATGGCCACATACGGGGAAGCGATGGCGTTGCCGGTGGTGGGATGCTTGGCAAGGAAACCGAACTCGGAGATCGCCTCCTCGCATTGAATCCATCGGGAGACTGACATGGCGTATTGCTCGATCAGCTGGTTGTTTACTAACATTTCGCAGCCGCGAGCTTTGAGCCAGTTCCACGTATCCCGGTACACTTCCTCGGCACACAGGTCTTTGCCGTTCTTTTGAGCGGCCCGTAGGTATTCCTTGACCGGAGGCACATCCGCGCCTTCGATCTCAGCCGGTTCCGGGAGCACCATCGCACCGTCGAGCCTGCCGTCCGCGATCTTATCGACCAGCGCCTTGCTTTTTCTGCCTGCGCCGACCCTCTGACCGCCTCGCATCGTTCCGTCTTTTGCCACACACTTCACCTCGCTTTCCGCTTTGGGGGTTAATACCCCGTTTGATTTCTGATTTTTGCGTTCGTGACCCCACGCCGCTGTCCGGGTAGAAGGGTCGTAGAGATTTGACCCGCCCCATGGTCACCGGTCACCGAGCTCGTGATGGATCCTCGTGTGGCATGACTGGCACAGGCTCATCAGGTTGCTGGCCGCGTGGGTACCACCCTTCGAGATCGGTAAAATATGATGGACCTCCTCCACAGGGGTGAGTCTGCCTTCCTTCAGGCACAGCTCACACAGAGGATGCGCTGCAGCGTACTTGTCACGAATGCGTTTCCATGCTCTGCCGTACTTGCGATTGACGTCCGGGCTGCGTTCGTACTGGTTGTAGCGGTCACGGTCCAGCTTTTCATGCTCCGGACAGAACCGCCTGTCGGTCAGCCGTGGGCAGCCGGGATAGGCACATGGTTTCTTGGGACTTCTTGGCACAGGGTCACCTCGCTTTCGGGCAAAAGAAAAGCCCTGCGGGGAATCCCCACAAGGCTCGGTCCATTCTTTTTTCGCAAGTCTATCATACGATAGAAGGGCACCTGACAAACAGTGACATTTACTGCTGTGTTTTGGGAACCACCACTTTTTGCAGCGCTTCGTCATGGAGCCGGTAGACGTGCCGCACGTTATAACCCATGTCCACGGCGATCTGCTCCCAGCTTTTGAAGCAGAGGTACCGTTGCTCCAGCAGCGTCTGGCACTCCATGTTGTCCACGGCCTTGACTACGGCCATGATTTCCTTTTTCAAATCCACCAGTCGGTCGATGTCCTTCTGCAGCTCCTCCTCAAGGTCGATGATCTTCAGCACCGTGTCTGCCATGAGGGAACCGTCCTGGTTCGGGGCCTTCGGCATGCCGGTGAGGAATGGCGTGCATTTGGTGGCCAGCTCCCGGAGCGACTGGATCTGCTCCAGCTTGGAATTGATCCGCTGGTTCAGGCGGAGCGATTGGGACAGGTACGCTTTTGCCGTCATGCCGCCACCTCGCACAGTACCCTGCGGCGGATCTCCCGGATCAGGTATTCGCCTTCGACATCCGTCAGCGCAGTGTACCAGTCGGACCGGAAGAAGCGCTCGATTTCACATACGTTCTGCTGATACCGCGTGTTTCCCGGGTGCTTGAAGTGATACCGGAGCGCTATCCGGTAGTCCTTGGCTGCCTGTTCGATGATTGCGTTTGCAAGTGACTGATAAGGGGTCATATTCTTACCTCCGAATTTGTGATCACTCGGATTGGCAAGGATTGTCATTAGATTTTCAGATTTGCCTTGACCGCAGCGATCAGAGCCGACTGCGTTTTGTCTTTAGCCTTCAATGCCCGGAGAATCTGCTCGTCGATGGTCCCGTCCGTCACGATATGCTGGACGACCACCGTTTCTGCCGTCTGGCCCTGTCGCCAAAGCCTCGCAATCGTCTGCGAGTAGAGTTCCAGCGACCAGGTGAGCCCGAACCAGACAATGGTGCTGCCGCCAGTCTGCAGGTTGAGCCCGTGCCCGGCAGATGCGGGATGGATCAGCGCCACCGGGATCTCGCCGTTGTTCCATCTGCGGATGCTGTCGGCCCTGTCCAGCTTGGAAAACGGGATGTGCCGTTCATGCAGCCGCTTTGCGATCCGCTCAAGGTCGTGCTGGTACCAGTACGCCACCAGAAGCGGTTTCCCGTTTGCAGCCTCGATGATATCCTCCAGCGCATCCAATTTCCTATCGTGAATCAGGACCGCATCTCCGGAATCGTCGTAGATCGCGCCGTTTGCCATTTGGCTGAGCTTCCCGGAAAGGGCGGCGGCGTTTGCGGCAGTGATCTCGCCGTCGGGCAGGTCCAGAATGAACTGCTTCTTCATCTCATCGTAGGTTTCACGCTCGTCGGGACTGAGATAGACCTTGTACGCATTGGAGATGAGCTTCGGCATTTTCAGGTGGTCCGTGGATTTCATGGAGATCGTGATATCCGAGATCTGCCGGTAGATCGCTGCCTCCGCGCCGGGTTTCGGACGGTAACTGTACACGATCTGCCCGTTCATGGCGTCCGGCACGAAATACTCCTGCCGGTACGAGGTGATGAACCGACCGAGGCGTTTTCCCATATCGATCACTTTGAACTCGGCCCACAGGTCCATGAGTCCGTTGCTGGCTGGGGTGCCGGTGAGACCGACGATCCGCTTGATCCGGGGCCGGACCTGCATCAGCGCCTTGAAGCGTTTCGACTGATGGTTCTTAAAGGAGGAGAGCTCGTCCACCACGACCATGTCGTAATCGAACGGGAGCTTGCTTTTCTCGATCAACCACTGCACGTTCTCCCGGTTGATGATGTAGATGTCTGCCTTCCGCGTCAGGGCCGCTCTCCGTTCCGCTTCCGTTCCGACTGCGATCGAATAGGTCAGGTGGTGCAGCTGGTCCCACTTTTGAAGCTCGGCGCTCCACGTGTCCCGGGCCACACGCAGCGGTGCGATCACCAGTACCTTATGGACCTCGAAGCTGTCGAACAGCAGGTCCGCGATGGCCGTGAGCGTGAGGCTCGTTTTCCCGAGTCCCATGTCGAGCAGCACAGCAGAGCAGGGATGGTTCTCGATGTACCGGGTTGCGTACCGCTGGTACTCATGAGGTTCGTATTTCATGAAGAATCCCTCCAATCTGCTCCGGGTCGTCAAGGACGTACACCCTGAACCCCAGATTCCGAAGCATCTCGTGTCGCCTTACCTGCAAAGGCCTCGGTTCCTTGCCGGGTGCCTTGACCTCCACAAAACCGATCCTGCCTTCCGGCATAAGGACCAGACGATCCGGCATGCCGTCAAAGCCGGGACAAGTGAGCTTTGGGGCAATGCCGCCTGCGCTTTTGACTGCTTTTACGAATTTCTGTTCTATGTTTTTCTCTCGCATATGTTTTCCCATCCGAAATTAAAGTGGGGGTGGTGACGGTCTATGACGTGTGTTTCCGAAACTTTTCCTATAGGCTATTTTTCAGCTCTATAGAACGGTTTACGAAAAGGCCGTCATCGACCGTCACCCTTTAGCTCAATCAAGGAAATCTGACTTAAGCTGCAAGCCAAAAAGCATCCGTGCAGTCTTGCTTCGTTTCCTGTCAAAACCGGCACATTCCAGAGCCGTGTAGAAGTCAGAAGTGCTGCGAATATACTCGCCCACCTGCATGCAATAGCTGCGGTATGCGTTGTAGACGTCGCCGGACTTTGTGGAGAACGACGGATCGATCTCACAGCAGTCGTCGAGGAAGTGCGTGAGCCAGTCGTTGTTCTCCTTATATTTCCGAATCGCCTCATCCACCACGGCAGGCTTCTTAATATCGAACTTCTTTCCGATCACACGCTTGGCCCCGGCCATGATCCATTTCAGGATCGCGCCGCCAGCCTTCTCGTACAGGTAATCGGCGTAGTTCTTGATATCCGACGCGCCTTCGATCTTGGCGTTGAACGGGATCACGATCAGCCTGCGCCATGTACCGTCATCCAAGGCACCGACCTTCGGCAGATGGTTCGTGTACAGCACGAGCGTGTGGCTCGGCACGAAGCTGAACGGGTCCTTGTATTTCTTTTCCGCATAGATCTCGTCGGTGGAGCAGAGCTGCTTGACATTGGAAGTGTTGAGCCGCATGCCTTCCTCCAGCTCTGCCGCGATGATGAGCCGCTTGCCCTTGACCTCGGCAAGTTCCGGTTTCACGTTTCGCTTGCAGCCGACCGTCAGGGTGTCGGCGGACATGTTCCCGCTGTACGTTCCGAGCACCCGGGAGAGCGTGTTCCAGAAGGTCGACTTTCCGTTCCGGCCTTCACCGTATGCGATGATGAGCCCTTCGACGCAGACCTTGCCAATGGCAGACAGCCCGGCGATGTCCTGTACGTATCGAATCAGGTCTTTGTCACCGCAGAAGAAGGTCGAGAGCGCATCCTCCCAAATCTCCATGCCTTCATCCGACGGGTCGACCGTGGTCTGCTTCGTGATCAGGTCCGCCGCGTTATGGTCCTGTGCCGAGGAGAGCCCGACCCGGAGATCGTATGTGGCAGACGGGGTGTTCAGCAGGTACTCGTCCGCATCCAGCGCCTTCTGATCGATCTCGACCATGGGGTGCACTTCCTTCATGGCAGCGGAGATATACTTGGAGTCCCTGCGCTTGATGGCGAAGTTCCGATACGTGGTCGCGTTCTCGTACTTCTGGAAGGACCGTGCCTGCTCCGCGTTGAACACTGCCGCTGCTTTCTTCGGACCCATGGATGCCAAGAGCTCCCATGCGCCGTTCTTCATCAGCTCGTCGGTCGCCTTCTTAATCTCGGTATCGGCCTCGTCCAGCTGCCGGGTCGTGAACTCCTGTGCAATGGCCTGTGCCTTGGGCTTGGACTCCTCCCAGAACCGACCGTTGTAGACGAGAAAGTCCGTCGAAGGCGAGTAGCGGAGTCGGTCCTCGTACTCCCGCGAAAGCACGGTGGCCTGTCCGACGTCGGAATAGTCGGTGGGCTTCAGCTGCAGGTCTTGGTTGTACTGCTCCGGCGGGATGTACCCGTCCTGTGCGGACACCTTTTCATAGAACCGCTGTGCGCTGCGCCAGATGGTGTCGAGTTCCGATTGCTCGAGAGGCGGCTGGCAGCAGGCAGCAACTTCCGCAAAGTGCGTGTGTGCTTCCTCCGTGTTCCCGAACCGCTTCAGGATGCGCCCGGCGTAGTGCGAGAGGGTAGCGTTCCGACTGCCTTCGGGAATGACGACATCGCCATAGCTGCCGAGGTCCATGTCCCTGTCGAAATCGTCGTCCGCAAGGAACGTGGAGAGCGTCATAGGGCCGTCGAAGATCTCGACCTCCGGCTTCTGCGTTCCGAAGAAGAACCGAGCAGCGTCGAGTGCCTTGGTATCAAAGTACGGGAAGATCGTGTTCATCAGCTTCTTGAGCTCGCTGTACTGACCGGCATCTGTAATCCGGTCGATGGAGAAGAACACGTGGAACTTCGGTCTCGCTGCCTTACCCGCTTTCACCTTCATGTGGTTCCGGCTGTAATGGACCGCAAAGGCGACGCCGGGGAACGCGTTTGCAACGTCAGACGGGTACACCCACGCTTCCGGGTCATCACTGTGGTCGTTGTCACAGTCCACCGGCAGGCAGTCGGATCCGATGAAATTGTCGTTGCTGCGGTAGTTGCCCTGATACTCGGCACAAACATAATCGTGCTTTACAGCATCGATGAGGCTGTCCTTCCCGGTGACCTCGACCTTATGAGGGTAGGTACAGTTTTCAGGCACCTCCAGACAGTTGGAGCGGTATAAAGTGAATCTCATCTTGTTACCTCCTCGCAGGTCTCGCTGAAGTAGCGAATTCGGTGTCCTTTCCAAGTCGCTCTCTTGATCTCGGCCTCCATGCCCTCGGAGATCCGGTCACCAAAGACCCACATCTCGGCACACTTGGAAAGGATCGCGTTTCCGAAGAACAGGCCCAGCTCACGCTCCTTCGGGTCGCCGTCGTTCAGGAATTGCGGGAAGAGCAGGTGTGGCGCGATGGGAATGTACCCGGACTCCGCTGCAAACCGACTGTAGCGCCGGGCGGCAGCGGTATTGTTTTCTATATCTCCGGCATACGGACTGCAGATGTACACGATCGGTCGGAATGCCCGGAGTGCTTTCTCTTCTTTTTCAAGGGCACAGAAGGCTTCAAAGGCCGTAGGGTCGGCGTATCCTTCTGCGTTTTTGAATTCTGCCATGATAGGCACCTCCATTTCTTTCGTTCTTACCCTCTACTGGAGTGGTTCATGGTGTTTGATCAGTCTTTCTTATAAAACGGGGTCTCGTATCCGTCGGCGCGGAGCTGCAGGCCGTCTGCCCACGGCGGGGTACGGCCCATCTGCTCACAGACGGATGCAAGGGACATGCGTGGATCGGCCTCGATGACGAGCTCGTCATGGATGTGCATGGTGATGAAGCAGTGCGAGAGCGTGCGCATGGCGTAGCAGAGAATATCCCGGGCAGTCGCCTGTACGATGTTTTCCACGAGCTTCGGACCGTAGGTTTCCAGCCGCTCCCATTTCTTCATGCTGCCGATGCCCTCGTAGGTGATGCACTCGCTGCCGAACTGGTTTGTTCCGAGCTTTGGCTTGACGTAGGACAGGCGTCTGCCGGAGGGGAGTGTTATAAACAACATTCCGCTCTGGTAACTGAATCGGATGCTGCCCACCTCGCCGTTCATGTGGTACTTGACCGCGTTCATGGCCGCCCGGTCGATCTCCCACCAGAACTTCACGATGTTCGGGTTCGAGTTACGCCATGCTGTGACCAGGGGCAGGAGCTCATCTTCCGAAAGGCCCATGTCGAGAGCGCCCATAGCTTTCAGCGCACCGACCGAGCCGCCGTATCCGAGGGCGAGCTCTGCGATCTTGCCTTTATGACGCAGGTGACCATTCACACCATGCTTCTCAACCGGGACCTTGAACATCTGGGATGCTGACGCGCAGTAAATGTCACCGCCGTTTGCGAAGACCTCCTGCCGCCAGACCTCCCCGGCAAACCATGCGAGGACGCGTGCCTCGATCGCGGAGAAGTCCGCAACGATGAACTTGTAACCAGGTTTTGCGATAAAGGCGGTTCGGATCAGCTGAGAAAGCGTGTCCGGGACGTCCTCGTACAGAAGCTCCACGCCATCAAAATCACCGAAGCGAACAAGGCCACGAGCCTCGGCAAGATCCGGGAGATGGTTCTGGGGCAGGTTCTGCATCTGAATGATGCGTCCGGCCCAGCGCCCGGTGCGGTTTGCACCATAGAACTGGAACATGCCCCGCGCACGACCGTCTGCGCAGACCGCCTTTTCCATCGCCTGGTATTTCCGGATCGAGGACTTGGCCAGCTGCTGCCGGAGTAATAGAACCTTCTGCAGTTCCACCGGCGCAGTCTTCAGCATCTCGGTGACTTCCTTCTTTCCAAGGGAATCGACCATGAGCCCGTTGTCCGAGAGCCATTGCTTCATCTGCTGAACAGAGTTCGGGTTGTCGAGATCGGTAAGCTGTTTCATGGCGGCGGTGAGCTCTGCCCGGGACCGGGCATCCATTTCAATCGCCTGACGCACCAGCTCCATATCGATGGCGACGCCGCGATCGTTGATCTGCTGGTCGAGGTGATACTGCTCCCAGACGTCTTCCGGAACGGGGAACTTTGCGAGCTTCTCCTGAATGGACATCTCGACCTCGACGTCCCGGGCGTTGTAGCGCTTGAACGCTTCCCACTTATCCGGGGCATGTCGGGGCAGGTTTCGAGTCCGGCCTCCGTTCGCCTTCGTCGGCGCACACGGCTGGCAGAAGTATTTGATGAGTTCCTTGCCCTCGGTCAGTTTCTGCTTTCCGAGCCCAAGCACGGCACCAACGCCTTCCAATGAGAGCGGGAGTCCCATGTACGCGGACCAGATCATGGTGCATTTCCATGCCGCCGGATCGAGGTAGTTCCCGACGGTATCCTCCGGGATGCTATAGCCGGTGTTGTCGAATCCGCCGTGATCCCGGAGCCATCTTGACAGACAGATCCGCTCGAACTGCGCGTTGAAGGCGGACTTCGTTACGTCGTCGTCCGTCAGGGCAACAATGATCTCCTGCGGGATCGCCTCGCCGCAGGCAAGGTCGACCACCTGCACGGGACCACCGTCCACGGAGTATCCGAAGAGCAGGATGTCGAAATCCGCTGCCTCTGTGTACTTGTAGACGCCGCACTTACTGAGGTCCACGCTGCTGTATGTTTCAATGTCGATTGAGAGTGTTTGCATCGGCTTCCTTCGTATAGCCTGACCGGGTGGCAGGATTGCTCCCACCACCCGCAGGCCGGAGATTACTTGTTCTCGAGTTCCTTCATACGGGCCGCATGGTATTCGGCGTCACGCTTTTCACAGAGTTTCTTATGCTCGGCGTCCCATTCGGCGTTGCGCTTATCACGCTTGTGCTCTT
>ULWH01055202.1_pt1 | contig 11067 bp, 13 predicted proteins | sample 1960201 | NCBI WGS metagenome assembly ULWH01 (sample SAMEA4835808, study PRJEB28245) | human gut metagenome | biome: gut microbiome; material: fecal sample | place: Denmark | collected 2008
CGACGACTAACAGGGAACAACCAAAGAAATCAGGCAGGCATGGCTGGACGCGACCCTCCGAAAGGGAGAATTAATTCTTACTTTCGGAGAATTAATTACAGTCGAATTGGATTGAAATAGTTTCAATCCAATTCGACTGTAATTAATTCTCCCTTTCGGAGGGTCGCGTCCAGCCACACCTGCCGGATCTCTTTGATTGCTTTTTCCCTGTTAGTCGTCGCTCAATAATTGGTCTTTAAGTGGTTTGTTCGCTTCTATCCATTTTTCATTTAGCGCATCCCAGTATTCTTCCCCTTCTTCTGTTTCTGCCCACATGAATGCGCAGTCTAATTCTATGTTTATGTTACCTTCGCATTCCTTTTTGTAGTCTTTTGCGTTTCTTCCGTAATTTTCGAATGCTCTTTCGAAGTTTTCCCATGCGTTGTTTGCTTCCAGGAATTTGATGAACTTTTTCATAGTGTTTAGTTGTTAAGTGTAGTAATGTCCTTTTGTTTGTATCACAAATATAATACTTCTGCGACAAACACTACGATGTTTTGCGATATTTTTTCAGATATTTTTCCACCCTCGCTTTTACAGCTTCCATGAGAGCATCCTGTCCCCGGGTCTTCGTTTTCTGGGCTCTTATTACGTCCTGGTCCACTGTTTTCGAGCATACCAGTTTATTGACTATCACGACATCTTTCTGTCCTTGTCGGTCAAGCCGAGCATTGAACTGCTGCTCTAGCTCGAGAGAATAGGTTTGCCCAAACCAGATGATGCGGTGTCCCCCGGCTTGGAGGTTGAGCCCATGACCCCCCGAAGCTGGGTGCATCAAAAGAACCTGAATTCTGCCAGCATTCCAGTCGATAATGTCCTTCTCAGTTTTGAGTTCCCGGGGCTTATACTTGGCCAGAGCCTCCATGAGCCGGTCTCTGTCATGCTGGAAGGTCCAACCTATGAGGACTGACTGTCCCCCGGCATCCTCAACGAGTTCCTTCGTGGCTTCAATCTTCAACGTGTGCACCTCATGAGCCACTCTCTGTTCATCGTACACTGCCCCATTGGCAAACTGGAGGAGCTTAGTGGACAAAGCTGCTGCATTGACGGCCGGGATCTCCACTGAGTCCCCGAGCTGATCGATCATGCTGAGAACTTGTTCCTCCTCGAAGGAGTCATAAGCCTTTTGGATTTCCGGGGGCATCGGGATCTCGACTATGTTGTCAATGCGCTCGGGGAGGTTGAGGTAGTCCTTAGCTTTCATGCTCATGCAGATGTCCCCGATCTTAGAATATATCCGCTCCTGATTCTCTTTGGATATGTCGTATGAATACACAATGTGTCCATTTCGTCGGCCAGGCTTAAAGTAGTTGTCCCGGTAGTGGGATATGTACTTGCCCAAGCGCTCTCCTCTGTCCAGGAGGTACATTTGAGACCAAAGGTCCATTAGTCCGTTAGGTGCTGGGGTACCAGTCAAACCTACTACCCTGGAGAGTGAGGCCTGAACGTGCTTGAGAGCTTTGAACCGGATAGACTTTGGGTTCTTGAAGCTGCTGAGCTCGTCGATGACCACCATGTCGAATGGTAGGCAGGATCCCCCGTAGAGCCCACATAGCCAAGCCACGTTGTCTCTTCCGAGGGTGTATATGTCTGCCTTCCTGGCAAGAGCCTCCCGACGTTGACGTTCTGTCCCAGTGATGCGGGAAACTTTGATGTGCTTCAAGTGGTCCCATTTCTCGACCTCCTGAGTCCAGACTGATTCGGCTACTCTTTTGGGAGCTATGACTAATACTCGCCTGACCTCGATCTCTTTAAACATGAGCTCGTTGATGGCAGTCAGAGTAGACACTGTTTTGCCCAATCCCATATCCAGGAACAGAGCACAGTGCGTGTGGCTTATTATGTGGTCAACAGCTTGTAGCTGGTATTGGTGGAGATCATTTTCGGTCATATTCTAATGCTAACATTTTACAACCCGCGGTCGTGTCTATCACCTCGACTCGAAAGCCCATTGCTTTCAGTTTCTGGTGCATTAGTATCTGGATTTTTCTGGGCTTTTTGCCGAATGCTTTCAACTCAACAAAAACGACTTCGCCACCGGGGAACAGACAGAGTCGGTCGGGGAGGCCAGCATTGTGAATTGCGGGGAGTTTCAAACACCAGCCACCAACTTTCTCCACCTCAGTGACGAGTCGTTTCTCAATCGAGTTTTCGCACATAACACTTTTGTTTTCCGTAGATGGGGAATTTTTTATTAGACTTGCACGGATCCCATTCTGGCATGCTCTTCAACAAGTCATTTATTTCTCTAGTCTTGTACCGGTCCATGTCCTCTCTGTTCCGACAGAGACACTCACACCATATCTCAGCAACACACACGTAGTCTCGGGGGGTGGTGCCTTTGGGGTTTAGTTCGTCGGCCAGGAAGTCTCTCCTCTGGTAAATGTCCATAGAATCCCAGTTGTCCGGGAGTTGACGGTCTAAGTACGCCTCAATAATGCCTTTCCGTTCATCTGACTCGCTGTGAGAGCTTTGTTCGTTTTTGGCTATTTTCTCGGCTTCATGGCTCAAATAGAGTTTTTCCTTGGATTTGTACAGGACAACTGCCTCAGCCCATATCTGGTCTATTTCGTCGTCCAGTTCCATGAACACGTCTTTTTTGGCATTGTTGGGGACCACGTCCACTGGCATGAAGCGTCTGTTGCCAGTGGGATCTCTCAGGAATTCGCTGTCGTTGGTGGTGCCGAAAAAGACGCATTGCCGGGGATATATCTCAGAAGTTCTGGCATACGCTGGTCGGAATGAGTCTTCGGACTTAGATATGAAATGCTTCACTGACTCAACCTCCGCTTTGCGGAGACCGGAGAGCTCAGCTATTTCAATAAGCCATGCCCCCTGGATCTGCTCGAGAGCCTCCTTTCCTTGGACTGTAAGGAATGTATCGCTAAACCAGGATTTCCCCAATTTTTTGATGAACGTACTTTTGCCAGATCCTTGAGGTCCTACGAGCATAAGCACAAGGTCGAATTTGACCCCCGGATTCATAACTCTGGCAACTGCCCCAACCAGCATCTTGCGGATGGCTTCGCGAGAGTAGATATTGTCGTCAGCCCCCATGTAGTCAATCAGGAGTTTGTCTACCCGTTGGATCCCGTCCCATTTGAGGTCATTGAGGTAGTCCAGAATCGGGTGGAAGTGGTTGCGTTCAAATTCCAGAGCCATGGCATCGTCGATCTTTAGCGAGGACGTTATGCCATATACGCAACCCAGATAGTTCCTGACCCCGGAGTAGTCTACGTTCTTGACAGGCTCAGGCTTAACAACCCGACGCCATGGGAGATTCCCAAAAACGTACCTCTTACCGTCAAAGTCATTCTGTCTGAACAGTCTTTTGAATCGGGGGTCGTTTGCAAATATGAGGTTGAGGTTGGCATCCGACGAGAGGTACGCTCCCCGAGTATCAACCTCCAGCTCCTTCATCCACTCTACGCTCTCAGCCTCCGGGTCAACCTCCTTTTCGACGACTTCTTCCTGGGTCCTGTCATGCTCTGGGTCGGCAAACTCGTACTTGGCACTGTTGATGTGGTCGTTGGCAATGGTTGTCTTAGTGTCTGGGTCATTGCGTACGAACTCCTCCATTGCTGACACACTTGGCAACTTCGACGAGGGATCCTTGACCTTGTCGTCAAGGTGGCCGAATTTGTGTATGCGGACCAAGTCAAACGCATTGCAAAGCTTGCCCCCGCATGGGTCAGTCCCGTGATGAGAATAAGCGAACTTGCCCTCATACACGATAAGACCAGCCGATGCACTGCCTTTTGTGTAAGTGTATCGGTCTTCCAATGATGACGGGACATAAGTGTCTGAGAGGAAGACCTCTATTGCTTCGGGGATGGAATACGTCCTACAAAACGCTCCTATGAGCCCCCTCTTTACTGTTGGGTCCTCCTGCTTCTTAACGGCTCTGTCTACAGCTTCGAAACGGGACGAAGCTGTGGGCCAAAGTGATGAGTCCTTCCAATCGGCATAGGAGTTGAGGATCTCGTCAGCATCAATCCATGGACCGTCCTGAACCTTAAAGTAGTAGTCCATGTCCTTCGGCGTAGAAGGCCAGAACATGAGTCGGTTGGTCTCGAAAGTTGAATTGTCGAAAAGGTCTATGCCGATTATTCCAGCAATTTTTCGGCTTATGGCCACATACTCATCAGCCGTGACTTCTCTGCTCAGTGGCATTATTAGTCGGTACCGGGGAGACGCATCCGAGTGTTTGTGAGTCCCATGCAGAACAGCTGCATTGTCAAACTGGAGAGTAAAGTCATCCCAGAGGTCTTTGTGGGCAAAGTCCAAGTCGAGGGTCATCAACTGTCTGTGGACCACATTGGCCGGGCTTCTTTTGCCTCCTCTCAGGTAACCTCCAACGTATCCGCCTACGTCCTTTATTTTGAGCTGGTCTTCCTTGCTTGCAGAAACAAACTCCTTAAATGTTTCAGTGGTCTTGTTCTCCTCCCCGAGTCGACTGACCAATTCAGACCATTTCAGTTTCTTGTTGCTCCATACTTTTGATCTTGCGCTCAGTCCGATTGCAATATCAAGTTCCCCGTCGTATGTCATTAGTCTTTCTTATAAAATTTAGTAACGTACCCATCTGCTTTGAGAGGTAATCCCATTGGCAAGCAGTTCAGCCAAGGAAGATCCTCTCCCATAACTCTACACATAGTTTCCAGACAATCCCCGGCTCGATCCTCGTCTACCTCTGCAATGGCTTCATCATGGACGTGCATTACTATTTCGAAGTCTTTCATAATGCTTAGCCTGTACATTGCTTCGGCGAGAAGATCCCGGGAGATTGCCTGGACTATGTTCTCCACCAGTTTGCCCCCATATGTCTCTACCTCGGTCCATCCTACTGACTGGACCATGCCGTCGTAGACAATGCCAATCTGCCCGAACCTGTTGGGTCTCACACGGGGATTTCTGTAGTATAATTTTCTCCCAGCTGGGAGAGCTATTGTCAAATTGGTCCCGTCATGTTCAAAGACAAGACAACTTACCTTCTTGGTTTTTCTGGTCTGGACGCACTCGATGGCCTTCTCGTTCACCTCAGCCCAAAACTCAACGATTTTAGGATTGGCTCGACGCCAAAGAGCTACTATGGAGTACATTTCCTTTTTGGACAGATTCTTCTCTTTGTCCATCTTCTCCATTGCGTTGACCGACCCCTCATATCCGAGTGCCAATTCTGCCGTCTTGCCCCGCTGTCTGAGGTCCGATCCTTTCGTAACCTGCTCAATGGGGACCCCGAACATGAGTGATGCTGATGCCTCGTAGATCTTGCCATGGGTGTTGAAGACGTCGAGTCGCCATTTCTCCTGGGCTAACCAAGACAGGACCCGGGCCTCAATAGCACTAAAGTCGGCTACTGCAAACATTTTTCCCTCCGGGGCTATGAAGGCTGTCCGGATGAGCTCGGACAAAACATTCGGGATATTGTCGTAACACATTTCGATGAGGTCGTAGTCTCCTTTCTCCACCATGCTTCGGGCAAGGCTCAAATCCTTCATGTGGTTTTGGGGGAGGTTCTGGAGCTGAATCATTCGGCTCGACCAACGTCCTGTTCTGTTGGCCCCGTAAAACTGGAATAACCCGTGAGCTCTCTGGTCTTTGGCAGCACAATTGAGCATAGCAATGTACTTCTTAGTTGAGGTCTTGGACAGTGCAAGCCGACCAGCTAGAACCTCCTTGACCAGATCGGGAGCCTCCGGATTGTTTTTCAGATATTCGAGGATCTCAGGTTTGCCAAGTGCTGGAAACTCGAGCCCGAAGTTAGTTTTGAACCACGTCTTGAGCTGAGCTAAACTGTTAGGATTGTCCAGTCCTGTTAGCTCCTTCATCCGGTCGGTCATCTCCTCCGTGTACACCTCGTCAAAAGAGATGGCGTTTCCGGCCATGTCGAGGTCTATTAGAATGCCCCGGTCATTGATGCTTTGGTCTACGAGGTAGTTCCGACGTTCGAACTCCGGGAATGGGAATTGGTCCAGCTGTTCCACGATGTCGCGTTCGGCAATCACGTCATATTCGGCATACGTCTTGAACTCGTTCCACTTGTCCGGGTCGTCGTCCGGCATGTTCCGAGTCCTCATCCCGTTGGACTTGGTTGGCTTGCACGGGGAGCAGAAAAACCGGATTAAAGCTTTACCGGTCGACTTCTTCCCGTGCTCTCCGAGGACCAACGCCTTGGAGAGTTCATCCAAAGCCAAAGGCAGTCCGCAATAGGCTGCTTTAGTCATTGAGCAATACAATTGATCAACCGGGATAGGTAGTCCTATACGCTTAAATACGAGTCTCTCAAATACTGCGTTGTGCGCCCATTTCTCGATCCCCGGGTCAGTTAAAGCGGAGATGAAATAATCGGGGAGCTCCTCTCCTTTGGCCAGATCTATCACCTGAACGGGAGAGGTGTCAAAGGCGAAAGATACTATAAGGAGCTGAAAGTCCCCCGATTCTATGTATTTATAGGCGCCCGCGGATTTAATGTCCTCCGGGCTATATGTTTCTGTATCGAGATATAAGCGTCTCGGCATGTTAATTATTGTTAAATTTGTTGCTGGGCGGGGATTCGAACCCCCTAATCCCAAATAAGACCCAGCATACCAACCTACATAAGGTCGTCGTCGTCCCACGGGTTCTGGCCGAAGTCCTCTTCTGCAGAAGATCCCCCGGAGAGACGTTCTCCGTCAGCCAACTTCTGGAGGTTGTTCAGCCCGCAAGCAACGCCTTTGTTGCCATTCGTGTTGAAGACATAGAAGTTGATCGACGCCCGGCCGTAGCATCCAGAGTAGAAGTCCTCTCTTTCGATGATCGGGTTGAGGTTGATGTCCACGATGCCAGGACGGTTGTCCGAGTTGGCATTGACGAACATGTGCCCAGCATACTCAGGGTTGTCCGGTCTTTCGGTGTCCCCGTCACGGAGGGGGTTCTTCCACGTGGGAGGAATCTTGCCACCCAATTTGGCGATGCCTTCTTTGAGAGCCGTGTCGATGGCTTCCTTGACCCGAGCCAGAGTTGCCGAGTCAGTCTTCGGGATGAGAATGGACACCGAGTATTTTGCTCGGTCGGAACCCTCCATTGCACGGGGTTCCCATACGTTGGCGTAACTGAACCGGACTTTGCCGGTTACTACTTTGGTTGTTGCACTCATAATTGTTGGAATTTAGTTATTGGAAAAATCGAGTTTTGCTTGTTCTATGCCCATTGCCGGACGCTTGTCGGACTCAGGGACGAGAGTGGGTTTGCCAGGAGCTTTGATGACGAGGTCCCCGACCAGTGAATCGAAGTCCTTTTTGAGGAGCTTCTCGACAGCGGGGATTCCAGCCAGTTTGACAACTTGGAACTGGTCCGGGGTGTAGTCACATGCGGTAAGAACTTCCTGAACGGCACTCTCGTCAGTCCATTTCCGTATTGACCTTCCTTCGACTACCTTATATCCCGGGACCTTCTCGCCCGAGATGGCTTTGGAGAGTAGGTGCTCAGATACAGCATTTACCCAATCTTGAAGCATGGGTGCTTGCTCGAAAATCTGAGCGAGCTCCTCGGTTGTCAGGAGTTCAGGTTCTTTAAACTCGTGTTTGGCCAAGTCGAGATTGTGGTCTGCCATTTTGCGGCACAAAGCTTTGACTCTGCACCACCTGCACCAGTGTCCAACTTGGAGTTCACCGTCTCCGGAGTAAGCGAGAGCTGCTTTGGGCTTCACTACTTCCTCACCCCATTTGTAGAGGTCCCCGGGAGTAATCTCCCATGATGAGATTCGCTCCTGTCTGGGCTGGACAATAGTCAACTTCACCATGTTGATGTCGTAGACCATTTCAAATTTGGACAAGGCCCCAAGAGCATACAGCATCAACTGAGGGTTGTTCTCAGCGAAAACCGGCACCCCAGTGCCAAACTTGAGGTCAATGATCTCCATGACCCCGTCAGCGATAATGCAAGCGTCCCCAGTGCCGAATCCCTGCTCGACCCAAGCCGAGAAATCCAGTCTCTCCTCCAGGAGAACGAGAGCGTCTTTGGTTCTCCGCAGAGCTTCCGTATATTGGTCCGTTACGTACTGGCAATAAGCCATTACGGGCTCATCCATGGCCTCAGTGTAGAGGTCGCTCTTCTTCAGCTTCCGGAGTTCAGCAGACGTAACGTCAACAGGCGTTATGAGGAATCTCGCTCGGAGGTAACATTCTGCCATCTCGTGAGCCAGAGTACCCTCTTCGGCATACTTGGAAGGCTTACCGGTTTCCTCAACCTTTTCCTCCAGTCTAGCACTGGGGGTGCAGTTGATCCACCGGTCTGCCTTTGATGCCGAAAGCATGGCGTGCTTACGAGATGAGTGGTTCGGTGTTCCCATTACGCAAGGTCTTTGAGGAATTCGTAGAACGCGTCGTAGTTTCGGGCATCCAATCCCGTCACATTCTTCGCTCCCAGTTCAGTGAGCTTTGCCCGGATGGCTTCGCGGTTGTTGTCCACCTTACTTGCAAGGAGAGTCCGGATGTCCTGAATGGAGACAGCGGGGTCGGAACCCAAAGAGGAGTTCGTATCCATCGGCATGGGTTCAGGTTCCTCCATCTTCTTGGGAGTAGGAGTCTGAGCCGGAGCTGGCTTCTTCACGTCCTGTGCAGGAGCTGGTTTCTTGACGTCAGTCGTCTTGACTGTTACAGGATTTGATCCTATGGCCTGACAGATTTTGCGGACCATTTCGAGATCCTGAGTCTCTTCGAGGTTTGCCTCGAACTTAATTTCTACTTTCATTGGCTTGATGATTTTTGATTATGGCGTTCAGAAGTTCAATGTACTGGCTGAGGGGGATAGCTGGGTCATGAAGAACAATTTCATGAAACAGGGACCCGAGATGAAACAACTTCGTCTCTCCTGTTTCGACCGATAACTCTGCTCTGTAGTTTCCGTTTGTCAGAATACATGTCTCCCCCTTAAATTCAGAGCTCCATCCTCCTTTGTAGAGGTTGTCGAGTGATACCCCAAGCCAAGCTGCTAATCGGGAGACTTGCTCCGAATTTAACAAGGCTTTTCCGTTGAGGATCCGTTGGAGGGATACTCGAGGGAATTTGTTACCGGGGAACAGAATTTCTGCCACTTCTTGAGTTTTCAGACCCCTCTGTTCGATTAGTTCTCTGAGATTGATAGTCATTGTCTTATCCTTTTATTTGTATCACAAATATAATCAATTTTTCCTCATATGGAAATTTTTTTCAAGCTTCTTAGTGCGAATTGTCTACTTAGTGAGAAGGTAGACCATTTGAGCAATAAACGTACTCCTCCCGCTTGGACTGAGACGACTGTATGCTTCTCGTATAGGCTCAATGGCTTTCTCGAGCTTGAGGTCTTCTTCTTCCTTCTTCAGTTCCTTGGTGGCTCTGTAAACCCGGATCCCCTCCTGCCACTCCAGAACGTCGCCCTTGTTTGGCCACCAACCCGCCACGGGGACGAATTTGGAGCTGAGCACATAGGCCAATTTACCGTCCTCCGAAAACGGCTGACGAGTGATAGCTCCCGGAGTACAATTGGGGTTGATCTTCTTCTCGAACGTGAGGGTCTCCGGATGTGTAGGTTCCTCCCTGGGAAGCTCGTCCATCACCATGTAGTGAAATCCGAACTCGTCTTCGTACTTGAACACTACGTATTTTTCAATCTTTTTCATGTCTATATGTTTAAGGGCCTTGCGTATATTCTGCATTTCTCGCCGAAGTAGATAAATGTCTGACCGCTAACTGCAATGTCTTTCAGGTCAGTCTCAGTGTAAGACTCATACTCGCCTTCAATGTTAATTCGAGTGGCTCCTCGGGAGTTAGCCAAAGCTCTGAGGGAGGTGAAGACCCCCTCAACGTATCCCGTTCGAGTGACGATGAGGAGTACTGATTTTATTGCTCCCATAGTTGTGTAGTTTGTATCACAAATATAATCAGCATACTTTTCCGTTTGTTTTAGGAATCAACATCATGACCACTTCGATTGGGTTGGGCGAAGCTGGTTCTGTCTGGCTCTGGTCTTCCACCAATCTCTCCCACATTGAGCCAGCTTTAAATCCGATGAATGCCAGGAGCTTCTCTTTTCGAGTGAGGGGTTTGGCGCTTTTAAGGCCTAACCTGTCAAGGATAGTCTCAATTCCCTCATTGACAAAATCAGACTGATTCCTGACTGACTCTCTGCGGATAACCCCAAGGAGGGTCTCCCCTATATTGCTGGAGTCCCCCAGCTCCTTGGATACGATTCCATTGTAATAGTTGTCTGATTTGGGGTCCGGGTCTGCCGGGAGCTCCCAGTTGAATTCCTTTTTCACAATAGTTGGTTTGAATTTATGTTCTATTTTTCCTAACTCCATTACCTGATTGAGGGTTAACAGATGCCCGTCCTCCGTAGTTACTACGTCCGATCCGGTTAGCTGAGGATCCATGTGAGTGGTTAACATTTCTGAAAGCCTTTTCTCTGGGGGGGGAGGTCCTGGAGCTCCGCTTCTGGACATCACAAATATAAGAAAAATTTTTTGAAGTAAAAAATTTTTCGATTGAAAAATGAGAAAAAAGTTGGGACCCCTGTTTCAGGGTCCCGGGAATTAAAACTGTTTGAACCCGTAGCGGTTGAGTTTATGTTCCAGGAGCTGGAATTTCATATACCCCATGCCCAAACCAGTTCCTACCATATTTACGAACGGGATTCGGCTGGTGATGAAGACCTCCATCTCAGATCCTCCGGAGGTCCTGTACCTATTAATAAGTACGTGCTCGTCCGTGATAGGGTCAAACCGGTCTTTTACATTGGCTGCCCATTTCCGGGTCATCCCGTTTTTCAGGAGGATGGTTCTGAGTTCCGTCATGGTGTAGCAGAAGGTGTGGACTCCGTTGTTGAAGGTAAGACTGAATGCCCATTTGAACTGACCGGAGGTGAATTTGTTGACCTTGAGTTCGAGTCCCTGATTGTTGGTGTAGTTTGTTTTTGTTTGTATCATAAATATAAGAATTCTGCTGCAAATACTACGGTAAAATAGCCGGGGAACAATAAAATTTTTATTGTGTCCACCCTAAGTGATTG
>ULWH01064127.1_pt1 | contig 11061 bp, 6 predicted proteins | sample 1960201 | NCBI WGS metagenome assembly ULWH01 (sample SAMEA4835808, study PRJEB28245) | human gut metagenome | biome: gut microbiome; material: fecal sample | place: Denmark | collected 2008
GGCATATTCTGCTGCATATTTGTCCTGGCGGAAAGTCAGGAAGCGGATTACACGTTCGTCACGACGGAAGTTTACTTCCAGAGTAGCGATAGTTTCCGGATTTGCCTTGAATTCAACCAGCTGATAGAAGCCTGTTGTTTTCTTGTCGATAGGATAAGCTAATTTGCGCAATCCCCAATTTTCTTCGTTCACGATTTCTGCACCCTGTTCTTTCAGGATGTTCGTGAATTTTTCTACCGCTTCCTTCATCTGTGCGTCAGACAAAACGGGAGTTAAAATGAAAACGGTTTCATAATTGTTCATAAAACGCTGTTTTATATTTGTTAGTACTTAAAAATTTGCGGGGCAAAGGTAAGGAGTTTTTTTTATTCTGCAAACTTTGTTTCAAAAAAAGCCACATCAGGACGAACTTCACGCCCATCAAAATCGACGGGATAAAGTGCACCTTCCTTTTCAAGACGAATAATCATATGGCGAAGCATATCAAGAGTCTTTAGTGGATTCAAGGCTGATATTTCTTTTTGTTCTCCCGGATCTTCTGCCAGATTATACAAAAGGCAATCTGGTCGTTCAGGATGTTCCGGATTATAATAATAAACCAGCTTCCAGTCTCCTTCCCGATAAACCGTAAAATAACTGCCACGATGGTTATGAGGAAAATGCATTAAAAAACATTCCTCGCGTGTACTGTCAGCCTTTCCTGTCAGAAGTGTTCTCAAATCTTGTCCGTCGACAGGATAAGAATCCGGAATTTCAGTTCCGGCAAAAGTAGCTAATGTTGGTAAAATATCCATAACAGTTCCCATCTGTGTCTGCACAGCACCTTCTGCCACAGGAAATTGTTTTTGCCATTTATTTGATTTATCAAGTTTTGCCCAGGCTACAATACAAGGAACACGCATGCCTCCCTCAAACTCTGCTCCCTTTTTCCCCCGAAGAGGGGCAGAAGAAGAATATTCGCGGGAAGGACCTAGCGGAGCGTCAGATCCGTTATCCCCTAAAAAGAAAATCAATGTATTCTCCGCAATTCCCAAAGAATCGAGATGATCCATCATATCTCCAAGCGATTTATCCATACCTTCGATCAGTGTAGCAAAAGACTTTGCATCTGCCGGTTTATCAGACGATTCATAATGAGCAGAAAAGCGATCATCTGTTTCGAATGGGTAATGAACGGCATAATGGGACATATAAAGAAAAAAAGGCTCTTTCTCCGCTACAGCCTGATCTATCTGTTCATTTGCTTCAATGGTCAGCGCATCCGTCAAGAAAGTATCTGTACCATGGTATTTTTCCAAATCTGGAACAGCACGCAGTTTATTACCTTTTATATATCCATACCCAGATTCACCATAATAACTACCGGGAGAGCCAATGGAAGATCCTGCTATTGCCACATCAAACCCAAGATTCCGGGGAATCTCTCCTTCGCTTCCTTTACAACCAAAGTGAGCTTTCCCTACATGGATTGTCCGGTACCCTTGTTTTTGAAGTAACCGGGGCAATGTCAGATCATTTGTTTTCAAACCGTCCCAATTCCAATTGTAAGGGCCGTATTGATCACGATTATTAGACTCGGCTTTAATCCAGTTCGTTGTATGATGCCGTGTAGCATTCTGGCCTGTCATAATCGAAGCACGTGAAGGAGAACTCACACTTTGGGCATAAAAGGTAGAAAAACGTATTCCTCGTTGTGCCAGTCTCTCCATATTCGGTGTCCGATACCAATCATTCAAAGGGTAACGAACCGGATTTCCATTTTTATCTGTCAGAAAAGGAAGCGACGTATCCATTACTCCCATATCATCTACCAGAAAAACTATTATATTAGGACGTTCCTGAGCCCCTATCAGCTGACTCGACAGAATAAATCCTCCTATCAACATATTTTTCATATTATTCAAAAATTCACTTATTTACACTGAAAAGCGACTTTAATCAATTAAACTTTTCTAAAAGGGTCTTTTTTCTGAATTATTTTCCATACTCAGAATTAAGCATTGTAGGAACCGGAGCCTCTACCTTTTGTTTCCATATTTGCAAACAATCAAACAATTCATCCCGCTTGCCTTTGTACTGCAGAGTCTGATTCTCTTTTTCAGACACATCCATCCGGATATTATACAGTTCAACATTTCCTGTCTCATAATTTTCGATAAGCTTCCAATCATCCATTCGAATCACGGAAACCGGTCGTGTGCGGAAACCATCATGACCAGTCTCAACTGTTTCTTTCTCATCTCCTTCTAAATAAGCAGGAAAATGCCAGAACAACGGCCTCCCCTTAAAATCAGTTTCATTCCCCTTTAATAACGGAAGAAGACTGACTCCATCTAACAATAAATCAGACTGTTTTATTCCTGCTATTTCCAAAAATGTGGGAAACAAATCGAGTTGCATAACCGGTATATTACAAATTTCCCGTTTCTCATATTTTCCTTTCTGGTAAATGATCATCGGTATTCGAATACCTCCTTCATAAAAAGAACCTTTTCCTGCTCTTAAAGGCCACTGACGTGATATGCCATATACACCTCCATTATCTGAGGTAAATACAATAAAAGTATTCTCCTCTATCCCTAAAGCCTGTACCTCAGCAAGGACTCTTCCGACATTCCAGTCCATATTCTCCACCATAGCGGCATAAACCGGATTATCGTGAGCCGATGTTGATGTTTTTTTTCTATATTTATCAATCAGATCTGCTTTTGCTTGTAAAGGAGTATGCACTGCATATGTCGCATAATATAGAAAGAAAGGTTTACTCTTATCTACTTTTCGAAGATAATCAATAGCTTCAGAACCTAATCGATCCATCAAATACTCTCCTTCCGGACCATTAGTCAAATCTTCATTATAATAAGGAGAAAAGTAGCTTTTAGGATGTCCGACATGATTTCCTGCAATATTAATATCAACACCATTTAGTAACGGATTTTCAGTTACATGCCATTTCCCTATATGGCAAGTCTGATAACCGGAATCTTTTAATACTTCTGGAAGAAGCCGGATGCCCGGCTCTAATGATGTCCGGTTCGGAATCGCAATCAATTTACGTTTAACGGCATCACCACGGTTTGGTTCTCCGACCGTATAAATTCCATGTCGAGGTGTATACATTCCGGTTAGTAAACAAGCACGACTGGGAGCACTGTTAGCTGCACCGGCATACGCTTCATTCATCCAGATACCTTTTCCACGAAGACGATCTATATTCGGAGTTTCGTAATATTGGCTTCCATTATTACTCATATCTGCCCATCCCAAGTCATCTATATTGATAAGTATAATATTCGGACGATCGGATGCAACAGACGAACAAGGGATTAAACCAACAAAAACCGTATAATATAATATGTGTTTTTTCATGGTACATAGTTTTTACACTAACAATCTCTACTAATATGTTTACTTACCCCAAGGCTGTTGAAAACCTTTCCGCTTCTCCTGTTCGAGAATCTTTTTAAATGCGGCGACCTTGTCAGGATGCAGGGATGACAAGTTGTTTTTCTCGCCAATGTCTTCACGAAGATTATAAAGCTGATCTTCTTTTGAGTTCCCCAACTCCGTATTTGTCAGCTTATTATATGCAGGTCCATTATTCGGGGTAATGTATTTCCATTCGCCGTCACTGATAGATAATGAACCGGAAGATTCGATTACATATTCACGTCCCTTCTGGCTCTTACCGGTTAATACCGTCAGGTAGTCATGGCTATCCGATCCTGCTTCCTCGCTCATCTCCTGGCCTGTCAGCTTTTCCATCGATGCAAACATATCGATATGAGAAAACAACGCATTCGATACACCCGGTTTAACATGTTCGGGCCAACATACGATAAAAGGAACCCGTGTTCCTGCTTCAAAATTACTATATTTACCACCGCGAAAATCTCCCCACGGACGGTGATTCCCCAAAAGTTCCACTGCACGATCTGCATATCCATCATCGACAACAGGACCATTATCGCTCGTTAATACAATCATCGTGTTTTCATAAATACCGGCTACTTCAAGTGCTTTTATAATTTCACCGACAGTCCAGTCGAATTGTAGGATAGCATCCCCCCGATACCCCATGCCACTTTTATCACGAAAACGTTCATGCGGATAACGCGGAACATGGACATCGTTCGTTCCGACATACAGGAAGAAAGGAGCATCCTTATGCAGGTTGATAAACCGGACAGCCTTAGTCGCAATCGAATCGGCTATATTTTCATCCTCCCAAAGAGCCGTACCGCCTCCCTTCATATAACCTATACGAGAGATGCCGTTCACTATTGCCATATCATGCCCATGATTAAGAGATGGTTTCAACTTGGTTAAAAGCTCCGGATGATCTTTACCTAACGGTTCTCCAGGGAAAGGTTCTTTATAACTGACAGATATAGGAGCCGACGGATCATAATTGGCGACTTTCTGGTTTTCCATCCACACACAGGGGACACGATCACCTGTAGCTGCCATCAAATAAGAATAGTCAAAGCCCAGATCACCCGGACCGGGTGTCACCGTGCCGTTCCAGTTCTGCGTACCGGCTTCCGCTCCCATCCCTAAATGCCATTTACCGATCGCACCGGTGGTATAACCGGCCGACTTGAATATATCGGCAACTGTCGTTTGTTCCGGGCGAATCACCATACCCGCATCTCCTGTCGCAATCCCGGTATCGTTACGACGCCAGCTATAAAGCCCTGTAAACAAAGAATAACGGGAAGGAGTACTGGTCGATGCAACCGCATGTGCATCTGTAAAACGTAACCCATCGGAAGCCAGTCGGTCTACATTAGGTGTACTGATACGATGTGCACCATAGCAACTCATATCACCATACCCCAAATCATCAGCCACAATAAAAATAACATTCGGCCGTGCAGCCGCTTTCTTACTTTCACCGGATTTGGACGCAGAACCTCCACATCCCACAAAAGACACCAAACTTAATCCGTATATTAATTCCAATTTAATATTCATACTAATTCTATTTTTTATTCGTATTTCTTTATCTTTATAATCAAAAGGCTGTCCCACTCTCATGAGACAGCCTTTGATACCTATCATCATCCAAAATCAGTTTTCAAAGGTGTCAACGTAAATTCGGATTAATATTCTTTTCAGCTAATGGGATCGGCCAGATATCCTGTCCCTTCTGAAAACTACGTGTGTTTACATACCAACGGTTATGCGGATCCGGTTGCCCGTCTTTCATCTTCATTAAACTCTGATCCGACACATAGAACGGCGAACCGTAAATATCAGCATTTAGCTTTTCTTCTGCAATACCCCAACGGAACAAATCCCACAATCTCCATCCTTCGAAAGCCAATTCAATCATTCTTTCTTTCTGAATCAGTTTAAACAGCTTATCCGGATTCGTTTCCGTCAATGCCGGCATGCCCACACTCTGACGTCCTCGAACTGCATTGATCGTCTGATCCAACAACTGCTGCGTGATTGCTTCACCAGCACGCACTTTGGCTTCAAGATACATTAACAAGACATCGGCATAACGCGCCAACGGAACATTTACACCATAAGAGTTGACATCCCCGCTCCAAGACTCATCCAGGAATTTACGCAAAAGATATCCCGTTTGCGTTGTCTGCCCCGGTCCGATCTTATCAGCAGTCGTGCTTTCCGGATTACAACGATATACAGAGCCTTTAAAAGTAGCACCTTCATAATAAAGCGTATAATCCAGACGAGGATCGCGGTTCGCTCCGAAATTAGTCTTATCGAAACGTACATCTTCATAACTGAAAGGCGTTCCATCCAGAAAATCGTATGCTTCAAACAAGAAGTTCGAGATATTCACCAAACACCAGCCACCGTCTTTAATCGGATAAGCATGTTGCGGCAAACCTATACCGGCTAAGTCATCAACAAACTGAGTAGCAAAAATATGTTCACTACTACCTTCTCCGGACTGATAAAACAAGGTCTGATAATTCGGGTCCAGCGTATTATCCCCCCAGGAAATAATCTGTTCGCAAGCAGCCGCAGCATTCGTAAAATCTTCCATCACGAGATATGTACGTGCAAGATAGACCAACGCAGCCTGGGCCGTAGCCCGTCCCTGCTCTGAAGAAGGCAAATCTTTATGACGGGGCAGTATTTCAGAAACAGCTTTCAACTCATCCGCCGCATATTTCAGGACCTCAACCCGTGCAGATTTCGTCACGTTATTTGCTTCTTCCAGGGTCATTGTTTTAGTCACAAGAGGGACATCATGATAAAAAGAAGCCAGATAAAAATACTGAACCGCACGGATAAAACGAGCTTCAGCTTTCATTCGCTCCATCTCTGCACTCTCATTGGTTAATGCATCCAAACCATCAATAAAACGACAACAAGCGCTTATCCGCTTATAAGGTTTTTGATAAAGATTGGTAACCCATAGATTGGTTTCCGTAATTGTTCCGGCAGTCAACTGTCCTATCGCATTATTAAAACCGCGACGATCATAACCTATATCAGATATACCATCAAAAAGAATCGTTGCGCTATATGCCCACCAGTCAGAGACATTGTAATCAACTCCCAAAGTAATACCTCCGCGATATAAACCATTCAAAGCTAATTTTACATTCGCTTCGTCATTATAAAAAGTTTCTTCACTAAAACTGGTCAGTGGATAGCGATCCATGTCACAACTACCCAGCAATAACAGAGAAACTGTAGCCAAGCCAATCGTTCTTATTATTTTATTTGATTTAATCATTGTATACATACTCATTACCTCCATTAAAATTTAAGATTCACGCCAAATGTAAAATTACGTAAAACAGGATAGAATTGTCCCCCACTATAGGAGTCGTCCTTAGCTGAGTTTATTTCAGGATCCCAACCATCCGGATAACTATGGAATGTATATGGGTTTTCCGCAGCTGCATAAATACGTAAACTTGAAATCACCGAATTTTGCAACCACTTCTTCGGAAGTGTATATCCCAGCTGTATATTTTTGATACGCAGATAAGAAGCATTACGTACCCAGTAGTCGGAGGTCTGTGTATTGTGTCCTCCGGCATTGCCGAGAACTTCCAGGCGTGGGTACTTGGCATAACGATCCGGATTTTCCGGATTAAAGGCTTCTTTCATCTGCCATTTCTGCACATTACCTTCTGCAAAGAACGCCCAAGCAGCATAATTATTCAACATACCTTTCACACCGGCAACACCCTGTAAGAAGATATTCAGGTCAAAACCTTTATAAGCAGCATTCAATGAAACACCAAATGTATATTTCGGAATTCTGGAACCCAGATAAACACGATCATAAGTAGCATCTACTTTCCCATCAGGAACACCATCCGGACCGGAAATATCTTTATAGCGGATATCACCCGGCTTCGTATTTGCCTGATTTCTACCGAATGCAGACTGATCCGTATGAGCAAACCATGCATCGATATCAGCCTGATCTGTGAATACACCGTCAGTTAGATAACCGTAATACATTTGCATCGGATACCCGATGAACAGATCAGAACCGTTACCAACCATGCCATTCGGCTGATCCACATTACCCACTCCAAGTGATTTCACTTCGTTATTGATAATACTAAAATTAGCATTTACACCATAACTGAACTCACCGATCGTATTCCTGTGTCCTACTTCAAACTCCCAACCATGATTGAGCGCTTCACCTGTATTGACCTCGCTCATGTTAAGTCCGAAAATAGAAGAAGCACTGGCATTAGGCTTAAACAAAATGTCGTATGTATAACGATGGAAATAAGAGATATTGGCACTCAGCAAGCCATTCCACAAAATAGACTCGAAACCGGCATCGACCGTACGTGTTGTTTCCCACTTCAATCTGGGATCCGTATAGTTGACCAATTGTGCCCCTTGCTGTATAACACCTCCAAGCGGATAGTTATATTCATTACCCAGCACATACACAGAATGGTAAGCATAATCACCGATATTATTATTACCCAGAATTCCGACAGATGCTTTCAACTTCAGGTTGCTAATGAACGATAATTTTTCATTTTCCTTCATGAAGTTTTCTTCCGAAATACGCCAGCCAATAGCTCCTGAAGGGAAAAATGCATAACGGGAATCCGACGGGAAGCGGGAAGAACCGTCATAACGCATGGTAACTTCTGCCAGATAACGTTCCGCATAGTTATATTGAGCACGTCCGAAAACAGACTGGATCACCCAATCTTTACCACCACCGGTATTCGTCTGTACATCCGGAGAACCAACCGTTAGATACGGATAGTTGTTGTTCGGGAAGTTCTGGCGTCCTGCTTCCAGGTCACGTTCTCTTTCATCTTCCCAGGAATAGCCGACCAATACATCCAGATTATGCAATTCATTAAAAGTCTTCACATAATTAGCTGTCGCCTGGAATGACTTATATTCCGTATTTTTATTCTTCTCCGTCAATTTAGATGGGCCTAACGTATTAATCGTCCCGTCAATATTCACCGGAAGAGTCGCTTTATAATCTTTCTCCTGTGCATTCGTAAAATTATACGCTCCGGTAGCAGTCAGCTTCAAACCTTTTATCGGTTCATAATCCAGACTGACAGTAGCATTAAAGCGTTTAACGGGATCTTCCGAGAAAGATTCGGAGGCCAGCCAGGCTTTCGGAGTACCAAAGTTTTTAACACCCGGTCCCCAAGTTCCGTCACTAAGAACAGACGGACGATATCCCGGAAAACGTAATCCCTGCTGGATCAACAACAACATTCCGTCACCATCGATAGCACCTGCCGTACCCGGTTCTTTGGTCGTTGCATGATCACCACGCATACGAACCGTCATTTTCAGATTATCAGTCAAATTGGATGTCAGGTTTACGCGAGCCGTATATCGAGAATAGTTATTTCCCGGAACTATACCATCCTGACTCAAATAGCCGAATGATGTAAAATACTGGCTGCGATCGTTACCGCCCGTAACAGATATATCATGCCCGGTTTGAATACCGTTTCCGGAAAAAATATCATCGGCAAACTTCTCATTTGCCCAACGGTCCGGTTGGCTGCCGTCACGCATGGCCTGGATATCTGCATCGGTAAAACGAGTAATTCCTTCAGCCTGATTCAACAAACGGGCATAATCCCATGAGTCTACATATTGAGGCAGTTCCGTTGCCCGGTTAAAACCGACATAACCGTTGTAAGAGATCGCTACTTTCTGTTCTTTACCCAGCTTAGTCGTCACCAGCACAACACCATTCGCCGCACGTGCTCCATAGATCGCAGCCGTAGAAGCATCTTTCAGGACAGAAACCGATTCAATATCATTCGGATTGATATCTGTCATGTTACCGGGAATACCATCGATCAACACCAACGCATCTGGTGTCGCACCAAAGGAACCGACACCACGCACACGAATCGTACCTGTATTATCGCCCGGACGTCCTCCCGGCTGGGTAATCGTTACACCCGGCATCTGACCGGTCAGTGCGGAAACGACAGATGAAGTCGCACGATTCTCCAGTTTCTCAGCGCCCACCATAGCAATAGACCCGATCACATTTACCTTTTTCTGTGTACCGTATCCTACAACTACAACTTCATCCAATGCTTGGGAATCTTCCTTTAGAACAACAGACAATATAGATGCATTGCCTACTTTCATCTCCTGCTCTACGTAACCTATATAAGTAATGGATAAAACAGCTCCAGACGGAACATCAAGGCTAAATTTTCCGTCCAGATCCGTTACCGTTCCGTTCGTTGTTCCCTTTACAATTACATTCGCCCCGATCACAGGATACCCGGTCTGGTCGACAACTGTTCCGGTGATCTTACGATCCTGTTGGGTTGCCAGTGAGGAAGCATCCTCATCTCTTTTAGACAAAACAATATTCACGCCTTCCAGCTTAAAGGTCAACCCGGTGTTTTTCAAAATAGTTTCTAAAACTTCACGGACAGAAACGTCCGACACATTCACTGATACATTCTGTTTCAAATCGATGTTTCGATTTGAAATAAACAGATAGTCTGTTTGACTTTCGATAGCTTCAAGAACTTCGCTCAAATGAGCCTGTTGCTTGTTCAAACTGACCTTTGCATTTTGAGAGTTTGCCGGATTAGCAAACGCAAAAGCTGAACATAATAACAAAAAACTCGTCGTTAACTTCATAACTCTACCCGTTTGTTTTCCTCCCGAATCTTTTTCTACTAAAGACCCGGATAAAAAAAGTTTTTTCATACCTTTGTTTACGATTTTAAATTAGTAAGTATATTTATAAATGTACTGCTTGACCGGTGGTTGTTGACGCAACCGCCGGTTCTTTTCCTCAGCGTGTTTTTTCATGTTCTTTTCCTCATAGGCAATTTCTTTATTAGTTAATATATATAGTGTTTGTTTCTTCATCGCGCTTATAGGTGAATGGGAAATCGTTCTGCAACACACGTAAAGCGTGGTCTACTCCATCCGATATACGTAGCTTACCATGATACCCCAGATCACCGACTTTCTGATTATTAACCACAATCCTGACATCGTAAAATTTCTCAAACAATTCCATAACAGCATCAAACGATTTATTCTCAATATAAATCAGACCGTCTTTCCAACGGCAACTATTCCCGTCGGTCGTAGAAGATACTTCCAGGCGGCCTCCCACCAATTGAGCCGTTTGTCCGGGAGAGAGGAAAACAGTTTCGGGATCTGTCGAATTGTATAGTTTCACCTTTCCGTTGTAAAGCATTGTCCTGAATGCCGGCTTATCGGCATAAGCTTCTACATTGAAAGTCGTCCCCAACACCTCTACATTATATTTATCCGTTTTTACAATGAAAGGTTTCTTGTCTTTTACCACCTCAAAATAAGCTTCCCCGTTCAATATGATTTCCCTGTTTTTAGAAGAGAATGCGATGGGATAGCGCAAAGTCGTATTGGCATTCAACCAGACACTCGTTCCATCCGGCAAGATAATGTTCGTTCGATTACCGACAGGAACATACACAGTCTGGATAGCATGCAGCAGTTGTTCGTTCCGATAAGAGTCATAAGCATAGAAACCACCCAGCAAAAACAACACCGATGCAGCAATCCCCACATAACGGACGATCCGCG
>ULWH01064425.1_pt1 | contig 11002 bp, 9 predicted proteins | sample 1960201 | NCBI WGS metagenome assembly ULWH01 (sample SAMEA4835808, study PRJEB28245) | human gut metagenome | biome: gut microbiome; material: fecal sample | place: Denmark | collected 2008
ATTTTCTTCATTTGGGTCTTGACTTTTTGTTTGCAGACTCCGTTCTCAAAGTATATCAATCTTGAAAAGAGCTGCCGCTATTTCAGCCTCTCGCACAGCGGCAGAATTTCTTCCAGCCGGGCAACGATGCGTTTTTGTTCGGCAATGGGAGGGAGGGGAACTGGAAGCATTCGCATTACTTTTAAAGACACGTTTTTAATGGTTGTTTGTGTAGCCTCTTTAACTGCATAATCCATGAAGAATTTAGTGTTGATTAAGTGGCAAATATACTCCTTGTTGACCCCTGCTAACACTGAAAAATAGCACGCGCTTTTCCCTAAAATAATGGGTTCTCCTGCATAGAACGCATAGTTACCGATTGTTCCATTTATTGATATAAGAATTGTGTTCATATCTAACGGTTTCTTGTGTTTCTCATATTCATTAAAAGATACTTTTTTGGTGTCTGCCTTGAAAACAATGTGTCCTTTTGCTAGATTGTTTCCGTTTACAAAATAGTAATCGCCTATTTCATCAAAAGCTGGTGTTCCATGAATTCCGTCACCAAGAACAGAGATTATTTGGCTTAGTCGCACCCACTTCCACCCCTCTGGAATCTCAAACGGCACCTCATCCTCTGCGATCTCCGGCAAGGGCTTTTCTTTTTTGATCTTGCCCGCCTTGATAAGCGCCTGCTTTTCGGCCTGAACCTGCCGGTACAGCTCCTCGCCGGTACCTTCTTCGGGGCGCTGCTCCACCAGCTTGCCCTGAATCGCCATCTGGAGAATGGATTTCTGCATGTCCGCAGGGAAACGGCGATTAAATTCCTCCAGCCTGTTCCACGCCTTTTCGTAGCGGTCGAGGTAAGGGAGCAGCTCTTCGATTTGGGCGACAATGCGCTTTTGCTCGGCGAGGGGCGGGAGAGGACACAATACTTTATGAATCGCTTCACTTGATAAGCCTTGAATCGCTACTCCATGTCCCTTTAATCTACCAGTAAACTTATAAAGATAGAACAGATAATAGAAATACTCTATCGACACTTCTTTGTAAGGTCTTATCCTATGCACATGATTCTGAATGCAAACTTTCTCGTCATAGTTCCATATAGCTGCTCTTCCGCAATCTCCACCTTCGCAGACAAGCAAATCTCCTTTTTGAGCAATACATCTTTCCAGTTCCTGCTCTGTAAAGGGCATTTCCTTAACCTTTGAAAGGTCAAAACGATTCCAATACAGATTTGATGTCGTAATAAACTTGCGCACAACTCCCTTATTTGAGCCAGATGAGTTTTGAGCTTTTCCGGTATTATGCAAAAACAGCTCACCTAAGTAAGCCCACTTCCACCCCTCCGGAATCTCAAACGGCACTTCATCCTCTGCAATCTCGGGCAGGGGCTTTTCTTTTTTGATTTTGCCCTCTTGAATCAGCCGCTTCTTTTCTGCCTGAATCTGCTGATACAGTTCTTCGCCCGTGCCTTCCTCCGGCCTCTGCTCCACGAGCCTGCCCTGTATCGCCAACTGTAAAATGCTGCTTTTCAGCTCCTGCGGCGTCATCCCTGCCCACCCCCAAGAATCGCGGTGATCTGCGAGAGCACGCGGTCAATCTCCGCGTTCAGCGAGGCGCGTTCCTCTTGATACCGCTGAATCAAATCCATCGGGTCGAGGATTTCCTCCTCCTCGTGGGGATAGCCGCACTGATCGAGGTTGTAATGAAGCTCCTGTGTCAGCTGCTGCGCGGTGAAGCGCTTCGCCTTGTCAAAGCCGTCCGCCGCGATCTCCTGCCGGTTGTGCCACCACTGAATCGCCGGGTCGAAGTGCTCCAGCTTCATGGGCTTAGTCTTGGAGAAATGCTTGTAGCCTTCCGGCATGTCCAGCCGGTAGAACCACGTCTCCTGCGTCGAACCGGTGCGGTCGAAGAACAGGATGTTGGTGGTAATGGAGGTGTACGGCGCAAAGACACTGCCCGGCATGCGGATGACCGTGTGCAGGTTGAACTCGCTGAGCAGCTTCTTTTTGATGTTCACCTTCGCGTTGTCCGTGCCGAACAGGAAGCCGTCGGGCAGGATGACCGCCGCGCGTCCGCCAGGTCTCAGCCGGTACATGATGACGGACATGAACAGATCCGCCGTCTCGCTGCTGGCGAGGTCGTCCGGGAAATGGTTCTTCACATCCTTCTTCTCGCTGCCGCCGTAGGGCGGGTTCATCAAGATCACGTCGAACTGATCCTTCTCCGTGTAATCCAGCACATCGTGCAGCAGGCTGTTGTCGTGGAACACCTGCGGCACATCGAGGCCGTGCAGCAGCAGATTGGTGATGCAGAGCATGTAGGGGAACTGCTTCTTCTCAATGCCGTAGATGGAATCCCCGTATTTCTTCGCATCCGCCGTGTTCTTGATCTGCTTTTGCAGCTCGCCAAGCCAGCTGGTGATGAAGCCGCCCGTGCCGCAGGCAAAGTCCGCCATCTGCTCGCCGATCCTCGGCTGAATCATCCTCGCCATGAAGTCGGTCACGGCGCGGGGCGTGTAGAACTCGCCCGCGGAACCGGCGCTCTGCAGCTCCTTGAGAATGCCCTCGTAGATTTCGTTGAAGGCGTGGCTCTCCTCGTAGTCAGACAAATCCAGCTCGTCGATGACGTTGATGACCTGCCGCAGCAGCACGCCGTCCTTCATGTACTGGTTGGCGTCCGCGAACACGGTCTGCACAATGGCCTTTTTGATGGGCGTCTGCGCGGTCACGCGGATGCCCTCGACGAGCGTTTTCCCGCTTGCGTCCTTGACGTCCTTGCCCTTGAGTACGGGAAAGAGCGTGTTGTTGACAAAGCCAAGCAGCTTGTCGCCGGTCATGGCGCTGCCGGACTTGTCATCGTGCGCCCAGTTGGCCCAGCGGCACACCTCCGGGAGGATGGACACATAGCACTCGTCGTCAAACGCCCAGTCCTGCTCCTTCGCATCGTAGACCTTCAAAAAGAGCATCCACGCGATCTGCTCGATGCGCTGCGCGTCGCCGTTGATGCCCGCGTCATTGCGCATGATGTCGCGCAGCCGCTTGACGAATCCGGAAAGATTGCTCATGGTTTAACCTGCCTCATCTGCATAAATTGCGTTTTCCAGCGCTTTGACCGCCTGCATGTATCCGTCGCGCCCGCCGAAATATCCGGCAATCCGCGCGGGCTTGCCCAGCTTTGCAAACGGATCGAGCTTCAAAATGTCGGTCTTTTCGATCTCGTAAATGCCAGTGTTCATGTACCTGTCCAGCAGCGCCTCCAGCACCTCACGCGCCGCGCCGCTGTATCGGCTCAGAAAATCCCGCTTCTTCACGTTGTCGGCGCGCTCCCGGCGTGTCAGTGGCTTTTTGTCGAAGGCGACATGGCAGATGAAGTCGAAGTCGTCCACGTCGCTCATCGCCTGTTCCGCCTTCATCAGCTCCAGGTCGATGCCCCTCTCCCGCAGCAGCTCGCGGATGCTCTCCTTCTTTTCCTCCGCCGTCCACTGGCGGATGAAGTTGTCCAGCGAGGCATAGGTGCCCAGGATGTTGGACTTCGTGTAGTCCACAATGCTTTCCTGCCGCAGCAGCTTGCCGTTGGTGTCATAGACGGAGACCGTCTTGTTGATGATGCGCACCGTGCAGCCCTCCGCGTCCACCACGGGCATCTGGCGCGGCGGATCAGGATCGACCAGCGGATCACCCTCGCCGCCCTCCGGGCTGCCTCCGCGCGGCACACGGCTGCCGCCCGGCGTAAAGCCATCGTCGATCTCGATGGGGCCGTCCCAGTCCGGATCGGCAAACAGGCGCGTGACCGCTCGGAAGTCCATCACGACGAAGTGCGTCTTGCCCTCCTTCTCGCGCAGGCGCGTGCCCCGGCCGATGATCTGCTTGAACTCCGTCATGGAGCTGATCATTTCATCCAGCACGATCAGCTTGGTCATCTTGCAGTCCGCGCCCGTGGAAAGCAGCTTGGAGGTCGTGGCGATCACCGGGTACTTCGCCCCAACGGAGATGAAATACTTGAGCTTCTTCTTGCCCTCGATGTCCCCGCCAGTAATCCGCACGACGTAATCCGGGTTCTGCTGCATCATGTCCGCATTCAGCTCCGCCAGCGCGTTGCGCATCCGCAGCGCTGCGTCCTCCGTCGCGCAGAACACGATGGTCTTCGCCATGCGGTCCGTGCTCTTGAGGTAGGCCGTGATCTCCCTGGCCACCTGCCGGATGCGATCCTCGATGACGATGTTGTAATCGTAGTCGCTGTTGTTGTAGATTCTGTCCTCGATTTCGTCGCCGTAGATGTCGCGCTGCCCCTTGTACGGCCGCCAGCCGTCGCTGATATCCGTCGTGATATTGATGACCTTAAAGGGCGCGAGGAAGCCGTCCTCGATGCCCTCCTTGAGGCTGTAGGTGTACACCGGGTCGCCGAAGTACGAGATGTTGGAGATGTACCGCGTCTCCTTGGGCGTGGCGGTCATGCCAATCTGTGTCGCGGAAGAGAAATATTCCAGAATTCTGCGCCAGCGGCTCTCCTCCTTGGCGGAGCCGCGATGGCACTCATCGACGATCACGAGGTCGAAGAAGTCCGGCTGAAACAGCGCGGAGTAATGCTCCTCCTCGTCGTCCCCGACGAGCTGCTGATACAGGGAGAAGTACACCTCATACGACGTGATGCTGCTGGGATCGTCCTTGGCCACATTGATCTTGTGGATGGTCTTTCCCAGCGGTGCAAAGTCCTGCTGGATGGACTGATCGACCAGTATGTTTCGGTCAGCCAGATACAGGATTTTCTTTTTCATGCCGCTGCGCAGCAGGCGGTAGACGATCTGGAACGCGGTGTAGGTCTTGCCCGTGCCCGTCGCCATGACAAGCAGAATCCTGTTCTGCCCGCGGGCGATGGCGTCCAGCGTGCGGTTCACGGCGACGCGCTGATAGTAGCGGGGCGGATAGGTGCTCTGGCTCGAATAGTACGGCTGCCCGATGATGGCCTCCTCTGCCTGCGTCAGGCCCGCGCCGCCGTTTGCGCCCTTCTGAAAGCGCGCGTACAGCTCGTCCGGCGTCGGGAAATCCTCCATGGCGATGTCGCGCTCGGTACCCATCAGGAAGTCGTGCTCCCGGAAAGCGTCGCCGTTCGAGCTGTACGCGAAGGGAACGTCGAGCATCTGCGCATACGTCATGGCTTGCTGCAGTCCGTCCGCCACGGCGTGCTGATTGTCCTTGGCTTCGACAATCGCAATCGGGTTGTTCGCGTTGATGTACAGCACATAGTCCGCCCGCTTCGGCTGCGCACGCGACACCAGATTGCCCCGCAGATTGATCTTTCCGTCGGTAATCTGCGTCTCCATCGTCATCCGCCCGTTCCACTTTGGGGAAAGCGCCGGCGTGATGAAGTTGAGCTTGATGTCCTCTTCGGTCATTTGCCACTTGGGAATGATGCCGCTCATCCTCGTCCCCTCCACAAAATGCTGCCCGGTTCCAACCGGCTGCCTGCGCCAGAAGATTGCATAATCCGTCCATACTGGATGTTTATTCTATTCTACCACAACGATGGAGCAGCAACAAGCGTGGATTGGATACGCTCAGTTTTTCAATGCTGTCAGCGGCTGCAATGTCCCACAGGCAGCGCGATATTCTCACGTTCCACTGCACGGCTTACACTGCCTTATCGCACGCAAACAAAATATGCTAAACAACTGCTTTATTGGTTCCTGCATTGGCGAAGGATACGCATAAGCAAACTTGAGACAGTTTAGGACAACTTGGGACAATTCCGGACAGTTTGGTACAAAATACTGTGCTATAATGGTAGGGTCAAAGAGGATGGTTCTGGTCTATCCTTTGTCTATGAGTTTTTTCCACTCAATGGGTTTTTCGCTAGATGCCGAACAGTCTGTCTTGCACGGAATGCTCGTCATGCCCCGCATAAAGTCATTGGTACCCTGCCTACGCGAATCGACCCCTGAAAGTTGGCGCACAATGTCGCACGATGTCGCACAATGTCGCATGATGCCCAAGTCAATACTTGCTATCATATAAACTGTCAAAAAAGGACGAGAGCGCATGATGCAGCCCTGCATCGGAGAAAGCCATCCACAGGCAATACATCCTGTTGACCAGAAAAAAACCAAACCAGCGTTGGTGGAAAACCGTCAGCGCTTTTTCTTGGCCCAAAACCTGAAAGGCGGTGATTTGATGTGATTCCCACATTCCCTTTCCTATCTCCGCTTCCAAGCGGAGCGTCCCCTTTCCCCGGACAGGCTTCATGGCCTGTCTTTTCTTTTATCTGCGAACAATCGAAAGAGAGGTACTTTATGAAACAGCTTAAGAACATGCAAATCATCGGAATTGACAATGGCTACGGCAACCTGAAAACCGCCAGCGGCATCTTCCCCGCCAGCGTGCTGACCTTCGACCACGAGCCTGCCTACGCGCAGGATCTACTGGTTTACGATGGCAAATACCACGTCATCGGCAGCGGGCACCGGGAGTTCACCCCGGACAAGGTCAGCAACCCGGATCATTACCTCCTGACGCTCGCCGGCATCGGTCAGGAGCTGTGGAAGAACAGGATGACCGAAGCCCGCGTCTACATCGCCGCCGGTCTGCCCCTGACCTGGGTAGAGTCCCAGCGTGAGAGCTTTCGTGCCTATCTGCTCCAGAACGACCATGTGGATTTCATCTGGCGCGGCATCGAATACCACGTCGATATTGTGGGCGCAGATGTGTATGCGCAGGGCTTTTCTGCCATCGTGCCCATGCTTAAACAATTCAAGGGCGTGAACATGCTCTGCGACATCGGCAACGGCACCATGAACATCATGACCATTCAGGACAGGCGCGCCGTCATGGACCAGTGCTTCACGGAGAAGTACGGCACCTACCAGTGCATGCTCCGAGCACGCGAGGCCCTGACGCAACGCTTTGGGCGCACTGTGCCGGACGCCATCATTGACGAGGTGCTCCGAAACGGCGACGCAGACATCGGGCGCGACTATGTGGACACCATCCGCGAGGTTGCTGCGGGTTATGCGGCAGAGATCATGCGCAGGCTGCGCGAGCACGAATACGATCCACAGACCATGCGGCTGTGGGTCGTGGGCGGCGGCGGATGCCTGCTGCGCCACTTCGGCGAGTATGAGCGAGAGCGTGTAACCATCATCGACAACATCCACGCCAACACCGAGGGCTACGAGTATCTCGCGGAGCGGCGTCTCAGACGCGAGGGAGCTGCCGGATGAGCCAGATGTTCCGCACCACCCTTCGGCTCGATTTAGACCATCCTGCCAGCGCACAGGCCGCCTCGCTGCTGCGTCAGCTTCACGCAGAGCGCGGTCTGTCCTACAGCGCACTGATTGTTCCTGCCGTCAACGCCTATTACGGCAAATCGCCTACGGACGAAGACCTGCGGGAGACGATTCGCTCCATTGTCCGGGAGGAGCTGGCGACTGCGCCCGTTCAGCTTGGAGATTTGCTGCAGGCGCTGAAAACCGCCGTTCCCGTAGATCATCCCGCATCTTCCTCCGCTCACGATGACGAGCCTGACGACGATGATCTCGACGATGCTCTGGACAGCTTCGGCTGCTGATGCTCTTTGGTGCTCATACGCACTACAATTCCATCTCCAGCTTCGTATCGCGCGATACCTTTGGCACCAGAACGCACCACCGTGCACCAACCCCGCAAAGCAGGAAGCCATGCCGTCAAAAGCATGGCTTCCTGTCTTTGAGCCGGGTGCAGGGCGGCAGCGCCTGCCGGGTGTGCAGAGGGCAGCGCCCCTGCCCGAAGTCCAGAGGCGGAGCGCTCTGGCCCACGACACTTTGCTGGATTCCGCAGGAAGACAGAAAGTGTCATAGTGGGTAGTTACACTTTCGCAGAAAGTGCCGCGCCCCCGTCACCCCGTGCCCCAAACGAACCATCATCACACCCACGAAAGAAAGGAGGTGCTTCCATGGCAAGAAACGATGGCGTGGATCGCACCACTGTGCGCAACCAGCCCCGAACGGAGAGCAACATTGCAGACGCCGAAGCTCACAACGAGCGACAGAAAGCCTGCTACCGGAACGAGGATATCGTCCCCGAACGCAGTCATCTGAACATCCACTTCAAGGAGCCTTCCGGCAGCTATCAGGAGATGTTCCGGCAGATGGAGCAGGATGGCACCATTTCCACCCGAGGTCTCAAGCAGGACGCCGTCCATTATGGCGAGCTGGTTTTCGATGTCAACTCCGCGTATTTCCACAATCACGGCGGCTACGAGTTTGCACAGGCGTTCTACGCCGAGGCATACCGGGCTGCCGTCGATATTGTCGGCGGCGAGCAATACATCCTCTCCGCCGTCATGCACGCTGACGAACGCAACCAGGGCATGAGCAAGGCCCTTGGCTACGACGTATGGCACTATCATCTTCATGTGGTCTATGCACCCACCACCGACCAACCCTTTATTGGAGGAATCATGGCTTTGCTCAAAAGAACGCCTGAACAGAACGCCGCCTTTGAGCGGTGCGTCGGCTTTCTTGCCGAAATGATCGAAAAGTACAGCGGGAAGGTGGAGTTTCCCGTTCTTCCCGCTGACAGCAAAACGAGTTGGGACAGTTTATCCAATCCATCATCTCAAACAAATTCAGAAGAACCATTGACAAATGATATGGCTGCGTAATAAAATGCAGTTGGGACAAAATACACGAACAGTTACTGCACGATTGACAGGAGGTGCACCATGCTTCAGAATCATCCTGCTTCCAAGAGCCGCGCGCTGCCCCAACATATCACCGACGAGCACAACGGCCTGAGCTACACCCTTCACGGCGATTATTACTTTCCGGATCTGGAGCTTCCGGAGCAGCAGCCCATCGGCAAATGGGGCCGGCTGCACCTCCGGCACCTGGAATCGAACCATCCGGGTCATTTCCAAAGGCTTCTGCTCACGGGAGCACTGAATGCCTATCTGCACACTGTCGATGAGCAGGCCAGCGAGCGTTTCGATGTTCTCATGAAGGGATATGCCCAAAGCTGGAGCATCACCGAAGCCCTGAAGGCTGAAGATCCCATAAAGTGGGTCGGGCTCATGAATCTGGCGCGCGCCGAAGCGGAGCACAACGTGATGACCGAAATCATCTGCTCCTGAACCACCTTCCTTCACCGGCTCGTATCCAATCGGGCCGGGGAAGGCTTCCATAAACCGCACGAGGAGGAATTCCCATGTCCAGAGAAAAGCAGACGCCCGCGCCCATCCGTTCCAGCGCGGCGGAGGTGTTGACCTATGTCGCCTCCACGGGCGACCCGCAGGGCAGCATCGAAATACGCTACGAGGACGAAAACATCTGGCTGACGCAAAAGACGATGGCGCAGCTGTATGATGTGAGTGTCAAAACGATCAATTATCACATCAAGAAAATCTTCGATGATTCCGAGCTGTCAGAGGATTCAGTTATCCGAAAATTTCGGATAACTGCCACAGACGGCAAGCCGTACACTGTCCAGCACTATGCCCTGCAGATGATCATCGCGGTCGGCTTCAAGGTCAATTCCGAGCGCGCCGTTCAGTTCCGCAAATGGGTCAATCAGATCGCAACGCAGTACACCATTCGCGGCTGGGTCATGGACGACGAACGGCTCAAGCAGGGCACCTATCTGACCGACAAATACTTTGAGGAACAGCTGGAGCGCATCCGGGAGATCCGTGCCAGCGAGCGCAAGTTCTATCAGAAGATCACCGACCTGTATGCCACTGCTATCGACTACGACCGTACTTCCGCCGCCACGAAACGCTTCTATGCCACGGTGCAGAACAAGATGCACTTCGCCGTGCACGGGCACACCGCCGCCGAGCTCATCATGGAGCGCGCCGACCACACGAAGGATCACATGGGTCTGACCACCTGGCAGGACGCGCCGGACGGCAAGATCAAAAAGTCCGACGTGTCCATCGCCAAGAACTACCTCACCGAGGACGAGCTTGGGCAGCTGAACCGCATGGTCACCTCCTATCTGGACTTCGCCGAGAACATGGCCCAGCGCCACATCCCGCTGACCATGCAGGACTGGGAAACCCGCCTAAACCGCTTCATTGAAATGTTCGAATACGGTCTTCTCAGGGATGCGGGTAGGGTGTCTGCAGAAATCGCCCGGCTGCACGCAGAAACCGAATTTGAGAAGTACCGCGTCATTCAGGACCGCGAGTTCCTGTCCGACTACGACAGGTTCCTCCTTGAGCTTGAGGAACACGCCGACGCGGCAAAGGCTGGACCGCAGGAGGAAAAGCCATGAAGCGAATGAAATGCTACATCTATACCCGCGTCTCCACCTCCATGCAGGTGGACGGCTACAGCCTGGACGCGCAGAAGGACAAGCTGCGCAAGTACGCGGAGTTCCAGAACATGCTCGTCGCCGGGGAATACTGCGACGAGGGCAAGTCCGGCAAAAACATCGAGGGCCGCCCGGAGTTCCTGCGCATGCTGCGGGACATCGAATCCGGCAAGGACGGCGTCTCCTTCGTGCTGGTGTTCAAGCTCTCCCGCTTCGGCCGCAACGCTGCCGACGTGCTGACCTCCCTGCAGCGAATGCAGGACTTTGGCGTCAACCTCATCTGCGTGGAGGATGGCATCGACTCCTCCAAGGACAGCGGCAAGCTGATGATTTCCGTCCTCTCCTCTGTCGCCGAGATTGAGCGCGAGAATATCCTTGTCCAGACGATGGAGGGCCGCAGGCAGAAGGCACGCGAGGGCAAGTGGAACGGTGGCTTTGCCCCCTACGGCTACAAGCTCGTGGACGGGCAGCTGCAGATTGCCGAGGAAGAGGCCGAGGTCATCCGCATCATCTATGACAAGTACATCCACACCACCATGGGCACCGCAAGAATCGCAAACTGGCTCAACGAGCACGGATACAGCAAGGTCTGCCGTCACAACAACAAGCGGGAAGCCTTCACGGGTTCCTTCCTCATCGGCGTGCTTGACAATCCCGTGTACTGCGGCAAGCTGGCCTACGGGCGCAGGCATAACGAAAAAATCCCCGGCACCCGCAACCAGTACCACATC
>ULWH01017052.1_pt1 | contig 10992 bp, 9 predicted proteins | sample 1960201 | NCBI WGS metagenome assembly ULWH01 (sample SAMEA4835808, study PRJEB28245) | human gut metagenome | biome: gut microbiome; material: fecal sample | place: Denmark | collected 2008
CCCTATGTCATAAATCGATACGGCAATTTTGGCAATATATTTAAGTACAATTATGCATTTGCACATGTCTTTTTGAACACCTTCACCAACATTATTTTTGCACATTTATTGCTCATTTCCACAATTTATAGTATAATAAATCCATACGATTGTCTTAGCCTTCAATATCGGCAAATTCATCGCGTCAAGGCAGGCATTCGTTTCCGGCATTGATGTTCAACCGAAGTATCGTTGTACCGGAATAATTACGTAGGGGATGATTTTAATTGGTTATCGGAGAGAAAGATGAAATTACAGAGGAATGCAAGCAGCTTTGGAATCTTTATAAAGAGTACATAATAAGCTTTTGCAAATTCAAGCTAAAAGACACACCTGACTATGTTGAAGACTGTGTTCAAGATGTGTTTATGGCATTACTTGAAGCCAGGCGATTCGGAACAGAAATAAAGAGCCCCAAGGCGTGGCTTACTACTGTTGCAAACAATAAAATAAAAATGGAATACAAAAACAGAAAAAGAGAATCCGAACATATAAATAAAATAATACATTATAAAACCACTGTGGAAATTTTCACTCTTGATATGCACGATTTTTCAGAAATTTCCGATGAGCTTATTTCCGAGATGAAAGACAGCATATTAAATCAACTCAAATTTGATGAGCAATCTATAATTATTGACTTCTATGTAAAGCACATGAAAGTAAAAGATATCGCTGCCAAACACGGGCTTTCCGAGACAAATGTCAAGCAAAAGCTTTTCAGAGCGCGAAAAAAGATAATGCATTTGTCAAATGAAGAAATTGAAAAACATAAATTTTAAAAATTTTTGTAACCTTTTTGAAATTCGTACACTATATAAACAAGGAGGAAATCAATATGACAAATAGTGAATTCATGAATATTTTGAATGACGACTCACTCGAACTCACAGTAGAAGAGCTCGAGAACATAATTGATGAAGAACTGCAAAAGGACGAATCCGAAATGGATCCGGACCTTATAGAATACTGCCTGTACTATATCAGCAAAGCGGAGACAGAAGGCGGCAAGGAGAAAAAAGCCGACATCGCAGGCAATGACAAAATCGCAGAACCGCCTGCTGCCGACAAGCTAAAAAAGTCACGCTTCAACGGCAAGCTAAAGAACCTGCTGATAATAGCCGCCACTATCGCACTGCTGCTCGTCACCACCGGAATTGCGACTATTGCCACAGACAAAGAAATCAAAAACAGCGCCATTACCTTTTACGAAAATCGTATAAGAGTTCATTTCGATAAATCCAAAGAGAATGATGGAATACTTGGGACTGGGATTGCCGAGGAACTGAAAAAGCACGATATCTTGGACCTAAAACTGCCGGCAATGTTTTTATCAAGCGACTGCATCTATGACAATATATTTGAGGACAATATCGATGGTCTTAAGGTCACATCATTTTCATACCGAGCAAACAATTTATCCGGTAAAGTATCTATCCGAAAGTTTTATTCTAATGAATCCGTTTTACCGATTGATTTTAATAATACTACCAGTTATAGCAAAGTTGAGGAATTATCAGTAAACGGTTTGACCGTTTTTGTAATAGAGCAAGAAAATTTTTGTTCTATTGCCTATCAGGATAACCTAACTCAGTACATGATGTATTTGAATACCAATTTTGCAAATACAGTAGAAATCGCAAAGACCATATCGGTCGCGGAGGTTCAATGATGAGAAAAGTTATTTCTATATTTCTTTTTATGGCTTTCATCTTGTTGCCATTGCAAATTGTTGCCGCGGGGGATGAACAACACCAGTCAGAGATTCAACAAAGTACAGAAGAATCTATTGTTGAAACAGCTGAAGGATTAAACAATCTTGAAGGCAACGCTAAAAGTTCAGATTTTTTTTGGTCAACATTTCTTAGGTTGGAAAAAACAAGCAATGGGCAACTTATCATAACTGGATACACAGAAGGCACAAGCGAAGTAACAAGGTGCGGATTTACATATATAAAATTACAGAGACTTGTCAACGGAAAGTGGACAGATTACACTGAATATTGCTATTACGATTTGTATAGTAATTCTAGTACTAAATATTTCAAGGTATATGTCTCCCCTCCAAATGGGTACTCATATAAAGCTATCTGTGAACATTATGCAGAAAAACCTTTATTAGGAATACTTAAGAGCAAGCAAAAAATGCCTAACACTACAACGACAATAAATCTCTAAAACAGTCGGCACCACATTAAGGTTGAGCCCTTAACGTGGTGCCTTTTTGTTGGTTTGTTTCTTAAAGAGTGACCTACTAATAAAAAATAATCTCTTGGCATAACCCTTAAAAGGCGTATGCCAAGAGATTAATTACATTACACTATTATTACTTGTATTTTATAACGAAACAAAAGCACATCAATACACGGTTAGGGTAAATACGTTCGGCGTTACATACCACACGTTGTCAACCTTAACGCCAACATCATAATCGACCGTTCCGGACGCAAACTTTCGCCGTATAACCCAAGTCAGAGTATCACCGTTATCGATATAACTTATAACTCCTTCATTATCCGGAGTATATGTTATTGTCGCGCCATTAGCTCTACATATAAACCTTACTTTGATAACGCTCTTATCCGTCACCACAGTGATTATTGAATATGTTCCATATGGCACTCTGGGATTGTCAATAACCGCGCTCTTCAGAAGCGGGTTCTCTTCGACGGGAATCTGTTCACCGTTTTCGTCCACATGAACCGGCTGAATATCCTCAACCAAAGAGTTTTCAGCAATTTGTGCTGTAAATTGCTTGCCCGGATAGAGATTTATATTATTATAAGTCTTGTTGAATGCGCTACCCAGACCTGCAACCTCGGTTGCGAATGTCATTGTGCCGTAGTCATAAGCCTCAATATTGATGTCGACCGTTTCATAGCCAAACGGGATAAAGAACACCTTCTCGTTGTTGTCTGTAACAAGCGATACGATTCCGCTAGAATTGGCCAGCTGCGGACTCACAGCATTTGCATTGCTGCTTTCAAAGGCGAGCACATTGCCCTCCTCATCTTTGAGTGTAACGCTTACCGGACATTTTGCCCAGAAAATTTTAGGCAGGAGTCCCAGTTCATCACGATTATCCGTCAATGCAAGCAGGTCATTTAGATCGATATCATCTGCTGTCTTACCAAGCTTATCAGGCAATGCCGCAAGCCAATCGTTATATGTCGACATAGCATGACCACCAGCTCCTATTGCCGCTGTACTAAGTCTTCTTAACAACAACTTATCTATTGACATCGGCATAGTAATGTGAAGGTCTATTCCATGTCTCCTCCACGCAGTATTACGCCAGTTAGAAATCTCCAGCGTTCTCGGCAAAAATGGAACAATGTCATTATTGTTCATAATATTATAAATATTATCGCCGGTATAAACAGAACTTCCCTCTTTATCCATATCAACAGTGTTCGGAGTCGCAAATGTGTAACCGTAAACATCCGTACCGTCACCGTTAAGAAATCCGCAGCAATTGGCATCATTGCAAGTGCTCAAATGAGCGGCAACAAGATTGGCAACTGCCGCACCAAGGCTGTGACCGGTCACAAGAACTATTGGGTTCTGCATGTTATAATATGAGATATAACCCATACACATCACACAACCGACGCCATTGCATTCAGTACAGTTTACAGTATCACCTGTGCCATGAATCAAAGAATTAAGAACTGTTTCTGCACCATCATCAAATGAGCCCCAAGAGGGATTAAGTTGTGAGCCAGCATTGGTTACCCAGTCCTGTAAGGTTTCAGATCCTCTTACATCTACAACAACCAATGTTCTATTTTCATTGTTGCTTAATTGATTTTGCTCATTAATATTTTCGTTTAAGCAAACCACCCTATTATTTTGTCCAGAACCCCAATAACTGTCAGCCCGCAGAACACTAGTGCCCATATACCCGAAAAAACGATTAACCAAAAAGCCTGTTTTAAAGGACTCATTGCTATTACCTCCAGAATATGAATTATTGTTTTCGTAAACATATGATGTGTCCAACCCAGCAGTAATATTCCTATGTGCAATTACATGAGCTACCGAATCGTTGGCTCCATAGTTAAAAGAGTGAACATTGAAGCCCTCAGACTCAAGAAGTTCTGTTGCTGTGGGTATATCATCCTCCATAAGCAATCCGGGAACTACCGGAGCTATAGGACCTGTAAGCGGATTATACGCCGCATAAGAGAGCTCCATTGCCCATTTTGAAAGCTTGTGGTTATACTCCGAAGAGCTCTTCACTCTGCTTACGCCGTCCTCGCCTATGGAATTGAAATACCCGGAAATCTCATCGAACTGTGTGACTACTATGGTCTCAACAACATCTCCCGCCTGAACCGTTACCGTACCGGTTCTTGTGGTATATGTTTCGTTCGGTGTTCCAATCGACATCGTAAAAGTTGAGTTTCCTCTTCCGCTTGTTTTATCGAGTGTTATCCATGATGAATCTGTTGATACACTCCAACTTGCATTTGATGAAACCTCAACAAGCCGTTCGTGATCGCCGCTTTCGTCGACATCCCACCTGTCTCTGTCGAGAACAACAGCCGGTTCTGTTCCAAGCTGAGTAACCGTTATCCTGCCTATCTCCGTGTTATCAGCGGTCATCTTTACAACAACCGTTCCTGTACGCACATCGGCATAAGGATTGCTCTGGGCACGAAGTTTAAAGCCGTCATCTGTAACACTTGCAACAGAAAGCCACGGGACATCCGAAACATCAACAGTCCACGGGCTGCTGGAAACCACATTTATCAAGGAGCTTGTCGTTGCGCCTGCTCCCGGATTCCATACCTGTGTACTGACCCGAGGCGCGTCAAACGAAATGCTCATCACCGGTCGTTTTTCAATTTTCGAAGCTCTCGAAGAATAGAAATCGACCTGAGTTCTTGTAACCTCATCAGATGAGGCAATCATAATGCCCTTATTTATTCCAGTATATACCCATCTCTTAACAGCCTCTGTAAGGTCAAACGAGTAGCTGTCTAAGTCTGATGTTGCAGGAATGGAATCGATAAGTTCCGCATTATTATTGAGATAACCGTTTCTTGAATTATCAAACGGCTGAGCATTCCAGCAAACAGTCGTCTCGCTCCAATCGGCAACGTCCTTGCAGTCATATACAAGAATGTCGATATCGTTATGCCCCAACGCCTTGAAATAATTCTGCTTTCGGAAAGTAAGTTCGCCGCCTGTAATAACACTTCCCGCAGGCAAATTCTCCGGCATTTCAATCTTGACATATGAGCGAACGGTATTTGTCAGGTTTCTACCCGCTCTGATTTCCTTAATAGCGCGGGGTTCATTTGCGCATATACCGTTGATAACATAAACATCCTTAAAGTTCGATTTAGGTATGCTCCAAGAGGGATCGATAACAACCGGGAATGCTCTGCCGCTCTCGCCTATCCAATCAGAATCAGCTCTAACGGTCAGCACATAACCGTCGCCATCAGCTTCAACTGACATTGAAACATCAAAGCTCTCGTTATCGTTCGCATCATACATATACGGCGCATCAAGCAAAAATACCGTTTCATCGGGGTTTTTCGGATCTACCCACTTGATAGAACCGTCGGCCTGCTCGGCCGGCATGAGTCCGCCAGAGTCAAGGTCAAACCGATATATGTACTCGCTTTGCGGTGCATAAACAACAATATTTTCTTTAAGGCTGTTTGAAGTAACGACATATTCCAGATCGGAGCGATTCAGGAAATTCTTATAAACCACCGCGCTCGTCTGGTTTTCAACTGTCATTTTTTCAGCATTAAATTTTTCTATCTTCTGTCCCTCTGTAAGAGTTCCGGAAGATGATATATCCGCAGAAGTGCTAACCTCTCCGGTCATTTTTACGGTATCGTTCATTTTAACAACTGACGGCAACTTGTCAGCGTCAACAACGGATGCCGTTGTCCGCATATTAAGGCCATTCGTATCACCTTTAATTTTAAAGCTGACAGTATAGCCTTTATTTGTCGCAGTAATGCTTCGACCACTGGTCAGGTTCTGCGGGATAGTTACATCAAACCCATTTTTTGTAGAATAAACTGCTTCACCTGATTTTGTATTGAGCGTCAAAGTGTTATCAATCTCTTCCCACTTTCCGCTTTCTTCATAATGAACAGGTGATGAGTATGTAGCTGCTATGTACGAGCCGTCCTCACAGATAAAGTACTTTACGGATTCTTCTCTCATCTCTACTATTTCTTTCACTATTCGTGAAGTTGTAGAATCAGAAACATTTCCCTGCAAAGCACCCACTGGTAGTATACCGAAAAGAAGAACAATTATCAAGAACATCGAAAAGATTTTTTTACATCTTTCAAATTTGACTTTCACATGTCATCTCCTCTTCATTTTTATTAACTTTTCGCTATCGATATTAGCCGGGCGTACAACAGTGGTATGCGGGGTCGAAAAAACTGTTGTCCTCCTTTTAATCAGCATACTACTTCAAGTTGTTTTTAATCAACTAGCCCATTGGAATCACATCCTTTTTCTAAATATAATAACAGTTGAATAACTCAAACAAATTACTCAACCCATTTTCAAAGTACTAAAATATTTCAATTCTTACCATATGTTGTGTTCGCAGGCAGAGGGCGATATTCTCGCCCCCTGTCGCTACACAATATAGGTATAGGAGGGAGGTATCATTTTCTAGGTCGCACCCAAGTTAGTCATAAACTATAAAGGGTCTGTGCAACATTCCACAAAAGGCACAGCAAGTAGATTGATTATATGTAACAGCTTATGCAACGGTGTAGAGAAAAAGCCAAAAAAATTATCCTTTGATATAACATTCTATATATATAGTGTACAAAAATGAAAAAGGTTACACTTTTTATTAAAAAAATCTGCAAAATAGCACTGATTTTTGCTTTTGATTTACAAAGTCGAAATATAATTAAAAAGTTGCTTCTTCACCATGTAATCGGCAGATGAACAACTAAAAACGCATTAGTATTCAGGCACCCCATATCCGAGAATCTGATACTCTCCAATCGGTCTACGAGATGTCGTGCATTTGTCGCTTAAATTTCCCTCAATCGTGTAAACATATCCATTCTCAACTTTCCACACAATGCCCGTATGATCAGCTCGTCCATCCTGTTGACCCGATTGCCCCTGTTTACCCCAATCATAAAATATTATCATGCCGGGAAGAGGTTCAGCAGATCCGTCAAGCCACTGCCCACGATCTTTGAACCATTGAACTCCGTTAACACAGCTGGCATACTTTGGAATAATACCCGTTTCAATATATCCGCACTCATTAGCACACCAACTGACAAAGCACGCGCACCACTCAACTCGGCTGTTGAAACCATACCAAGACCAATATGGTCTACCGCCAACACTGCCCACCTGCGAGAGCGCAACCGCTACAATCTGATTATCTTCTCCGCTTGTACCGTATAAAACCGATGACCACAGAGAATTGTTTTCATCACCTAACAACTCATCCAGATATTTTCGTTGTTCCTGATTAAATCCATATTTTGATGCCATATCATATCCATTGCGTTTATGTGGGTCGGAGAAGTCGCAGAGATGTTTATGATTTCACCGCCCAGCGCCCTTACAAGAGGAGCATATTCTCGCTCCGGGTCTATGATAATAACATCTGCATCGCCTGCAAGAACCTGATTGAGGATTTCGCCCTTTGCAGTAAAAGACTTACCGCCACCGGATACGCCCAGGATAAACTCATTACCGTTAAGGAGCTGCCTACGGTCAGCAACAATCATATTCTTTGAAATGACATTCTGTCCATAGTAAATTCCGTTTGTATGCTGAACATCCTGTACGCGAAACGGGATAAAGACAGCAAGGCTTTCTGTCGTGAGGGTTCGAAAAGAATCGATTTTACGAACACCAAAAGGCAGTGCCGTGTTAAGTCCGTCGAGCTGTTGAAACTTCAATATACCGAACTGACACATATGTCTTCTTGCTGTTGTAAGTAAAGCCTCTGTATCATTGTCGAGCTGTTCTTTCGTGTCAGCAGTATGAACCATTGTAAGAACTGCAAACATCATTCGCTGATCTCGAGTGGTTAGATCATCCAAGAATTCCTTCATTTCCTTGCGCTGCTGCTCAATATCGTAAGGAAGCTGTGCAGAGAAGTTGTTGTTAGCATTCTGACGACGCTGCCAATTAGTCGCATTGGTCTCTACACCGAGCAATCTATTTTCAGCTTCTCTAACAGCCTCGTCAGTGGGAACTGGAACAACATCAATAGACATCATTAAATTGCGGTTTAGATCTGTCAATTCGGCAACCATACTGTCCTTGATATATGAAGCGTATTCTTTAAGAAACAGCACTCTTCCATAGCGCTCACCAATTTTAAAGTAATCTCTTTCTATCTCCATTGAGTCAGGACATATAAAATCCTTGAAATCATGTCCCCTTTTGCGGGTTTCTTTGATATCAAAATAGAAATCCGTTTCTTCGCCTGTACGATAGAAATCGTGAAAAATGCGTAACCTTTCGTCTGGTTCCAGTTCTATGCATTTGCTTCCAAGGCGGCCAAAATGAGTAATAAGTTCTGCACCGACACGAGCAAAATAGTTTCTTGCCTCTTCAACACTTTTCTTATTTACGGAAATCGTAATGTATTTTTCCTGAGTAATAGCATTTGCATCTATCGCTTTTTCCAGAAGCATACTGTTATACTCCTTTCGATACTCATCAAGGGCATCTCCTGTCAAAGGGATAAGAATGTTTTTCTCAAAATCAACACGATTTAGTCTGCGATTATTAATAGTAATCTTCGTTGTTGCACCGCTGTCAAAGCTATTAAGTAGTTCGGAATATTCGAGAAACATGGCCTCTTTGTCCTCACGACTGGCAACAGCATAATTAATATCGGTAAACTTATAAGTCTTAGAAAACTTGTCATCTCCGACCTGAAAAACACCATCATCATATATTTTTCTGATTGGTATAACATCCTGAACTCCATTAGGAATAAGGAATCGTTCCTTGTCCTGCTTAAATAAATTTTTCAAAGTTTTAATCATTTCAGTACCTCCTTCTTCTATCCTACATAAGGCTTCATCAATTCAAAATAAATATTAGTGGAATGGGAACAAAGTCTTTTTGGAATTAAAACTTCACTCTTAATCCAAGCCCACATAAACTTCTCCGCCGTCATTCCATTATATTTAACAAATCCAAGGAGAGCGAACGGAGCAGCTCCAAAAATACACATCCATGACACGGTCTCCGTTCCTACATACGGTCTCAGCAAAAAATATATTCCTACCGCTACACCGCAAGCCAATATGGAAAAAATGAACTGTCTTAAAGACAGTCCAAAGAACATTGCTTCTGTGTAATTTCTGATTTCCCTGTTAATTTTAACTTCCAAAATAACACCTCCTATGTATTCGGGAATAAAAACCGTTCTTCGTTTCAAGAAAATTTTCACTCTAAGTTTGAGTAAAATTGTCTTCTATATTAAAGCATCACAATACACTTGTCTTTAGCAAGAATAAAGGCGCAGCCGTAATATTCTTAATTTACGATACCAGTGAATATACATTATAATCCCATCATCTCCCGGATAATGCGGTCGCTCATCTTTACACTACCTACAAGAATTAGCATATTAAATATCAGCTCACCAATATAACTCCACACCTGTGTAACTGCTGCCACACTATCATCTACTACCGGTGGAGAAGAAGCAAAAAGAGAGAATATAATACATGCCAGGGCAATAGCAGTCCCCTCTAAACAAACGGCACAGTAACTTCTTATAAATGATTTGCCCACATTCTGTGATGGTTCTCCGGCAAAGGTAGACAGAGGAATTGGCGCAAGTGCTGTATACATATAAAGCTTAAAAAATCGTCCATACACGGTCATAATCAGAATAAATGACATCACCATGATAAACAGTCCACCAATAAGCGTTACTGCCCATAACGGAATAGATTCAAAGAAACTACAATTTTCAATCGCAGTTACCATTTCTGTCGGCAAAACTGTTTTCTGAGTCTCGCTAAATCCCGCCGTGCTCATAATTGTCGATATAGCTCCCTGCGCAATATCAAATAGTGAAAGCATTAACTCCATTCCATAAGTAATTGCCCCCTTTGCAAGAGCAAAACGAACAAACAACTTCATTGCATGTTCCGGCTTTTTGACATCCGTAAATGATCCGCAAGTCTTTACCACTCCGGCAACGAAGAACAAAACAAGAAGGGCAAGCCCTATAGACTGCACCGCACCATTAATGTCAACAATTACGTCCCATATCTTGCCGCCTCTAAAGCTTTGCGGAGTCATAGTAATAAGCGCCCATATTTCGGATAATTTATCGTTCCATGTTTCAAGTGCATTTTCAAGATTTTGTACAATCCAATTGTCGCTCAAATAAAAGCACCTCCTTCTATAGAATCAGGAGTACATCTAAAAGATGTGCTCCTGTAGTTAAAATATCAGCTTGTTATGAGGTTCAGTATTTCTTTCGCAAAAGTGATGATAACTCCACCCGCAAGAGTAAGGAATCCGTTTGCTCGCTGAGATGGATCATGGGACTTCAGGGAAAGTCCCACCTGAACAACACCAAAGCCAAGCAAAATAAGACCTACTGCACGAATTAATCCAAAAATAAATCCGGACAGATTATTAATAACCACAATCGGATCATTTGCCGCAAATGCCGTAACTGAAGCACCAAATATAAGTGTCGCAATAACAACAACCATACAATAGAGTCGGTAGCATTTTTTGATCTTACCAGATATAGAAAGTTTGGTAGTATGTGCTTTCGTTTTCTTAATGATATTCATATTAATTGCCTCCATAATTTCAAAAATTATTTCGGGCTAAAGTCCTCATCGGACAGTAGCTCATAAGTGGTTTCCAGTACCTCCGTATCCGGCAGAGTATCGGGATTGAGGTACTGCACCTCAATGGTCGCAACATTACTTGTGACCT
>ULWH01050422.1_pt1 | contig 10926 bp, 8 predicted proteins | sample 1960201 | NCBI WGS metagenome assembly ULWH01 (sample SAMEA4835808, study PRJEB28245) | human gut metagenome | biome: gut microbiome; material: fecal sample | place: Denmark | collected 2008
AAATAACCCCGCCTTTATTCTGGATTTATTAAATCAATATATATAATTTTATGGCTGACTCAGAACAGATGCTCTAACGCAAAAAATTAAATTCTTTTTTTGTTTTCCTTATCACTACCTGAACAAATTGGCATAATTGAAGACAGTATACTTTCTTCTTTTTTCGCAATTAAAGCCGGTATATCTATATTATTACAATCAAGATTATCTCCCCACCAATACATAAATTTGTTCACTGCGGGTGTCATATCCTCTTTAACCTCATGATATTCATCATTCGTAAAAATAGAGGATATTAACTTCAAGTCATCAACTTTTATTTCCCTTACAACTATTATGAATATATCCTCTGTAGGAAATAAATCAGTTTCCTCCAGTGTAATATTTAATTTATCAAGTATCTCACTCATAAGTACATCAACCTCATTGAATGCTTTTTCATATTTACCCATCATGGTGCTCCTTTTATTTGCATTATTGCTAAACAATATTTAGCGGATATATTTCAAATGTCAAGCACCATAACAATAAAAAATTATAAATCATTTCAACCTTATAGGTATGAAATACAAAATCTTAATTGAGGTACAACCTTATATGGATAGCCTCCTTTGGTTTTACCCCCTGATTCAGAGATCATATATAAATGTTTTTTTGCTCGTGATGCACACAATCGAAACAGTCATTTTAGCGCTTCGCCTGCGCTACAGGAGAAGCTTTTGAAAACAATGCAAGCGAAGCTTGTCTGTATTTTTGTAAAAGCAACCGCTGCATTATTCTTTTTCTTTATTATAACTGAAGCAAGGGCTAACTCTGCGAAGCCGCTGCGCTTGCTTCTTCGAGTTCCCCTTGCTTTTCTGCCCTTCGGTTAGAAAAGAAACCAAACCGCTACCAACCTTGAATATCTATATTTTTGAATAGCCCCTCCCCCCTTAACTATCATTATCAAAAATAAAAAAATAATTTTACAAACAACCCCACACACATCATTTTAATTACGACCTTATTAAATTAAAAATTCAACCTTAGATGGAATTTAATGTGCAAGGAATGTCTTGCTGTAACGGAGAATTTTAAATATTAAAAATTATAACTATGGCTTGTCATATCCTGTACATCTATTCACCTCATGCATATGCACTAAGAAAGCTTTTTTGAATACTGGAGTTGCCCCTGCTAAAACGGACACGGCTAATTAACTGCTAATATGGCATCACGATATTCTCGTGGCGATTCAGTTCAACCTCTTGTGTGGATGCAGATTATTATAATCCTCTATCCATTATGCCATTTTTCCATCACTGAGACTGCATCCGGCAGATCATTTACATACACGTAATCCCGCTTGAACGTCTTTACAAGCGATTCTGCCATACCGTTACTTTCCGGACTGCGTACTGGTGTAGTACACACGATGAACCCCAGTGAACTGGCGAATGTGCGCGTGGCATCGGCTGTGCAGCAATTATGCCAATGATAGTGGCTCCATTGACGGCAATGACCTGACATCTACAATCCCGCTACAAAGCATTTATTCATGAGTCATTGCACTTGCTGAGCTACACGAACACACTAAAACCAGATAATAATTAATCGCTGTATAAGCTCGTAACAAGCGGAACTTTAAGGCAAAATAGAGCCATCTTCCCCCTTCACAAAGTTACGCTAATGGCCAGAAAACCTAAAGAAATCAAAACAGACCCGTTAGAGGTCATCCTGTGGAAAGCGGCTGACAAGCTACGTAAGAACATTGATGCAGCCGAGTACAAGCATGTCGTGCTGGGCCTCATTTTCCTTAAGTATATTTCTGATTCTTTTGAATCTCATTATGAGTTGCTGAAGGCTGGTGAAGGCGAGTTCGCAGGCGCTGACCCGGAAGATAAAGACGAGTACACCGCTTACAACATTTTCTTTGTCCCTGAGCTTGCACGCTGGAACTATCTAATATCTAAGGCCAAGCTACCCGAAATCGGTAAGCTGGTTGATGATGCTATGGAGTTTATCGAAGCGGGTAACCCACAGCTAAAAGGTGTGCTGCCGAAAGTCTACGCTCGCCAGAACCTCGACGCCACTGTGCTGGGTGAACTGATAGATCTGATTGGCAACATTGCACTGGGAGATGCCAAAGCTCGTTCTGCTGATGTATTAGGCCACGTATTCGAATACTTCCTTGGTGAATTTGCACTGGCAGAAGGCAAACAGGGCGGTCAGTTCTATACGCCAAAATCCATCGTAAGCCTACTGGTTAACATGCTGGAACCTTACAAAGGCCGAGTTTTTGACCCCTGCTGTGGCTCTGGGGGTATGTTCGTCCAGTCGGAAAAATTTGTTCAAGCTCATCAGGGTAATATCGACGATATTTCTATCTATGGTCAGGAATCCAACCAAACAACATGGCGCCTGGCAAAGATGAACCTTGCTATTCGTGGCATAAACTCTGAATACGTCAGGTGGAACAGTGAAGGCTCATTCCTGAATGATGCCCATAAAGATTTAAAATCTGATTATATCATTGCTAACCCACCGTTTAACGTTTCCGACTGGTCCGGTGAGCAGCTTCGTGGTGATGCCCGTTGGCAATACGGTATCCCACCTGCTGGTAATGCTAACTTTGCCTGGATGCAACATTTCCTGTACCACCTTTCGCCAAAAGGTCAGGCAGGGGTAGTACTGGCAAAAGGGGCTTTGACTTCGAAAAATTCTGGTGAAGGTGATATCCGTGCAGCGCTGGTTAAAGATGCCAATGTGATTGACTGTATCGTTAACTTACCTGCAAAGCTGTTCCTGAATACTCAGATCCCAGCTGCATTATGGTTTATGCGTCGTGATCGTGTAAACAGCAGCCAGTATCGTGATCGCAGTAAAGAAATTCTGTTTATCGATGCCCGTAATCTTGGTCATTTGATTAATCGTCGTACCAAAGTGCTTTCTGACGACGATATTAAAACCATCGCAGACACCTACCATATCTGGCGTAACAAAGGTGGCGAATATGAAGATATTGCGGGTTTCTGTGCGTCAGTAGACATTGATGAAGTTGCTAAACTTGACTATGTGCTGACACCTGGTCGTTATGTTGGTCTTGCTGATGAAGAAGACGACTTCGACTTTAAAGAACGCTTTACGGCTCTTAAAGCGGAGTTTGAAGCACAATTGGAAGAAGAATCACGATTAAATAAAGCTATCGCTGATAATTTGGCAAAGGTGGTTTTATGACTTTTAAAAATGTAGTGAAGCTTGGTGACTTTGTTACGATTAAACACGGATATGCTTTCCCCGGTAAATTTATCACTTCACAAGAAACAAAAAAAATCCTTGTAACGCCAGGAAACTTCAATATTGGAGGTGGCTTCAAATCCTCTAAATTCAAATACTACTCAGGTGAAACCTATCCTGAACAATATAGGTTCAATGGTGGTGAACTGATAGTTACAATGACCGACTTAAGTAAGGAAACAGATACTCTTGGTTATGCTGCATTAGTTCCTAATGACAATAATATTTACCTTCATAATCAACGAGTTGGATTAGTACAAATTTTAAATAATGACTTAGACAAAATGTATTTGTATTGGAAGATGCGTACTCGTGAGTACCAAGAGTTTATTGCAAACTCTGCAAGTGGTACTTCTGTAATGCATACTTCTCCCAAAAAAATATGTGAATATGAATTTTTATTACCCACAAAGTTAGAACAGAAAGCTATAGCTTCTGTCCTTTCATCTCTTGATGAAAAAATAGACCTGCTTCATTGCCAGAATAAAACACTAGAATCTATGGCTGAAACCTTGTTTAGGCAATGGTTTGATGTGGATAGCAATGATGAATGGCAAGAAAAAAATGTCCTAGATATATTCACATTAGTTGGAGGTGGAACGCCAAAAACTTCAGTTGCTGAATATTGGACTGATGAGATACCTTGGATTTCCGGAGGAGATATTTCAGCAGCTCATCAAGGCTATCTGTATAGCACAGAAAAGTCTATAAGCTTAGCGGGACTTCAAAACAGTTCAGCTAAATTGCTGCCTAAAAACTCAACCGTTATAAGTGCTCGTGGTACAGTGGGAAAGTATGCTCTTTTAGCAAGAGATATGGCTTTTAGTCAATCCAATTATGGCATTGTTTCAAAAATTGGAAACTATCCTTTCTTCATATATCTTCTGGTTGGATTTATTGTCGATGATTTGCTGACAGCAGCTTATGGCAGCGTATTTGACACTATTACGACAAGAACTTTCGAGTCTGTAAACTTGAAGTTTCCTTCTTTAAATTCAATTGAGAAATTTAATGAAGAAATATCTCCGATATTTAGTAAGAAAGAGATGAACACTCAGCAAATTAAAACACTAGAAACTCTCCGCGACACCCTGCTTCCCAAACTGATGAGTGGTGAAGTACGAGTTCAGTATGCAGAAGAAAAACTTGAATCTGTAGCATAAATTAATTAAGCGGGTGCACAACCCGCTCTCAGATAAAGCGACAATAAGGACAGTACGCATGGCAAAGATGACTGAGTCTGATATTGAACTTATGGCGGTTGAACACCTACAAGGGCTGGGCTATGAGTATGTTTACGGCCCGGACATTGAACCCAGTGGAATCAACCCGTTACGTAGCTATCAGCAAGTTATCCTTGAAGATAAAGTGCGTACAGCCTTGCAACGCCTGAATCCGCACCTTAATGAGCAGAAGTGTGAAGAAGCGTTAAAACAGGTGATGCAGATTGCCTCACCTGTTCTAATGGTAAACAATCTAACCTTTCATCGCCTATTGACTGAAGGAATCAATATCGAAGTCTGTAAGGAAGGTAATACACAAGGAGAACTGGCTTATCTGATCGACTTTAACGATCCTACGAATAATGATTTTCTGGTCATTAATCAGCTCACTATCAAAGAAGGCAACCATACCCGCCGACCAGATCTTATTTTATTTGTTAACGGTCTGCCGTTGATCGTTATCGAACTAAAAAACGCCGCTGATGAAAATGCCACGGTATCAGGTGCTTATAACCAGATAAAAACGTATCAGAACCAAATCCCCAGCCTGTTTACCTACAATGCCTTTAATGTTGTTTCAGACGGACTGGAAGCCAAAGCGGGAACGGTTTCCGCCGATTTCAGTCGTTATATGACATGGAAAACCGCTAATGGTAAAACACAAGCTACCAGTACCCAACCACAGCTCGAAGTTTTATTACAGGGGTTGCTTAATCCTGTAACGCTGTTGGATGTGATCCGCCACTTTATCGTGTTTGAAGCCAGCAAACATGAAGACAGCAAAGGGATTATCAGTATCCGTACCGTTAAAAAAATGGCTGCTTATCACCAGTACTACGCGGTTAATGCAGCAGTACTTTCCACTATTCGTGCCTCAGGTGTAAATGCAGATTCCCCCTCTGCCGAAGTAGCACTGCGCCAGCAGGGACGTAACAGTAAAGTTCTTGTTAATGCGCAAAAAACCGGAGATCGTAAAGCGGGGGTCGTGTGGCATACCCAGGGTTCCGGTAAATCGCTTTCGATGGTGTTTTATACCGGGAAGATTGTACTGGCGCTGAATAATCCAACAGTGGTAGTGATCACTGACCGTAACGATTTGGATGATCAGCTATTCGGTACGTTTTCTTCTGCCACTCAGCTACTTCGTCAGACACCAAAACAGGCCAACAACCGGGAAGAACTCAAAGAATATTTACGTGTCGCCTCTGGCGGTGTGGTGTTTACTACTATTCAAAAATTCCAGCCTGATGATGGCAGCAATATCTATGAGTTGCTGTCAGACAGAACTAATATTGTCGTTATCGCTGATGAAGCACACCGTTCCCAGTACGGTTTCAGCGCCAAAGAAGTTGACGTGAAAGACAGCGAAGGCAACGTAACAGGTAAACGCACCGTTTACGGCTTTGCCAAATATATGCGTGATGCCTTGCCCAATGCTACCTATCTTGGCTTTACCGGAACCCCCATAGAAAAAACGGACGTAAACACACCTGCTGTTTTTGGTAACTACGTTGATATCTACGATATCTCACAGGCCGTAGAAGACGGTGCAACCGTGCGTATCTTCTATGAAAGCCGTCTTGCCAAAATTGCCATCAGTGACGAAGGTCGCCAGCTAATTGAAGACTTCGACGATGAGTTTAACGAAGACGAGCTGACGCTTACCCAGAAAGAACGGTCTAAATGGGCCAGAATCGAAGGTTTGATTGGCAGTTCAAAACGTATTAAAGCTATTGCGGCGGATATGGTTCAGCACTTTGAACAGCGCTTAAAATCTAATGCCGATCATGGCAAGGGCATGATTGTCACCATGTCCCGTCGTATTGCTGCTGAACTTTATAAAGAAATCATAGAGTTAAAACCTGAATGGCACAGCGATAATCTAAATGATGGCGTGATTAAAGTCGTCATGACCTCTTCTGCTGCTGACGGACCAGAAATCGCTAAACACCACACCACAAAAAAAGAACGTCAGGTTCTGGCTAATCGTATGAAGGATGACGACGACAAGCTGAAACTGGTGATAGTGCGTGATATGTGGTTAACCGGCTTCGACGCTCCCAGCATGCATACGCTGTATATCGACAAACCAATGAAAGGCCACAACCTCATGCAGGCAATTGCCCGTGTGAACCGTGTGTATAAAGATAAGATAGGCGGTCTGGTTGTTGACTATCTGGGCATTGCCTCTGATTTAAAAGAAGCCCTCTCCTTTTACTCTGATGCAGGTGGACGTGGAGATCCTGCTGAGGTTCAGGAAGAAGCTGTAACGCTCATGCAGGAAAAGCTGGAAATCCTGGAAGGCATGATGCATGGCTACGATTACAAAGCTTACTTTGCCGCAACTACTTCACAACGCCTGAAAATTATTCTTGAATCAGAAAACCATATTTTAGGGCTGGATAACGGTAAAGGTAAAATGCGTTTCCTGGCTGCGGTTGCAGCCTTGTCGCAGGCATTTGCATTGGCGACACCGCACGATAAAGCAATGGAAGCGGCACCCGAAGTAGCATTCTTCCAGGCAGTAAAAGCCAGACTGAATAAATTTACTGAAAACTCAGACGGATCAGAAGAAGAACACAATGACAGTCTGGAAGTTCGGGTAAAACAGACTATCGATCAGGCTCTGGTTACCGATAAAGTTGTTGATATTTTTGACGCTGCTGGGATACAAAAGCCTGATATTTCCGTTCTTTCTGAAGAATTCCTTCAGGAAATGAAGGATTACCAACACAGAAATATTGCTTTGGAAACGCTTAAAAAACTGCTTTCTGACGAGATCAAGGTTCGCTCGAATCAAAGTATCACCCAAGGCAAAAAACTGATTGATATGCTGACCTCTGCAATCAATGGCTACCAGAACAAGGTACTGACCGCAGCGGAGGTAATTGATGAGCTAATCAAGCTTGCCAAGACTATCCAGGAATCTGACAGCCTTGCCAGCCAGTTAAACCTCAGCGCTTATGAATATGCCTTCTATTCTGCTGTTGCAGATAACGACAGTGCTCGCGAGTTAATGGAAAAGGAAAAACTACGAGAACTGGCAGTCGTACTTACAGAGGCTATCCGCAACAATGTCAGTCTTGACTGGACAGTGAAAGAAGCAGCAAGAGCAAAAATTCGCGTGGTGGTAAAACGTCTGCTCAAAAAATATGGTTATCCACCCGATATGTCCTTGCTCGCCACAGAGACCATTTTGAAGCAGGCTGAACTTTTAGCTGGAGAATTAGGAAAATGATTCCCCTAAATTTTTAACATACAAACTATTTTAAGTTATACAGGAGAAGCTAATGGATAGCAGGCCATATCTTAAAACAGTACTATATATACTATCACTATGGCTTCTATTTTTATCATTATTAATTATGTCCTACGATAAGGTTTTGATAAAAAATGTGTGGGACTATATTTTTACTGAAAACTTTACTTTCTCAATCTCGTCATTGAAAGTGAGAAATATCGTTTTCATAGTTAGTTTGATTTTCATCTTTATTGGTGCAATTATTTTAATAGTCCTTGCAAATAGCTTTGGTTCGGGTTGGTCTGTTGCATGCACTGTCTCGGATATCAGCAATGAAAACCATGAACATTTAGAGTTTTTAACCACTTATATAATGCCCTTAGTTTTCACTGATGTCGATAGTAAGAGAACTGTATTAAATTTAGGATTGATGATATTTGTAATCGGCGCAATATACGTAAAGACAAACCGGTTTTATTCTAACCCATCACTTGCAATACTCGGATTCAGAATATACAAAGCTAATGTCCATGACCGTGGAGTGAAAAAATGCACAGTAATCTGCCGCAGTGTTCTAAAGAGCACAGATAATATAAAGTATATAAAAATCGACAATGAAACTTATTTGGCTAAAATAGTGTAGAGGTCATGGCATGTTCACTAACATTGAAAATATTTCAAAATCGAAATGCATCTCTGGCGAAGCTTTTTTTGTCGCTGATATTCAAGGTACGATAGATATATTTAAGGTTAACCTTGAACCTAATGCTGAAAAAGATCTGACCACTTCATTTTCTAAAAGCTTAATCAATAATATTATTGAACCTAACAGAGGTAAAGTGGCCGTTCCACTTGTATCCACTTTATTAGAAAGAGATAAACAAGTTTTCGAATATGATCACTTAGCAATTAATCATCTCCCAATTGAATTTACTAAAATGAACAACGTGCTAAATTTCGGTGTCAATGGGAATGCAACACAGTTTGATTTTGCAACACAAAGCCTGACATCGGTAAAAGCCGTAATTTACCACCTTTGTGATGGTAATGGAAACAGCGTAGTCATTTACCAACATAAATATCCTGTTTCTCTACATAAGAAAACAAAAAAGTCTTTCTTGAGTCTAAATGGCAGAACCTTAGATAAGATCACTCATGACAGTATTGATATAAATGACACGATTGACTTCTTCTTTTTTCAGAATAAGTACTATGCGCTAAACATTAAACTTCTTGAAAGAATGTATGGATTAGAAAGTGTAATAGATAATCTTGCAAATAACTCAACGCCATTAATAATAAACCTTGGAATTGTTAATACACAAGGTATGCCAGTGCCACTAGATATTTTCAAGGACATGTATAAAGACAGAGCATTTATGCGTAGACTTGCTATGGTTTCAAAAGGGAACTTAGTAAAAACGGGAGTTTCAGTCCCTCAAATACAACAAGTTATGCAAAAATTCCCTGTATTTCAACGGAATATTGATCTAACAGGAGGATTAATAAACCTTAATACTAAAGATCAAAAGAGATACTTTATCCGGCTTCTAAATAATGAAGCATCTTTTGCAGCACTTGATAACTCGCCCTTCCTGGCTGTTGAAAAAGACTCCGCTGCTTAAATTTTAAATGAGCATCCTCAAGCCGAATAACTTAAAGGATGCTCTTCAAATTTTAATAAGAATTATCAACAGCAAAAAACCTCATAAAAAACACTACTCATTTAATTTCCAAAATTAAGAAGAACATTAATAACCACCATTATATTACATGATCTTTTCCATATCCTATAGCATTACTCTCTATAGTATTAATATCTGCGCCTCTAATTATCTCCTTTATACAGATTAGCTCCAATATGGATAAATATTCTTGTGAAAATGGTTGATCCACATCACATAGGATAACCTTAACGCCCCTATGTTCCATTAAGTTAAGAATAACCTCAAGCAAACCAAATCAGACACCCCCTAATAAAACAAAAATAAATTTGAATACCGTAAAATCTGGTGTCATTAATATCTTGAAAACAACAAAAAAGGAGATAAATAATGATATCAAGAGAAAATAATAAAAATAACCTATTCCGTGTAAAGTCTAAAAATGGTGTCCTTCGTTGCCTTAAGGCTGGCATGGATATAAATATGTGCAATAGTAAAGGTCAAACTGCTCTTTTTACCTGTAATGTACCTGAAGCTATACAGGCAATGATTGACGCTGACATTGACATTCACCACTTGGATAATGACGGTAATAATGCATTATTCTATGCTCAAAATGTTGAAACAGTGGAACTTCTTGTCAGCAATGGTATTAATGTTAACCACCGGAATAAGTCAGGCACCCTTGCGATTCAACATATTGATGTTTCACCAGGGTTAGTAAAATATCTTATCAAAGCTGGACTAGATATCCATACCAAAGATAGCTATGGCAACTCCTTTCTTTTCATTCCATTTGAAGGATATGTATACGATGCACTCATTGAGGCTGGTTGCGACATTAATCATAAAAATTTAAGCGGGCAGACAGCATTCGATTACTGGCAGTCAGAAAACCACAGCACAGCTGGTAAATATACTCACTGGGAATCTAAAAACGATAACTACATTCGTTTTCTTATCCGTAATATTCATCTTAAAGACAGTTCAAAAATTGTATTCACGAACATTACATTTAAATCAATTGAGCTGTTGTCGTTACTTATAAAGCAAAAAAATGAATTTGAGATAAGTGATAAGTGCATTATCACACCAACAAATGCCGAAGTTAAAAAATTAATTTTACAACTAAAGAAACTGACAGACATTAGTCATGTTTGGTTTTACATAAACAGTACATATCTACTGACTCACTATGTAGGAAGACTGCTAATTAAATGGTTAATATGTCATGATATAAAAGTTGATATAGAATCACTAAAAGAACGCTACTTCTATGAAGAAATTCTCCAGGAAAAATCACAGAGAGAGCAAAAGGTTTTACGAACAACGCTTCAACCAGTTACCTGTAAAGCAATTACAAAAAAAAGATTATGAATTGAATCTGCCTGAACACTCTCCCCTTGGCTTTAACCTTTAGTTAGATAGCCAAGGGGCGCTAACATCATTAATTTAATACAAAGCCCCACATTGCACCTTAGCACTTTGATAAATTTTTTTTAAAACACCCTCATCGCCAATT
>ULWH01057192.1_pt1 | contig 10926 bp, 9 predicted proteins | sample 1960201 | NCBI WGS metagenome assembly ULWH01 (sample SAMEA4835808, study PRJEB28245) | human gut metagenome | biome: gut microbiome; material: fecal sample | place: Denmark | collected 2008
CAGTAACGGTATCAACGCCCACGCATTCGGTGCATGGTTCAAAGGGGAATTTGTATCTTTTATCATATTCAAATCTCAATAGCTTAGAAGGAGAAGCGTAAAGCAATACGTACGCCGCCTTTCTTTATATTCGGTTCGTTCAGGTAAGTCAGACGGCGGTAATAGTCGATGCGGAGTATCTTGAAAATATTCTCCAGGCCGACGCTGGCTTCCATATAAGGCGTGTTACCCAGGGGACGTGTCCCGTCGGGCAAGACGAACAGGCCGGGTGTCATGGTCGGATTGTTCTTGTCTGTCAGTCCGCCATAGATACCGTTGAAAGAGATCACTTCGCGCAGACGCAGCCACTTAACACCCGGGATACGGTTCAGTATCCATCCTTTCATATAATAGGTGGCATTGAATGAAACGTACTGGTCGGTAACGAATTCCAACGCATTCATCATATGGAATGCTTCCGGCTGAATGGTGATGGACTGGTTGGTGTTCGGCAATATCAGCAGGGGGAAAGGAACCTTGTTCCATACTTTCCCGGCTTTCAGCTGTGTATCGATATGCCCGAAGGAAGATAACCAGATACGTTTCTCGGCACTGACTTCCGTATGGTTGTAGGTGTATTCGCCCCCTAACACTTTCAGGCCTAGCTGGTGCGAGAGCTTGAAGATAGGAGCGTCTTTCGACAGGTTGAATACCGACTCTTTACCGGAACGGCCGTCGTAGGAGCGTTCGCCCGGGGCAAAACGGAGTTGTGTACCGATCTCGGATGTGGTGATGCTTTTCTTGTGTATCAGCATACCGTCGGCATCTTTCTCTATGTATTTAAGCGTTCCCGCCGCCTGGTTATTCTGGTTGTACACCCATGACCGCCAGGTAAGGCCGTTCAGCCATTCTTTTTCATACTGGAACATCGACTTGCGGATATACTGCATCTTGGTGACAGGTTCGCCCACTTTCCAGGCAACGAAGATGTTGTCTTTGCTGGTAAAGAGGAAGTCCTGTCCCGGAGTATATACGTCGTATTCCTGGATGAAGGAGAGGTTGTTGACCGGGCTTTCTCCTTCGTGGTAGAGCTTCTTGTTGAAGCTATGGGTCAGTTTGACGTTGTATTTCAGTTTACGGTCGTTCGTTCCGTAGGCCAGGTAGCCGCTGGCGAACCAGTAAGGGTTCAGGTTGGCTGTCGTCATACCGCCGACACGCAGGCGGACACCTTCCAGGCTGTTACCACTGATGGTCGTATTCATCGGCCCGAAGTCGAACTTGGTCGATTTCTTGTCGCCTGCCGTTGGGATGTAGCCGGATATAAGTATCTCCGCCGTTTTGATGATAACGTTGAAGGCCGGGACTTTCCGGAGCTGTGCCAGCAAGTCGTCCAGTGCATTCTCTTTTTCCTTCAGCGGGACATGGCGGTTGTTTACCCAGAACGTATCGGTTTGCTCGATCGCAACAGGCAGGGTGTGAAGCGAGCCCAACAGGTTGAAAACGGAGTCGGCTTGCGCTTGTTCTATATTGAAATTGTATTTGTCGTAGTTCCTTAACTGGTGTGCATAGAGTTGTTGCGCTCCTTTCACCAGATAGAAGTTGACGTAAGTGTTTTCGTTCTTGACCACCCAGGTGCTATCGGGCATCCGTTCGAATTCCTGTTCGATACGGAGCTTATCCACCCAGTTGAGGTTGATGTTGACCGGCGTGTTGAGCAGGAATTTCTTTAGGGCATAGTTCCCGTCCAGCGTAATATACAGCCTTCCGGTGAAACCGTAACTCTGACTGTTGACCGGAACGAAAGCCAGGTCGACGCATTTGTCGCCACCGATATCCAGCGTATCCATAATATAATACTTATAATAGCTGGTAGCCAGGGTGGAGGATAGCGGGCTGACGAAACGGTTCAGCAGGATATTGATATTGTTGTCGAAGATATTGATTCCCTGGAATATCTCTTCGAGGTTGGAGGTGATGCCACCGCCGTCGTCGAGTGTCTGGTCGACGCCCTGCATACGTTTACCTTTGACGATCGTCTTTTCTGTTTTCGGTTGCTTGCGGTAATACTTATCCGCAAGGGTTTCACGAACGGAAAGGGTCAGGATCGGTTTACCGTTGAACTCGGAGGTGTCGAGATAGTTCCGGATGAATTTGAACTTCTTCATGAATTTGTTCTTCTCGAAGTCCGGGTTGAAGTCGTCCAGGGAGAGGGAAAGCTTTTCGTACACTTCCGTCTGGTATTCGTCTTTCGCTTCGATGCGGTTGTCGTTCTTATGCTCGATCACCTTCCGGATCAGTTCGACTGCCGGGTTGTCTTTGCGGGTGTATTTCTCTCTTTTGGGTTTTACAACCACCTCGGAGATCTCGAAAGCCGTAGGACGTATCTTTATGTCGAGGCCGTCGTTCTTCTGGCCTGTTTTCAGGTCGATCACTTTGGTATCGTATCCCAGCGATGCGAAGGCCAGTTTATTGTACCCCTTATCGTTCTGGAGGGTAAACTTCCCGTTATCGTCGGTCATTGCACCGATCGTGGAACCGTCGAAGTAGACGGATACAAAGGCCAAAGGCTCTCCGGTGATTGAATCTTTCACAATACCGGATGCAGAAGTAATGCTTTGAGCATATAAAACAGAGATACCAGTCACTGCCTGCAATAAAACCAACAGTAATATAAAGCGAATTCTTTTTACCATGAAACTAACGTTATTCCTTCTCGGATAATGCAGTTGGCAAAGGTAGTCTTTTTCTTCGGAGGGAGGATGTATGCCTTATTAATAATATTTAATCATAAGGGATGAAAATGAAGGGTGAATTCTTGGGGAAGTTAATTAATTAGTTAACTTTGCGAGTGATAATACTAAAATCGTAATTATGAAAAGTAGACGAGAGATTCTTTTGTATAAAGATTACTTTAAATTGTTCTATGCCCCTCTATCTGCCGGAGTTAGAAACAAAATAAAGTATGTTTTAAAGGTGTTGCAAGAAGAAGAGAATGTACCTGTCAGGTTTTTTAAACATGTAGAAGGTGTGAAAGGTTTGTATGAAATACGAGTTGAATACGAAAGTAATATATATCGTATTTTCTGTTGTCTGGATGACGGGCGGATTGTAGTTCTTTTTAATGGTTTTCAAAAGAAATCACAGAAAACTCCATTGAAAGAAATAGAATTGGCAACCAGAATTATGAAAGAATATTTTAAAGGAAAGAAAGGTAAATGAATATGAAAGAAGAATATTTGAGCGAAGAGAAACAAGAACAAATAATGCAGTGTCATACATTCGACGAATTATTAGATGTTGAATTGGGCCCTGCCGGAACTCCCGAACGAGATCAGTTTGAAGAAGATGCACAAGCTTTCATTCTTGCCGAGCGCTTGAGAGAAGAGCGCCTTAAAGCTGGTTTGACCCAGGAGCAACTAGCAGCGAGGATCGGTACAAAGAAAAGTTATATCTCCCGTATTGAGAACGGAAAGTGTGATGTACGGTTACCGACTTTATATAAGATATTCCGTGGATTAGGAAAGAGGATAAGCGTGACCGTTTTGTGAGATATCTTCACCAGGTCGTTTATCATGCCAACAAGGGGCTGTTTGTTACGCAAGCAGCCCCTTGTTATTTACCTTACAGTTTCTTTTACAGCGACTTCAAATTCACCGCATTCACCGGGTTCTTGCCTTCCGGCGTATACAGGAGGTCTATACGGTCGGCATAAGCCTTTTCCACTTTGCCGCGTACGATCTTCATGGTGCTGTTTACCAGGCCATTCTGTTCGGTGAAAGGCTCCGGGAGAACAGCGAATGTTGTCGGTAGCCAGCGGTCGGGGAACATAGCAGCCAGGTCGCCCCCTTTGCGGAAACGGTCGATCTGACCCTGGATAATGCGGATTGCTTCCTCTTTGCCTTTATCGGAATTGAGATCGAGCTGCTGATGCGCCAGATGTTTCTTCAAACGTTCTTTGTTGGGTACGACCAGAGCCACGGTGTAAGGATTCTGGTTATTGTAGAGCAGCAGCTGGTCGATGCAGGAAGAATGTTCAACCAAAGCCTCTTCAATCCCTTCCGGACTGTACTTCTCGCCGTCGCTACCGATCAGCAAGCTTTTGAAACGCCCCAGTACATACAGTAATCCGTCTTTACCCATATAACCCATATCACCGGTATGAAGCCAGCCGTCTTTGACTGTGTCGGCTGTCGAGGTCGGGTTTTTCCAGTAACCGGCCATAACGTTCTCTCCACGGATAACGATTTCACCTTTCTCGCCGACGGGCAATTCTTTTCCATCCAGGTCGCATATTTTCAGGTCGAGCGGCTGAACCAGTACGCCGCTACTTCCGAACCGGTGATGGCGCGGGCCATTGGTCGAGATGACGGGAGTCGCTTCACTCAGTCCGTAACCCTGGAACATCGGCAGGCCGATAGCATAATAGAACTTCTGCAAGTCCTTGTCCAGCAAGGCACCGCCGCCGATAAAGAACTTCAGTTCTCCCCCGAAGTTCTCGCGTACTTTCGAGAAGATGAGACTGTCGAACAGGGCAACGACCGGCTTTAGGAGGAAACGCCATCCGCGTCCTTTGTCATCGCCGCCGTCACCATTGTAAGTATAGGCCACGTTCAGCCCCATGTGGAACAAGCGGTTTACCAGGTTGCCCTGTGCACGGATTCCTTGCTCGATGTTCTTCTTGAAGTTCTTGGCCAGAGCCGGAACACTCAATATCAGGTAAGGCTTGAACTCCTTGATATTTATCGGTATATTCTTTAGGGTCTCCATACCTGTCTTTCCTACCTGCACCGTAGCGACAGACGCTCCTTTATACATAAATATATAGAAGCCGACCACATGAGCGAAGCAATGGTCGAGGGGAAGGATAACCAATGTGCGCCAGGTATCGTCAATATCCACACAGGTAAGCGATTGTTCGACATTGGCGGTATAATTACGGTGCGTCAGGATAACCCCTTTCGGGTCGGCTGTCGTACCGGATGTATAAGTGATGGTGGCATAATCGTCATTCGTCAGCGACTGTCCGATTGCCAGGAATTCATCCAGCGGATGTGTCTGAAGGTACTCTTTTCCCATTCCGATCACTTTGGAAAGAGGTATTTCTTTCTCCTTATATTCCGGCTGGTCGTCAAAAACAATCACCTGCCGGATAAGAGGCAGTTTATCCATGATCGCCCGTATCTTCTTCAGTTGGTTGCCCGATACCATGATGTATTTCACGTCGGCATGCAGCAGGCGGAACAACAGGTCGTTGGCCTCTTCCAGCTTAATGGAAAGGGGCACATTGGTGGCTCCGGCATAGAACATGGCCAGCTCGCCGATGATCCAGGCGTTGCGGCCTTCGCTCAGTAAAGCCATGTTGTCACCCTTCTTTACCCCGAGGGCAACCAGTCCGGCTCCAAGGGTGTAAACCTGTTCTTTCACCTCTGTGTAAGAAGTCGGTTCGAACTTGTCTTTCGTCTTTTCCCATAAGAACGGGTTGTCGGGGAATTGCTTCACCGAGCTTTCAAAAAAGTCAATAAGCGTCTTTTTCATCTGATATCGTTTATAGGGTTTGTTTCTCTATTTCTTCAAGCAGTGCGCAAGCGGCTTCTACCGTGCTGACATTCTTTACCACGATGCTGCGCTTGCCGTTCACGTCCCGGATCATGCATTCGCGGGGATGCTTCTGTATGAATGCTAATAACTTATCGAATGCTTCGCTCTGGTAATACGGGCTGTCCTGGTTGGCTACCAGGAAGATACTCATCAAGCCTTTTTTCAGTACCAGTTTCTCCATGCCCAGTTTCCTGGCTATGCGGCGGAGGCGGACGACACGGATCAGCTCTTTTCCCTCTTTCGGGATCTTACCGAAACGGTCTTTCAGACGTTCGGTAAAGGCCAGGATGTCGCGTTCCTCTTCCATCTTATCCAGTTCGCGGTACAAGGTGATACGTTCCGAGTCGTTGGGGATATAAGTAGGAGGGAACATCAGCTCCAGGTCGCTTTCGATATGCGTTTCGCGGATATATTCGCTGCCGGAATCCCGCTTGCCGTCATCCGCATCGGCGTAGAGGTCGGCAAACTCGTCACTCTTCAGTTCGTCGACGGCCTCTTCCAGGATCTTCTGGTAGGTTTCGTAGCCGAGGTCGGCAATGAAGCCGCTTTGTTCGGCACCCAGCATATTTCCGGCACCACGGATGTCGAGGTCTTGCATGGCGATATGAATGCCGCTTCCCAGTTCGGAGAAGTTTTCGATCGCCTGCAAACGGCGGCGTGCTTCCTGCGTGAGCGAGGAGAGAGGCGGCGAGAGCAGGTAACAGAACGCTTTGCGGTTGCTTCGTCCCACACGTCCGCGCAACTGGTGCAGGTCGGACAGCCCGAACTGCTGTGCGTTGTTGATAATGATGGTGTTGGCATTCGGCACGTCGATACCGCTTTCCACGATACTGGTGGCTATCAATACATCGTATTCGTAGTTTACGAAGTCGAGAATGATCTTCTCCAGCTTGTCCGGTTCCATCTGTCCGTGGCCGACGGCTATGCGGGCGTCGGGCACTTCGCGGCGTACCAGATGTTCTATTTCGTAGATGTTCTGAACACGGTTATTGATGAAAAACACCTGCCCGTTACGGCTCATCTCGAAGTTGATCGCCTCGCGGATAATATCGGGGTTGAAACGCTCCACTTCCGTCTGTACCGGATAGCGGTTGGGCGGCGGCGTCGTGATGCTGCTCAGGTCGCGGGCTCCCATCAGCGAGAACTGCAACGTACGCGGGATTGGTGTCGCCGTCATGGTCAGCGTATCCACATTCACCTTCATTTGGCGAAGCTTCTCCTTGACCGATACGCCGAACTTCTGCTCTTCGTCGATGACCAGCAATCCCAGGTCTTTGAACTTCACATCCTTGCTGACGATACGGTGTGTGCCGATCAGGATATTTACTTTTCCGTCCGCCACATCTTTCAGGGTTGCCTTGACCTGTGCCGTTGTCCGTGCCCGGCTGATATAATCGATCCGGCAAGGGAAATTTTTCAGACGCTCGGAGAAAGTCTGGAAATGCTGGAAAGCCAGCACGGTAGTCGGCACCAATACGGCCACCTGCTTATTATCCGATACCGCTTTGAAGGCGGCGCGGATGGCTACTTCGGTCTTTCCGAACCCGACGTCGCCGCAGATCAGTCGATCCATCGGACGCGGATTTTCCATATCCTCCTTTACATCCGCCGTCGCTTTCATCTGGTCGGGCGTATCTTCGTAGATGAAGCTGGCCTCCAGTTCGTGCTGCATAAAGCTGTCGGGCGAGTAAGAGAAACCCTTTTCCTGTTTGCGCTGCGAATAGAGGAGGATCAGGTCGCGGGCGATGTCCTTGACCTTCTTCTTCGTTTTTTCCTTCATCTTTTCCCAGGCACCGGTTCCTAGCTTGTTCAGTTTGGGAGGCTCGCCGCTGTCTTTCCCTTTGTATTTGGAGAGTTTGTGCAGCGAGTGGATGCTGACGAAGATAATATCGTTGTTCTGATAGATCAGCTTGATCGCTTCCTGTATCTTTCCGTTCACTTCGGTGCGTACCAGGCCGCCGAACTGTCCGACGCCATGATCGATATGCACGATATAATCGCCTGTCGTGAACTGGTTCAGCTCCTTCAGCGACAGCGTGATCTTTCCGCTCCTTGCCTTCTCGCTTTTCAGGTTGAATTTGTGGAAACGGTCGAATAGCTGGTGGTCGGTAAAGAGGCAGATCTGTAATGTCTCGTCCGCGAAGCCTTCATGTATCGTCTTGTTGACCGAGGTAAAAGGGATGTTCTCTCCCCGGTCTTCGAAGATTGCCCGGATGCGGATGGCCTGCTTCTCGACGTCACTCAATATATATAAAGTATAGCCCTTCTCCAGATAATCTCGGAAAGAGCTGCTCACCATTTCGAAGTTCTTATGATAGATGGGCTGTGCCTGCGTGCTGAAAGTCAGGGTCGCATCGGCCACTCCGGTTGGGCGTGTGCCGAAATGCATCCGGCGGAAATTCAGGGCTGTCCGAAGGAATTCGTCCCCTCTGACTAATTTGGCACGCATCGCTTCGGCATCTGCGAACGACTCCTCGTCACCGATCACCGGTTCTTCGTTCCACAAGCTGTCGATCCGTTCCTTCGTCCAGGCCAGGTCTTTGCAGGCCAGGGTCGTTTGCGGGGGCAATGAGTTCAGCAACATTGTGTTACTGCGGTTGCTCTTGTTCATTTCCGGTACGATATAGATGCTGTCCATCTTCTCTTTGGAAAGCTGCGTCTCCACATCGAACGTACGGATCGTTTCCACTTCGCTCCCGAAGAAGTCGATACGGTAGGGGAACTCGTACGAAAAAGAGAAAACGTCGAGGATGCTACCGCGTATGGCATATTGCCCCGGCTCATACACATAATCGACCTGCTCGAAGCCATATTCGTCCAATACGTCGGAAACGAACATATTATCCAGTTTCTCGCCGACGCTGATCTTGAGTGTGTTCTGCTTCAGATCTTCGCGTGATATGACCTTCTCCGCCAATGCATCGGGATAAGAGACGATAACGAACGGTGCTTCCGGGTCTTGCAGGACGCTGAGCACTTCGGTACGCAGAATCTCGTTGGCCGGATCGATGTGTCCGTATTTGATTGCCCGGCGATAGGCGGAAGGGAAGAAGTAAATATCACTGCTGCCGGTCAACTGAATCAGGTCGTGATAAAAGTAGCCGGCTTCTTCCTGGTCGTTAAGTATGCACACATAGCTTCCCCTTCTTTTTAAAAAAAGAGAAGCGATTGTCATTGCAGCGCCCGATCCGTTCAACCCTTTCAGGAATATATTGTTTGACGTATTACCGTTCAAAAGGGTGTCCAGTGCAGTAATTTGCGGGTGGGCGGCAAATATCTTGAGTAATTCTTGTACCTCCAATGGATTAATATATACTATTGAAAATTATGTAGACGCAAAAATACGGAAAATGTATCATATTGGCATCATACCCTTATCAAAAAACCGTTTCAAAAGAATCTCCATCGCCCTTTGCCTCACCATCGCCTGGCGCATATCCTCGTCGATCACCATGTTTCCGGCAGGCTTGTAGCCGGCAGCCCGGCGCATGGCAGCGGGCTTTGCTTCCGGGGAGTCGCGGATGATGCCACGGGCTTGCAGGGAGAGATAGACGCGGGCAGGGTAGAGGCGTTCGAGCGGATACCCTGCCCGGTATTGCTCGAATACACGGCGCAGGAAAGCCCGTTCGCGCTCTTCCTTGTAGGCGTCGGAGACGGGCGGGAGGGCGGATTGCGCTTTTGCCTGCTCGCGTTCGACGACAGCCCGGTAACGCAGGTCGCTTGTCTGATAGGCTTTCAGCCAACGGGTGATGGTGCGCAGGTTCAGCCCCATGAAATCGCCGTACTCGCCTTTGGCTCCCAACTCGAAACAGAGGGCGACTTCCTGCAAGGTGAGGCTGGGGTACGACTCTTGCAGGTCGGCAGATAGCTTGGCAATCAATATTCCCAGGTCGCCGTCTTTGGGTGGCGAAAAGCCCAGCAGGACATAGGTTTGCAATAAAATCTGATTGACTGCCGGAAGAATTTCCCCCGGCTGGTACGTCATCAGGCGGCGGTCGGCAATGGCGTGCTGCAATCTGATTTCCAAACTCATACGGCTTGCGAATTATAGATTTTCATGGCTATTTCGGTAGCCCGTTTACCCGTTTCCATCAATTCTTCAATTTTCGAGCGCCGCTCCGGTTGGTTGGATGAATAAATCGGTTGCAGGATCGTTTTTGGTGTGCCGCCGGAAAGTTCTTCCATTTTCAGATTGAAGTTATGGTATCGCCACCAACCGACGAAACTCTGGCTGTAATCCTTTTTTGTCCGTATCGTGTCCAGGCTGAATTTCAGGCGCAGGTAATCGTCGAATACGGCCATCGCTTCGCGCGTATGTTGCAGGACGGCCGTGCCTTTTCCGGCATAACGGACGATCGTGGCCTGCCAGTCTTCATCTGCCAGCAAGGCCTCTTTCCATTGTTCGCGTTCTTCATCCAAGCTCTGCGGCTCTTCTTTCGGCTCCTCGCACGCGCGTTGTTGCTGTTGTTGTAAATTTACTTTACTTTCCTTTTCTTTTCTTTGTCGCATTTCTGTAACAGAAACCCCCGTTTCCGGTACATTAACGCAGCTAAACTCCTCGCAAATGGGGTTTTTGCATCGTTTTACGACTAAAATGTATCGTTCCTGAATACTTTTAGACGTTAATATATGATGTCATATTTCTGCCGATCAAATAAATTAATCTGCAAGCAATAATCAATTATTTTCTGAACTTCTTCTTCTGTTTCCCCCATGCGGTCGGAAAGATCATAAAGATAATCCTCGGAGATTCGAAGAAAATACCCTTCTTTCTTGTAAATGTCGCAAAGGATTGCGAAGTAAACCAGGAAACCGAATGATTTATATTGATTTTTTAGCTTGCGTATTTGAATGTTCTCAAAGATGTCGGTGTCTACCGGAAAATAATCCAGTCCTTTTTTTATGGGTCTTGCCATGATTATTATAAATTTTTTCAAAGATGATTTTGTATAGCCCGTATAATTAAACGTACAGTTTTCAGCATCAGCAGTTCCGACGGCAGCACGCGTATCACGCACCAGCCCGAGACTGCCGCCTCGTTGTATTTCTCCATATCGCGCAGGTAACCTTCGGGGCGGATGTGGCGCCCACCGTTAAAGGCGCCGCCTTCCACCTCGATCGCTACACGGCGGGCGGGGATGGCGAAGTCGAAACGCCAGTCCCGTGAAGGATGGAAACGGTATTCCGCCACTACATCCTCGCCCGTATGTTTGCGGATCAGCACGCTAAGCGGCGAATAGGTCTCCGTCGTCATAAAGAAAAGCTTCCGCTTCCTTGTCGGTGTTGCATTGTTCCATCAGGCAGGTGTTGTGGCGGTTGTCGAACACGATCCATTTGCGGCAGCGCGGT
>ULWH01001117.1_pt1 | contig 10900 bp, 9 predicted proteins | sample 1960201 | NCBI WGS metagenome assembly ULWH01 (sample SAMEA4835808, study PRJEB28245) | human gut metagenome | biome: gut microbiome; material: fecal sample | place: Denmark | collected 2008
GCTCCTAAAACCTTGTGTGTCCTTGTCAACTGATGGTACCGATTTATTAAACAGCTTTTTCATATTTCCCCAAAACTAAGCGATTATCGCGAGCAACACCGCTGAGAAAGCCGCAAGCAGTCCCAACGCCATCGCGCTCGCCCCGCTGCTTCCCTTTCCTTCGCTTATACAATACGCGCCATACAGCACGCAGTATGCTGCGCCCGCCGCGCACAGCGCCAAAAACACCGTTTCCATAGTTTTTCCCTTTACTCAAGCCTTGTGGTCACATTTTCATCCGCCAGCTCCAGCTTAACGCTGAATTCCGCCTCCATAAGAGGATATTTGCTCTTCCAGTCATACCCCTCCCAGCTCACGATGTCGGAAAACTGAGTAGACGCATATTCCCCGAACCCAAAGGCGTCGCTGTTCAGCTCGCGGCATATGTTGAATACTCTGGCCATCTCGTTCGATATAAGCTGCTCCGCCGTCTGCTGCAATCCGCTGTCCCACTCATCTAATCTGGCCGCTCCCTTGTATTTCACTATGTTGCACGCCATCTCCAGCTCTACCTTTGCCCGCGGCACGCCCGACAGAGTCAGCTTTACCCTCGGAGGCCTCTCGTCCTTTATGTAAAGCACCGCCCACTCCTCATTATGCTGTACCTTCAAGGCTCCCTTTTTCAGTTCCCCGCGCCCCAGCAGCAGGAACATGGTATCGTAGCCGCTCAGTGTGCCCTTCATATACCAGCCGTCAAACAGAGCCGTACCGGCTACATAAGGGCTCATGCCGCCGAGCCTCCGCACCCCGCCGGTAGTGTATTCCTCCTGTTCTTCCTGTTCTTCCTGTTCATCGTCGCTTCCTTCGCTCTTTTCACCCGCGCCCGTCATTTCCTTCGCAATGGACTCCTGTTTTTTTACGGCGCTCACATCTACGCCGCCCAGCATCATCAACGGATCCGACCGCCGTCCTCTTATGCTCTCCAGCATTCCGGCGTAATTGGTTATGACCGTAATCCCCTCTGCGGCGTAATCCTGAAACACGCTGAATTGCAGCTTGGTTATATTTGGCACATCTTCCAGGCAGAGACCCTGCATGAGCCTTTGCGCTGTGTCGAGGCATACCATGAGCTTTGCCGACTGGCGTATCTTCAGCGCGTTAAATGTTATGTTGGAAAGCTCCTTTATACGGCCGCTGCGAGCCACCTCCTCGCCAAAAAAGAAAGTATTCACCCGAGAGAAATTTATCCGAAACGGCACTCCCGCGCTCAGTACGGTTATTGCGTCAAAAAGCGTGTCGCCTTCGGCAGATATTATCTCAGCGCCGCCCGTTGATGTCTGCTCGGACCCGGACACGTCCTTTTGTACCAGAAACGTAACATTGAACCTGTACTGAGAACCCTTGTCAAAGCCTATGCCCACAACGTATATATAATCGTCCGCCTGAACGGCGCCAAGACAGCCGCTCATATTCATGCACAGCACAAGCGCAAGTATCATCAAGGCTGCCTTTTTCATACCTTGCCGCTCCTGACTGCCATACCGCGTCTTACGCTCAGTACAGCCGCCGCTATCAGCGGCAGGGATATTACAGTCCAGCCCCATATGCCCACATTATAATAGAGCATGCGGAACTCATCGTAATGTCCTTCGGACTGCATCACTACCGCGCAGCCTGTCATAACCGTAAACGCCACTACTCCCGGCCGTGTGTCCTTCGGGCCGAAGCACCTGCACCACAGCATCGCGCTGCCATAAATGTAATATGCCGCCGTGGTTATGCCCGCCATGAGCCAAAAGAAGAGCGAGAGATTGTCCATTCTGAAAAGATACCCCTCCTCCACCATTATCATCTCCATCCGGTAAAGCGGAAAGAGCATATCCGCAAGGTCTATATAATCAAACGCCATCGCTATTGCAAACTGGGTCAACGCGGTAAACGCAGCCGCACATACCGCGCCTATAAGGCAGGAGCTTTTGGCGAACCGCATTCCGCAAAGCTTATCCGTAACTGTAAGCAGCGCCATCATCGCCCCAAAAGTACGCAGCAGGTTATGCAGCGTCAGCCTGCCCATATCCCCCAGCGAATTGCCGGGAAATGGCGAAAGCCTGTAAATCGCATAGCTCTTATAGGGTATCAGGAGCGCCGCGAGCACCGCTGCCGCGAACATGGGCAATATGAGCAGCGTAGTACGTGATATGCATTCAAGACCCATAAAGCTGAGCAAAAGCGACGTGAGCAGCACCCACAGCGCTATCTCCCAATATCCGGAATTGTAAAACACAAAGCTGTGTATCATGTTCACAAAGTCTGTAAGTATGAAGAAAGCGCTTGCGATAAACAGTAAAATAAGGGGTATTGCAGCTATACGTCCTACTACTCTGCCAAAGGCGGCCGTAAAAAGCTTGTCCAGCGTATCCGCACCGCTTTTTTCCATGGCCGACATTATCACCATCACCGCAGCGAGAGATACCAATATGGAAAGGGGCATCCATATATAAGTACTGTTTCCGCCGCTGTACGCCTGCTGTGAATCCATGGCAAAGACCGTGGCGGTGAACAGGGATACGCCTACCATCGCGGCGCTCTCCTGCCTTCCTATCCTGCTTGGGCCTATATTCAAAGCAGTTCCCCCTCTCTGGTGTTTATGTAGTCGTCGGTCTTTGCGTGCATGGTTATTCTGCCCCGCACTATAGCGGGCCGCTTGCTGTAGGTCTTGGGCGATGCCGGGGTAAGGAATGGTATGCCGAAGCTTTTAAGAGACGCCATGAGAGCGAAGAAGGCTACCAGCATGCAGCTCATGCCAAGAAGTCCTCCAATCCATGCAGCTATCACAAATGCTGCCCTTATATACGAAGCGGATATCTGCGTGGCATAATCCGGTATGCAGAAGTTGCCAAGCCCGGACAGGGCCACAACTATCAGCATGACAGAGCTCGCAAGATTTGCGCTTACCGCCGCCTGGCCCAGTATAAGGCCTCCTATTATGCCGATGGCCTGGCCTATGCTGCCCGGCACCCTAAGGCCAGCCTCCCGTATAAGCTGGAACACAAGCAGCAAGAACAGCAGCTCAAGGCCCATCGGCGCAAATACCATTTTTCGCGAGGCCACAACGGTGCTAAGCGCCTCTGTTGACATCATTCCCTGATGGTACAGCACCAGCGATAAGAAGTATCCCGGCAGAAGTATGGATATCAACGCCCCGATATAGCGCACCAGCCGCACCACCGTACCCTGCATCTGCCTCAGATATACGTCCTCCGAGCTGCTCATAAGCGTAAACAGCGTTGTAGGCATTATATTTGCAAATGGACTGCCGTCCAGCAGCACAGCCACATACCCCTGCATTATGTGCGACGCCGTTCTATCCGGCCGTTCTGTGGTCAGCACCTGCGGGAACGGCGACAACGGGTGGTTTTCGGTAAGCTGCTCCAGTACGCCTATATTTGACATCATTCGGGTCTGCACACCGGCGATGCGCCGCTTAACCTCCTGCACCAGCGCCGGGTTTGCGCTGCCGTCAAGGTAAACTATGGCTGCCCTTATGTGATTTTGGACATCCATCTCTCGTATCTCGCACACAAGATCTTCCCGGCGTATCATGCGTCTCAGCAGAGTTATATTTGTCCTCAGGTTCTCGTTAAAGCCTTCCTGCGGCCCCCTGACCACCTTTTCGTTTTCCGTGGTTCCTACAGAGCGATGCTCGTAACCCCGGGTATCTATTATTGCCGCCCGTTCTTCATTCCCTACGAACATCACGGTCTGCCCGTCTGTTATAGCCCGTTTTACTTTATACCAGTCGCTCTCCATTGATACGTCGCCGGCGGCCAGCACGTTTTTAATCATATAATCTATGTACGGAGGCTTATCGGGCAAAGGCTTTTTCATTGTCTCCCGCAGCACATAATCGTTTATGGTTTCCGCGTCTGCCATGCCGTTCATGAATACCGCCGCCGCCTCCACCCGCCCGCCTGCGGCAAAGCGGCGTATTATTATGTCAGGATTTATATCCGCCCGAAAGCTTTCTTTAATTCGGCCAATGTTTTCGGAAAACGAGGGAGCTACTGTCTGTTTTTCTTCCTGCTTCTGCTCCTCCGCGTACCGCCAGCCGCCAAAAAAGCCCGGCGCCCCCTTTTCGGTTTCCAGCAATTCAAACTCGCTGCGCTTCCTAGTGAAGCCCAGCGCCAAGGCTATCTTCTTTATTCCGTTCATACCCTGCCCTCCCATGCAAAACTTCTGCGATATATATAGCAGTATCTGCCATAGGGGACAAAAATATGCAAAACAGGCAAATATCCCCTGAGAACGCAACGCGCCCTCAGGGGATATTCAGATTAAATTATGCTGTTTTTATTTTGCTTTGCCAGCCCGATAAGCCTCCTGCACGCAGGCCTGATGTCTCGGGCATGCCTTGCTGTTGGCGTGCACCTTAGAGTTAAGAAGGTGTATGCAGAAGTGGCCGTCAAAGCCGTTGCTCTTGGTAGGATTCGCCATATGAGGCATGGTATGCATGCTTGCAGCCACAGTCTTGCCGTTGTATGTAACCCATATGGGGCGCCTGTTCCACGAAAAGCCCTCCAGGCTCTTCATTACGGCGGTGTCTTCTTTTGTTATAGGCTCGCTGTCCGCGTGATACCAGCCGCCGAAGCGCCTTGCACGGAAGCTTTTGCCGGTACGCACATCAGTCACCGTAAACTTGGCGCCCTTGTTCAGCCAATCGCTGCCGCCCTTGAACCAGTCCAGCAGCACTACGCTGCCCTTGAGCTTGGTAAACGTGGCGTTTTCTTTTGTGAGCTTGTTGGTGCTGTCGAATACGGAATTGAGCGTCTCAGCACCGGCGATACCATCCGCCGAGGAAAGGCCCGCTTTTTTCTGATATTCCAGCACCGCCTTGCGGGTAGCGCTATCGTATACGCCGCTCATATCCCGCTTTGACATAAAGCCGCGATCGTATAGCTTCTTCTGCAGCCGCTCCACCTCTTCGCCCTCCATGCCGGTGCGGAGCATGCTTCCGGACGCGGTGTTGGAGCCGGTGAGCGTCAGGTGGGTGCGGTAAACATAGCCCGTGGCGTCATCGGCAACCACATAGAACCACTCGCCAAACACCGCCTTTATGCGCACGCCCTTGCCTGCTGTTAACTGCTTTACAGCGTAGGTATCCTCGCTGGGGCCTCCGCGTATATATGTGCCGTCGTCCAATACATACGCGCCGCGGCTGCCGGAAGAATTTGAAAAGATGTAATCCTGGCGGATATAGCCCACGGTTCCGCTTTTGAGCATTATCCTGTACCAGCCGTTTTCCACCGCCAGCACCTCTACTTCGCTACCCAGCTCAAGCGTTCCAATGGCGTTGGATTCCTTATCAGGGGATTCCCTGAGGTTGACGCCTTCAGCCGTGATTATACCGGTATCCGCCGCCAGCGCCCCTGTACAGACCGCAAGAAGCAGCAGCACTGCGGCAGCGCCTGCCATGCGTTTAAGCTTCATCGTTCCTCCTCCGCTCTTATCATTTCCCCCAGCCGCCCTATATCCTCCGCCAGCGTATCAGCCAGTGCACGGTTGTAAATCACGCTTGCGGGATGATACTGTGGCGAAAGCAGCATTCCTTTTCCTTCTATGGTCACGCTTATGCTTCTGCCGTGCAGTTCCCCGACAGTGCGTATTTGTTCACCTGCCAGCGTCAGAATGGCTTTAAGGGGAGTATTGCCGAGGGTAACTATTATGCGCGGCGAAAGCAGGCAAAGCTCGCTTTTAAGCAGCGGCAGCCCCGATTTCAGCTCCGCGCCCGTGGGAGTACGGTTGGATACGCTCTTAGGCTTTACATTCACGGGGCGGAACTTTACGGTATTGGTAATATACACCCGGCTTCTGTCTATACCTGCGACGCTTAAAAGCGCATCGAGCTGCCTGCCCGCTTTACCTACAAACGGCCGCCCCTGCTTTGCCTCGTCTCCTCCGGGCGCCTCGCCTATCAGCATCACCAGCGGGTTCACCGGCCCCTCCCCAAATACCGGGTGGGAATAATCACCACGGCCGTCGGCTGTTTCAGCTATGCGCAGCCGCTCTTTTTCGTAAAGCTCAACAAGGCCCATATTACCACCCTGCGCCTACGGGCGGGTTTTCCTCGTATATGGCATTGAAGTTGAGCCGCAGCTGCTCAGTAGCCCGCTTAATATATTCGGTAAGTGAGGCGTTCACGTAATCCTCGAGATCCTGCATTCCCTGTATGAGGGTATTCCTGTCCGTATCCGAGATATTCTGAACGTTGTTCAGGTAGTTCCCTATCTCCCTTATGAGCCGCTGTGCCTCCTGTTTGGCATTTTGCAGATCCTCGTTGCCTCCGCCGTAGTTATACCACGAAGGCGTATGCAGCGAGCAGGTCGCTCCCATACTTCCCCCCTCCATCGTCATTGCGTACTCCTCGGAGGTAACGCCGGTATAAACGGCATTTGGTATGTACTGTTTGACCAATATGGGATCGATATCCGCATACATGGAGTCATTGTGTATCAGCACCACAGAGCCCGATATGACATTATAGCAATAGGGCGACGCGAGCTGGCCGCTATCCTGACATATGCTGGTCTGTACGTGCATATCGCATACCTCGGCAGGCGCCGCGTCCTTTGCGAACCAGTCCGTCACTGGAAGATGCCCTGCGGAGTCGGCATAGCAGGCGTCGGTGGCCAGCTTGCCGGATATGGAGCAGACGGTGCACTTTTCAAGCCCTATCTCGTTGGGAGACTCATCGATTATGGGTTTATTCTGCAAGCCCTCATGTATCTTTGACATAAAGGCCTTCCACAGGGGCGCCGCGTATTTGCCGCCGGTGGACTTGCTCTTGAGCTTTGGCGTAAAGTCATCGTGGCCTATCCATACGGTAGCTGTATAGTAGGGGGTCATACCTGCAAAGTACACGCTGCCGTAATCCGAGTTGGTACCGGTCTTGCCCGCCACTGTCATGCCGGATATTTTCGCGTTGGTACCAGTGCCGGAGTTTACCGCCTCTGTGAGTATATCCACCAGCATATAAGCCGTTGACTTCTTAAATACGGTATGCTTTTCCCTTATCTCGTCAGCGTCGAGTATGACCTTGCCGCTTTCGTCCACTATCCTTGTAAAGGACAACGGTTCCTGATACTCGCCCCCGTTTGCAATCGCTCCGTATGCCGCCGCCATCTCTATGGGGGTTATGTTCGTGGTGCCCAGCGCCATGGCGGAGCCCGTCTTCGATATGCGTGACGGATCTACTCCCAGCAGCTCAAGATAATTTGCGCTGTTGTCAAAGCCCACGTGTTCAAGAAGCGTCCTCGCCGCCGCCACATTGAGGGAATTCACCACGCCCTGTCTGAGCGTCAGAGGGCCTATGTAACTTTCACTGCCTATGTAGGGGTAGCCCTTTTCGCTGTCCCATCCCTCGATCGGGCAGGGGAAATTTTTAATTATGGTAGCCGGGGAAGCACCCATATCCAGCGCCGGCCCGTATACCGCCAGAGGCTTTATGGATGAACCTACCTCCGACGGGCTCTGCGCCCTGTTAAGTCCCTTTTTTATGGTGGGGGTGTCCCTTCCGCCTACTATGGCCCTAAGCTCGCCGGTGTGGTAATCGAGCACCACAGCCGCTGCCTGAGGCTCGATAGTAGTTATGGTGTTGCCGTCGGCGCTGGTCTCTGTCTTTGTGGCCGTGCTGGGGTCTGCAAGCTGTGGATATTTCTCCCATGTAGAGAGGGTATCCTGTACCATGTGCTGCATCTCCGTATCCACAGTGAGATAAATATGGTATCCGCCTGTGCGCAGCTCATTCTCTATTGCGGAACGATTGGCGCGCGTATCCAGCATATCCCGCTGTTTTAGGAGATGCGTAACTATGTCACGAATGCCGTATTCGACGAAATAAGGCATATCGTACAATTCTGTGCTGGCGGATTTTTCCTTTATGTTCACCCTCTCGTTCAGCGCAGCCTCGTACTGCTCATGGGTTATGAAGCCGCCCTCGTACATGGCCAGCAGCACCACATTGGTGCGTCTGTCGGTGACGTACATCTGGTTGTTATTTTCGAGGGAGTACTTATACTGCTCCTCGGTTATGCCCTTGGAATTATGCAGCTCCTCCAGCTCCTGCCGCGCAGAGTCGCTCAGCGTCCTCGTATAGGTATTGGAGCGCGGGTTGGTATAGTAGGGCTTTTGCACCATTCCAGCGAGCATGGCGCACTCGCGTATGGTAAGCTCGCTCATCTCCTTGCCGAAATAGTCCTTGGCGGCGGTCTTAAAGCCGTAGTTGGAGGCGCCCAGGTATACGTCGTTCATGTACGCCGCAAGTATCTCATCCTTATCCATGATATCCTCGAGTTCCATGGAAAGGTAAGCTTCCTTTATCTTGCGCTTGTAGGACTGCTCGTTGGAAAGCACCTTATTCTTTATAAGCTGCTGGGTTATTGTGCTGCCGCCGTGGGTATCGGTATTGCGCAGGGTATTTATAACGGCGGAAAACAGTCTCTTGTAGTCCACGCCGTCATGCTTGTAGAAGCGCACGTCCTCTATGGAAATCAGGGCATTCTTGAGCATATCCGGTATCTCGCCTATATCCGCCCAGTCCCGATATTCCATACCGGCGTAAGTGGTTATGAGCTTGCCGTCCTTGTCGTATATGTAGGAAGTCCTGTCGCTCTTGGTGAGCTGTGCAGGATCTATGTCCTCGGTAGTCTCGATGTATGCCTTGGCTACACCGGTAACGAGACCCAGCCCCGTGCTTCCGGCGATAATTACGGTCACCGCCATGACCTTGAGCACGGTAAACAGCAGCTCCAGAATAAAGCTGCGGCTGCCTCTGCGCTCGGTAAACAGCTCCTCGTCCACCTGCTTTTCACTTTTGCGGCCAAGCAGCTCCTTAATTTTATTTATGACGGACTCTATCCGGCCCGCCACGTCCCGCTTTTCCCGCTCCGGCGCGTCCTCGGGCGCTTCCTCCCGCCTGTGCCGCCTCGGCATATCTATACGGGTGGTGCCGCCTTCCTGCTCCGCCCCGTCAAAGCCTCTCTCCTTATTCTCGAAATCGTCCATTTATATCGTTTGCCTTTCATAAAACGGCCCGGCCCATGGGCCAAGCGCTGCTATCTTCATTATATTTGGGTGTATTATAGCATATTTTACTGTCCTTTCTCAATACGCCACGGCCGGCATATAATGAATTAACAATCAGTTCATGACTTTTTATGTCGAAGGACAAATTTCAAAAGGAGCGGCAATATGGAAAACTGTGGAGATATATCTTCGAGGAAGCGCAGGAAACCATACATAAGAAAGCTCTGCCTCGCCCTTGCAATGCTGGCTGCCGTTGGCATAGTATGGCTCATCATATCCGTAAACAACCGTATGCGTCCCGCCCTCGCAAACCTTGCGGAGACTCGCATAAATTCCATTGCCACGGAAGCTATGAATCAGGCTATAACCGAAAGCCTCAACAGCGGCTCAGACTATGACTGCCTCATAACCTCATATGACAACGGCGAAAAAGTCTATATGCTCCAGGCTGACGCAAGACGCATGAACCTGCTGGCATCCGAGTGCTGTGCCGCAGCACAAAAACGCATAGCAGAAGTTGGGGAGCAGGGCGTATCTTTGCCTCTGGGCACCGTGTCCGGGATCACCTACCTTACCGGCCGCGGACCCCGGATAAGGGTCACATTCACCCCCGCAGGCAGCGTATACAGCGAGTTCTGCTCCACTCTTTCCTCCTCAGGCATAAACCAGTCCCTGTACAGGGTAAACCTAAGGCTCACCGCAAGCATACGGCTTATTATGCCCGGCATATCCCGGAGCATAAAGGTAAGCTCCGAGGCAGCCATAGCCGAAAGCATAATCGTAGGCGAGGTTCCGCAGGTATACACCAACGTAGAGAGCACAGATGATATGCTCAACCTTATACCCACAGAACCGCTGGATTGATTTTACATTTACACATATGGCGCACGGGACTTGCCCATGGTATAATTGTACCATGAAAAAGCTGACGGTATTTATACTTACAATATGTGTGCTGTTTACGGCGGCAGCGGCCAATGCGGCGTCGCCCTCACCGGTTCCGGACGTTACGCCCTCGCCCACGCCTGCTCCAAACCCGGCCATAACGCCTTATTCCGGCAACGTGCCCGCCTTTTCCGGCCTTATCGGCATGAACTATTCCGGAGACGACGTGGTGCGTGTGCAGATACGCCTGCGGGACCTCTGCTACTTCAATTTCAAGCCCACCGGAATTTACCAGAGCATGACCGCCAATGCGGCAAAGGCCTTCCAGCTCAAGCACACCACCGACGACGGCGTGCCCATGATATCCGACGGCACCATAGGCGACCAGACCATGACCATACTCTTTCGCCACGGTGTGAGCAGAGCCGATATAGCGGCCAATATACCCATAGGCACCAGCCAGGTAAAGGACGGCGCCGTAAAAGGCGAAGCCATGGTATGGAGCGATGTGAAGGCCGCCCTGTCCGTAGGCAGTTCCTATCTCGTTACCGATTACAATACCGGCTCCACCTTCTACCTCCAGTACGCAGGCGGTGAAAACCACGCCGAGATGGAGGTCAGAGATTCCCAAAGCTCCGCCGCTGTGAGAGAGGTGTTCGGCGGTGAGTTCAATTTTTCAAAGAGGGCTGTAACTGTCACCATAAACGGCAAGCAGATAGCCGCGTCGCTTCAGGGCTGGCCCCACGGCAGCGATACCATCCCTTCCAACGACATGAACGGGCATATCTGCCTTTACTTTGACGGCAGCCTTTCCCACGTAGGCTCGCTGCCAGATGCCGAGCATCAGGAGCTTGTATACAGAGCTTCTGGCCAAAGCTGATCTTTAAGCGCGCAAAAGCCGGGAATATTTCCCGGCTTCAGAGTGTCAAAAAAGTGGCTGAATGCCACTTTTTTG
>ULWH01004955.1_pt1 | contig 10894 bp, 6 predicted proteins | sample 1960201 | NCBI WGS metagenome assembly ULWH01 (sample SAMEA4835808, study PRJEB28245) | human gut metagenome | biome: gut microbiome; material: fecal sample | place: Denmark | collected 2008
TGTTGATAAGCAAATGACGCTTTTATCGAATAATATTCAGGCTACATTGCGCCCGATGGGGGAAACTATTTTGAAAAATGTATCGGAAGCTGCTAAGACCATTAACCACGGATTTGAGACTGGCGACGTTCAAAATAGTATAGAAAATCTCAAGAAGTTGCTTATAGGAGTAGCCGGTGCATATGTGACATATAAGTCTTCTGTCATTGGAGCTTCTGCAACCGAGGCATTCCATTCGGCAAAGGTTTCTATATCTAATAATTTGAAGACGATCCAAAACAGTATCACGGGAGAATCTATCATTGCTAAAGAAAAGGAGCGATTATACCAGGAAGCCTATAATGCTTCTTTGGAAAAGACTATAACAGAAGAACAGCGGGCAAAATTATCTAAAATGAATCTGAAGGCCGGATCTGAAGAGTATATAAAGGCTTTGACAGATCAAGCAATGCAGGAGAAGAAAAACGCCGATAACCTTGTTGAATCTCTTACAAAACAGGTAGAAACGAATAAAGTTAAACTGGCCTCTGCTAAAGAGAACTTGGATATTTCCCAAAAATCAGTTGAAGCTGCGAAGGCTGAGTTTGATGCTGCTTTTGCAGCCAATGATCTTGCAGCTTTGGAAGTTGCTCAAACGAAAATGAATGCTGCTGCCAAGCGTGAGGAAGCTGCAGCAACTAATGTTAGTACGTCTGCAAAGAAATTGAAATCGACAGAATCAAAATTACTCATTGCTTCAACTAATGCGGAGAATGCTACAATCCGAATAAATACGGCTACTACCGTGGCTGATACGGCTGTAACCAATGTTGCAACAGGTGCTAAAAACAGGCTCAAAGTTGCTACTATTGCTTTATGGGGAGTGATGAAAGCTAACCCATTAGGTGCTATTTTGACTATGATCAGTTTAGCCACAACAGCTTATATGTTGTTTGCTGATAAAATTAATGCAGCTGAGACAGCTCAAAGCCGATTAAATAAATTACAAAAGGCTACAGCTGATAATATGGCTAATGAGCAAGCTGAATTGAGATTACTTCTTTCTGTTGCAAAAAATGAATTGATTAGTAAAAAAGATCGTGAGAAAGCGATCAAAAAGCTAAATGATATATCTCCCGAATATCTAGGTAATTTATCGTTAGAAAATTTGAAGACTCAAGAGGCAACGGATTCGATAGATGCATACACAAACGCTATTGAGAAAAATGCGAAGATGAAGGCTGCTCAAGATATGCTTGCCGACAAGTATAAACAACAGTTGGATTTTGAGAAACAGATCGTTGATCTTCAATTGAAAAGAGAAAAAGCAAATAATCGTCCCCAAATGACCTCTACTCAATATGGCCAGGTAATAACTAATATAAATCCTAAAAAGCTTATTGATAATGCTATTAATGATCTTCAAGAGAAAAAAGATAAAACACAAAAAGAGATAGATCAAATTCTATCGTTCGCTCAAGACCAAGTGGAGAAGAAGCCGGTATCGATACCTGTTAATGTTCAACTGGAAACTGAACATTCGTATCTAAATACTCTTTTTGAAAAGAAGGCTGAGATAGAAGCTAGGATAAATGAGAAAAAGGGGCAAGGGTTGTTTGTTGATGCTTTCGATATGGCGGAGTTGGCAGCTGTAAACAAAGAGTTGACTATTACAAATGAGAAAATTATATCCCTAAATAAAAATGTATCAGAAACAGATAAAAAAGAATCTTCTTCTATTACAAATGAAATAAAGGTTGCTACAGAAAAAGTTTCTACTCTTAAGCAAGAACTTGCCGATCTCCGTTCCGGCAAAACAACTGTGGAAGCAGGTAAAACCGTTCAGGCTGTTATAGAGGGTAAGGTTAAAGAATTGAAAGCGGCTGAAGAATCGCTCGCAATACTAACTGGGATAGACAAAAAAGGATCTGAGAGTCTAAAGAAAACAAAGCAGGAACAATCCGACCTACTTCTTGAAATTTCCCGTAACGCCAAGGAGCGTGAAAATGCCGAACGCCAGACCGCTTTAGAGATTGCACAGGCTAAGATAGACATAATGAAGGATGGCTATCAGAAAGAGCAGGCTCAAATCGATCTCAACCACCAGAAAGCTCTTCAGAGTGTCAAACAGCGTGGTGAAGAAATGCTCAAAGCCCAACAGGATGCAGAACGTAAGCAGTGGGAGAAAGATGGAAAGAAGGGTGTATTCACTCCTGCAATCACTTCGGTAAGCCAGTTGCCAATCGAGCAGTTACAGCAGTTAGCCGGTCTTATGAATGGCGTTGTAACAAAGACCGATCATGATAGTAAGGAGCTTTTTGATAATATGATCAAGAAGTATCAGACTTATGCCGAGCAGCGCAAAGAGATTGAAAAGAAGTTCGACGATGAAATTCGTTCCATGCAGGATAAGAACGTTGACGGTAAGTATGATGCAAACATCAAGGAAGCTGAGAAACTGAAGAACAAGGCTCTTTCTGACCTCGATACTAGTATTATCGCAAATAAAAGTATGTGGTCTCGTCTGTTTACTGATACGTCAGCAATGAGTAAGAAGCAGATCAAACAGATATTGTCTGATATAAAGCACCTAACCGATTATCTGGAAGGGGTAGATTTGACTATCCCGGTAGGCTTTACCGAGGAGCAATTGAAATCTTTGAAGGAAGATCCGGAAAAGATCAAAGCTATCTATGACGAGCTGATCAAGAAACAAGAGGAACTGGATGACCGTACGAATTACCCGCTGTCTGGATTTACAAAGGGATTCGATAAACTGAAAGAATCGGCCGATCTTGCCCGTAAAGCGATGAAGGCTACCACGGAGGAAGAAAAGCACAGCTTGGAGTACCAGGCCGAAGCTGTTAAGGCTAAAGGTATGCAATATATTGCTGATGGTGCTGTGGAAGCAGCTGACGGTGTTTCCTTCTTGGCTGATAAACTATCTGAGTTGGCTAAGGCCACCGGTGACGAACGTCTTTCGGAAACAGCAGAACAGTTCGGTGCCATCGCCCAAAACTTTGCGGCTGCCGGTAAAGGTTTTCAATCGGGCGGTTGGATTGGGGCGATCATTGGCGGTGCTACTGATATGATCACTCAAACCTTTTCTGCCTTTGCTACAGCTAAAGCGGAAGCTAAGGAATATGAGGATAACCGGCGTGATTTCCTGAATGAATATAATTTGCTGCAACTGAGGAATAGAATGTCAGCAGAAGATCAGGACAATGTATTCGGTACATCTGCTCTGAAACGTGCATCTGAAGCAGCCAAAGTCGCTCAAGATGCTATGGCTCAGTATACGGAAGAAATAACAAAGCGTACAGCTCCGGAGATAAGAAAGGAGTTCAACAGTCTTGGTGCTGCAATCTTCTCCGGTGGAATGTTCGGTGGTTGGCTGGGATTAGGTAAGAAAGTGAGTAATGAAAGTAAAGTACTCATGGAGTCTTACAAGAAAGGCTATACAGACCTGCAGGCGATGGCGGTTAAGACTCGTGATTATTCTGGATGGGCAAACTTTTGGGGTAAGAAAGACAAGTATACGTCATTGAAGGATCTGGCGCCTCAATTATGGGATAAGGAAACCGGAGATTTTGATATTGATGCAGCTAAAGCTTTTTTGGAAACCAATACGCAGATTAACGATGAACAGCGTAAACAAATACAGAATGTCATTGACTTAAAAGAGGCGTATGATGAAGCCCTGCAGGTCTTGAAAGATGATGTTGCCGATACGTTTGGGTCGTTAGGAGAGGGAGTCTTAGACAGCATTGTCGGTGCTGTTCAGAATGGGGATATTGCAATTAATAAGTTTTCAGATAGTGTAGGAAAGACGTTTGAGAAGCTAGGCAAGAAGATTATGCAGGAGCTTTTCTTTCAGAAAGAGTTCGATAAGTTACAGGAGGATTTATTGAAGACTTATGACCTTGGTAATTCTGAAGCTATTGCCAATTCCCAGATGGATATTGTTAGCCGTTTCTTTGACACGATCGGTAGCAAGATGGATGCTGCAGAGACTTGGCTGGAAGATTGGAAGAAGAAAGCTGCCGAGAAAGGCTTTAGCATCTTTGGTGAAGACGATAAAGATTGGTTGGGCACAACGGCTGATTCTATCACTCAATCTATCCTCAATGGGATCAGGGGCGGGAAAACGGGTATAAAAGAGTTCTCCGGTGACTTTGAGGATGCAATGAAGACAGCTGTCATGAACAGCATAAAGATGCAGTACCTGGAAACTCCTATGAAAGAATTCTATAAGAAGTTTGCAAATTTCTCTGAGTCTGGTGGACAATTAACTAAAGGCGAGATCGAAGAGTTGAGAGGTATGTATAACGACATTGTAACAGGGGCTTTATCCCAATTCGACGCTATCAAGGAAATCTCCGGACTTGATTTTTCGGATACATCTGATAATACCCTGAAAGGAGCTTACGCAAAAGCAAACCAGGAATCGATAGATCTTTTGGCCGGACAAACGGGTGCCCAACGTGTTGCAATAGAATCTATCCGTGAACAGATGCAATTTATCCGTGATCTACAGGTACAGGGGTGGAAAGACGTGGAAGCCATTAAGGTATTGGTCGGTAAACTAAAAGAAGTATCCGATAAGATATATGATGCGGTAGATGAGATAAAAGAGCATACTGGTGAACTGTCTGAATACTCAGAAAGGACGGTTAATGCAGTGGAAGGTACGTTGAATGTAAAAGTGAAGATGTGATGATAATTGACGGAAAGAATATATACAAAGAGTATGATTGTACGCTCTTGGAGGGATCATTCGATACCTTGCTGAAGTATCCGAAGCGGAAATCGGTTAGTTTCCGGAATTGGGCTGAATCGGATGGCATTGATCCGGATTTATCGGTAGTCGAGTTTGAAGCGCGTAATATTCAATTCGAGTTCCTGATGGATGCGTACAGCCCTGATCAGTTCTGGAGGTCGTATCGTAAATTGATCAGCGACCTGTCGGCTACCGGTCACCGGACATTAGATGTTATTCCTGGTATAACTCACAAGCTCCGTTTAAGTGCGAACTCTGCTTATAACTTGCCGGTTCCGTTCAACGCCGGACGCAACTTGTCTACATTTAGTTTGGATTTCGTCGAAGATGATCTGTTCATCCAGCCGATTCTTTATCCGGTGAACAGTATTTCCCTTCGTGGTCAGTATGCAATCAACGGTATTGATTTCGGAGAGTTTGGAATCGGTTCGGATGATGAACAGGATGATATACTCAAGTATCCGGCGATGAAAGCTCCATTTACGGACGGCCGGACTGTTGATCTATCATTGATCAAGACACAGCATAAGCAAATCAACCTGTCGCTCTGGATGCTTGCCGGGAGTGTCGAGGAATTTATGAATAACTATCAGGCGTTCTTTAATCAGTTGACCGGAGCAGGTACACAGGATTTATATATTAATACACTGGCAGGAAGTACACAGGTCTATTATACAGACTGCCCTAGCTTTACGGTAGAGAAATGGAGCAGTGATGAGATTGGCGTACGGTTTACTATCTCGCTTGTTATTCCGGTTGTGAGCTGGGTGGATGCAGGTGGCGATGTACGGTATCGTGTATTAAAAGATCCTGATATGGGCTTGCTGGCAGATGAAAATGGAAAAGTAATAGTCTTTAATTGATATGGGCGAAGAAGAATATGAAATAGTAAGGGCGAATATGTTACCACCGGCAACGAGTGTGTCAGACAATGACATGTTGCTGGTGGTGCAAGGTGGGCGGTTAAAGCGTGTTCCTCCTTCGTTGATGAAAGGGACAAAGGGAGACCAGGGGCTTAGTTCTTATTTGGGTGTTTCTGCTGCGTTTATCCAGTGGAAATTGGGTATTAATGGGGCTTGGCAAAATCTTATTGAAATTGAGAAACTGCGTGGTCCTAAGGGGGAGAAGCCTTTGTTCCGGAAAGTTGGCGGAACCCTTCAGATGAAGTATGAAGGGGAGCCAGACACCGCTTATATAAACATCTTTGACCGGGAAGAATTGAAGATGAAGTTTTCTGATCTGACGGCAGAGGAAGTTGATTTATTGAGACTCCATTTTTCCGATCTGTCGGAGGCTGAAATTAAAGAGTTGCAGAAGCCAGCCCAAGACGCAGCGGATGAATTGAACAAAGTCAAGACCGCATTTGAAGAGTTTAGTAAAACCACGGTACTTGCTGAATCCAATCGCGTTAAAGCAGAAGAGCAGCGTGTAGAAATTGAAAAATTGCGGGTAAAAGCAGAGACGGCTCGTGCATCCGCTGAATCTTTACGTGAAGATGCCGAAGAGTTGCGTGATCAAACCGAAACAGAACGCATAAATGCGGAAGCTGCTCGTAAGGAAGCTGAAAGTAACCGTGTCCTCATAGAAGGGCTTCGGGTTGATGAAGAAACCAAGCGAGCCGCTGCAGAGCTCATCCGTATACAGTCTGAACAGGGACGTGTCACCGAGGAAGGTAAGCGCGTTGAAGTAGAGAAGGCTCGTGTTGCTGCTGAAACCTTGCGTGATCAGTCGGAGAAAGAGCGTGACAAAGCGGAAGGTTTGCGTGATCAAGCTGAATCCGCGCGTGCGTCTGAGGAAGCCGATCGTGATACAGCTGAACAGGATCGTATCACAGAGGAAACAAAACGCGACAAGGCCGAACAGGAGCGTATTGCGAAGGAAGTCAAACGAGTTGAGACGGAAGGTGCCCGTATCGTCGAGGAGCAACTGCGTAAGAATGCCGAGAAAGCTAGAAAAGAAGCAGAGGCCAGTCGGGTTACCGCTGAAGAACTTCGCGAACAAAATACCGTTCAAGCCATACTTGATACCGAAGAAGCTACAGATAATGCAAATGTTGCAGCTAAACGTGCTAATGCAGCTGCGGCAGGTGCGGAAAATATAGTTAAGGGCTTTCAATCAGACTGGAATGTTACCGATCCGGCTGATCCAAACTATATCCAAAATAAACCTGAGATACCAACACTGGACGCTGTGCCAACCGGGGAGACATTAAGCTATGTAAATTCTACCGGAACAACAGTCAGTTTCCGTATCGGTGACGAAGTGCGTGTTTTGGAAGATGGGGAATATGTTTTTTACAGGCTATATGACCTTGTAGATGGTGCTGCATCCTGGCAAGAATCGGGCAGCGGAGCGGCTTTACCTGCTAACATCTACTTGCAAGGAGCTAACTATTATAATAAATCAATAATAAGGATAAAGGAGGGCTATATAAATGAGTAAGAAAGGAGCATTCATCTATCAGCAAATAGAGCAGACAACAGCGGAGTGGGCGACAAATACAACAGTATATCCTGCATCCGTATGGTTGTTTGAGCGATTAGAGTCCGGCAAGTTCAATATGAAACTGGCTGACGGGGTTCATGTGTTCTCTGAACTACCGGCTGTGATGCAGGATGTGACCGTTGTAGTCAAGACAAATGACGAAAGAACCTATATCCTTACGATCACTACGGCTGCCGGATCATTTGACACTCCCAACCTTCGCCCGGCTGACGGCATAGGGGCAACTATAGATGTAGTGAGTAACACTGCTGTTGAATATAAGCTCAAATTGACTTCTGCTTCTGGTGAAATAACCACCCCTAACTTGAAAGGCCAAAACGGGAAAAGCTACGATGATACAGCAGTCCAAAATGCTCTGACCGCATTGCAGAATCAAATCAATGCGCTTGTCTCTGGTAACGCCTCAAGTGCGATCGAGTCTTTCAACGAGATCATAGCATTTCTATCTAACGTGGAAGATAGTCAAACTTTGTCCGGGATCATTGCCGGGATAAATCAAAGCATTGCGAATGTACAAGCCGCAATACCATCAAAATTATCTCAATTGCAGAATGACGATCACACTGTTAAGGATGCAAGCTATGTACATACTGATAATAATTACAACAATGCTGAAAAACAAAAGGTTACGGACTCTTTGCGTTTGAAAGAGTATCAAGATGTCGCATCTCTATCTGCACTTCCTTCTAATGTGTACAATTTGCGTTATGAATACAGAACAGCTACTCCGCAGGCGATTGCTTTTGCTGATTTCAATAGTGTACCGGAAATGCAGGAATTCTATCTGTCTCTTAAAAACAGTTCCGGATCAGACTTTGATCAACCGCTCCCAAATGGTGGGGGCTGGTTATCGGATGACCCTAGTGTAAAGTTACCAAATGGTAAGCCAACCGGTATAAGTTTAAAGAAAGAGTTTGGTGTGATAGTCGTAAGATATTAATTCAATAATAACAAAGATGAAGCGTAGATTCATGGTAAAACGATTGATACCACATATCATGAGAGTAACAAGTTCCACTGGCTTAATTGTGGATGATACTTGGCGTTCTATGGATTTGTTTATAGTAGGCGCAGGTGGTTCTGGAGGGGCTTGGCGTACTTGGGGTGATGGTCCTGGTGGTGGAGCTGCTGGAGGAGAATGTGTAACAATTAAAGATATACGAGTTTCGACCGGAATGAGGATCGATATTGTCATAGGAAAAGGAGGTAGTGCTGTTGTATGTAATTCATATCAGGATGGAAAGCTAGGAGGAGAAACAAAGGTAAGATTAAATAATAGCATTGAATATAAAGCTAGGGGCGGAAATCCGGGGTTAAAATGTTTGTCTGATAATCCGGCGGGCAAACCATGCTTAACTCCCAATGCAGCAGGATATGACAAGCGCAGTGATGCCATAGGGGGGATATTTTCAGCTAGTATTATTGATGTCTATAATATGCATGGAGAATTGCTGAAACAAGGGCTTAATGGTCAGGATCACCCATATACTAATCCGTATATATTCAGATTGGGGGTTCCAGAGTTTCATGAGGAAGGAAATCCAACTCATGCTGGTGGCGGTACCTGTTTTAGTAGCATACAAGTATTGACCTCTTTTACAGAAAAGTCCGGCGGAAATTTCAATAACACTGGAGAAGGAATATTAATCCGCGGAGGAGGTGGATACGGTGGAGGTGGAGCCGGTGCAACATACCGTTCAGGGGTTTCCGGAGCTGGAGGAGATGGCGGTGTGGTAATAAGGTATTATACTTACGAATAAATAAACATTATAAATCAGATGCTATACATACATAAGCAAAATGGATTTTGGGAGTGTGAAGAATTACTTCCTGACTCCTACCTTACAGGGACAACCTTCGAAGAATATGAAAATGGAGGCTATGTTCTGTTGAGTGCCGAACAAGTAGCTTTCCATGCCGCTCATCCGGATGCGTCTCAGATGGAGGTCTGGAACATGCAATTACTAGCTGTACCGGTTCGTACGGTCGAGCAAGCAGTACAAGAGAAATTAATGCAGATAGACATGTATGATCGCTCCGATGCTGTGAATAGTTTCATAGTAAACGGTGTATCTGCATGGCTTACTCCGGATGTGCGAGCAAATTATCGAAGCAGCATTGAATCGGCAGAGTTGTTAGGTGAGACAAATATTACGTTTATCATAGCTGATATAGCCGCAACATCAGCATTGCAAGATGCACGTGTAATGCTAGCGAAGATACAGCGATATGCTGACAGATGTACTCTTGTTACGGAAACACACAAGGCAACTGTTATTGGATTACTGTCAGCGATAGTAGAGGAAGTAGACGCTTATGATTATACTGCAGGCTATCCGGATAAAGAATCATTTGATTTAGTTCAAATCAAAAATATGTCCGAAGGAGGGGCAATGGCATGAGAAATAATTGTTTACAAATTTTAACGGGGGGGGGGTAGATCCCTTATAAATCAAGAATATAGCCCGCTTACGAAAGGAGGTGGGCTATGATAAGGGCATTTATGAGAAAAAAAATGGATAAAAATATAGTAAGTCTTTTTCATTGCAATGATGCAAATGGAACGGATGCAAAAGGGTTTGCCACTGTGCAAAGTAAAAGCTTGGCGACAGTATCAGGGAAGTTTGGCAAAGCCAATACAGGCTATATGACATTCCCTTCTGGGCAATGGGACGATTTTCTACTCAGTTCGGCTTGGACTATAGATTTTTGGGTTTATCCTCGACAAGCCAACAACTTTGATGTTGTTTTGTGTTTAGGAAGTTGGGGAGGGGGATACGGATGGAGTACTCTTAGATTTGAGCCACATGCAAAGTCTGATACTTGTACATATTGGTTAGATAGAAATGGAGCTCATTTGGTGACAGGAGCTGAAATAAAATTACTATCAGCACAATGGTCACATATAGCTTTTATTTTTAATAAAAATGTAGTATCATTTTATATTAATGGGGAAATGAAGAGAAGTGATAGTCTTATTATTTCATCTTGTGGATCAATAAATTGTATTGGTAAAGGTTGGAGTGCCGGTACTGAATCCGCATCTTATTTTGACGAGGTACGAATTAGTAACATCGCTAGATGGACGAATAATTTTACTCCTCCAACACGACCATATTAGTTCAAAAGGCATGAGAAGTGATGCGAAAATATTGTAGATTTATTATATCTATTATTGTATATGAGTCATAAATTTCATATGTTTGTATCTAAATGACAATTATAAGTATTATGAGTACACAAATTGTAGAATCCATAATAGACACCTCTTTGCATAAAATGTTTATGATAAGGAATGAATTTGAAATAGGAAACGAAAATAATAGGGTTCCAAGTATGAAAATAATATATCCTTGTAAATGGAGATGTGATAAAAAAGATGATATTAGGATTAGCGAACAGGAAATACGTTTTATTTTCACAAGTGAGCTTGAAAATGAAACTAAATTTGAAGGATATTATTCTGTAGAAACACCAACGCAATATAAATACCGTTTTGAGGGAGAGGTTGAACCTTGTGTTGATGTGGCGAATAAAGAAACGAATTATAGTTCGGCCAGTGTAGATGTTTGTGTTTATGACCAGAAACTAACAAGAGTTAATCTTATTGAGTTTAAAGCTTATAATGTC
>ULWH01045986.1_pt1 | contig 10891 bp, 7 predicted proteins | sample 1960201 | NCBI WGS metagenome assembly ULWH01 (sample SAMEA4835808, study PRJEB28245) | human gut metagenome | biome: gut microbiome; material: fecal sample | place: Denmark | collected 2008
CAGCGGCTGGAAACGTTGACGCCGCTGGACTGTCCTGAACAGAACCGCCGGGAGTCGCCGCATGCCCGGGCGGGCGAGGTAGTCCTGCTGTGGGGTGACTGCCCCGGCGGGATCGCCTCCATTGTGGGGGCGCACCACGGCAAGCCACAGAGCTGCGCGGCGGTCGATGATCAGTTAGAGGGGTGGGAGAACAACTACTACCCCAAGGGACAGAAAAAGGTCTGGCAGGGTTTCTGGATAGAACTGCTCATGACTGTTTTGCAGGACTGTGGCTTTGACGACATGGCGGAGTTGGATGATCTGAATCCGCAGGAGGAAGTGCTTCTGACCGGACTTCTGATCATGGCAGACTGGATCGCCAGCAATACGGAATACTTTCCCCTGATCCCGGTAGAGGAGTTGGGCAGCATGGAGGATTACCCGGCGCGGGTGGACAGGGCTTGGGAAAAGCTGGCGCTGCCCTTCCCGTGGGAGGCACAGCCGGACATTGCAGACCCGCAGGAGTTTGCGGTGCGGTTCGGCTTTGCGCCCAATGCGGTGCAGAGGGCTGTTCTGGAGGCTGTGGATACCGCAGCGGAACCGGGCATCCTGATTTTGGAAGCACAGATGGGCGTGGGCAAAACCGAGGCGGCGCTGGCCGCTGCGGAGGTCATGGCCAGCCGGTTCGGGCTGGGTGGTGTCTTTTTCGGGCTGCCCACACAGGCCACGGCAAACGGCATCTTTCCCCGGCTGCTTGGCTGGGCAGACACACAGTCTGAGGAGACGCTGCCGCAGGCTATAAAGCTGGCACACGGCATGGCAGAACTGAACGAGTGCTATCTGCGGCTGCAGGGGCGCGGGGTGCAGTTGGAGGAGGACGCGCAGGAAGCGCATCAGGTGCAGGTACACCAGTGGTTTCGGGGAAACAAGCAGGCACTGCTGGCAAACTTTGTGATTGGTACAGTGGATCAGCTGCTGCTGGCGGCACTTGCCCAGAAGCATGTTATGCTGCGGCATCTGGGGCTTGCGGGCAAGGTGGTCATTATTGACGAGTGCCACGCCTACGATACCTACATGAACTGTTATCTGGACCGCGCACTGGAATGGCTGGGCTGGTACAAGGTGCCGGTCATCCTGCTGTCAGCCACCCTGCCTGCCCGGCGGCGCGCGGAACTGGTCGAGGCTTACCAGCAGAAAAAGGCTGTCCCGGACGCTCCATGGAAAACCAGCTGCGGCTATCCGCTGTTGACATGGACGGACGGCGCAGAGGTAAAGCAGACGGCCATCCCACCAGACGCACCCGGTAAAACGGTGCAGCTGACCACGCTCACAGAGCCGGAGCTGCCCGCGCTGCTGCGCCGGAAGCTGGCAGAGGGCGGCTGCGCGGGAGTGATCGTCAACACGGTCAAAAAAGCGCAGAAGATCACGCAGCTGCTGCGGGAAAGCCTGCCGGACAAAGAGGTGCAGCTGTTCCATGCGCAGTTCCTGATGCCGGACCGCGCAGCGCGGGAAGAGCAGCTGATGGAACGCATTGGCAAGGGCTCTTCACCGGAGCGCCGGAACGACCTGATCGTGGTGGGCACGCAGGTGATGGAGCAGTCGCTGGACATTGATCTGGATGTTCTTGTTACAGAGCTTTGCCCCATGGATCTGCTGTTGCAGCGCATCGGACGGTTGCACCGTCACCGCCGCAGCCGCCCCGCCCCATTGCAGCAGGCCTGCTGCGCGGTGCTGGACACCGGGGAAGATGCCTTTGATGCGGGCAGCGAGGCGGTATATGGACAGTGGCTGCTCTGGCGCACCCGGAAGTTTCTGCCCCGGAGCATCCGGCTGCCGGAGGAGATCTCTCCGCTGGTGCAGCAGGTCTACGGCTGGGAGCGGGAAGCTCCCGGTGGAGCGCAGGGGGAGGAAATGCGCTGCGTATATGAGCAGACGCAGGAGAAAAAGAAAGCGCGCGCCGAGGCGTACCTTGTGCCGCAGCCGGAAACGCACCGGCTGGCGCAGCTGAATACGCTGGACGACTGGATGCAGAACGAGGGTGCCCGCTCCGACCCAGCGGCGCGGGCAGCAGTGCGGGACGGCGACCCCTCGGTAGAGGTGCTTGTAATGCAGTGTCGGGCAGACGGCAGCATCCACTTTCTGCCGTGGCAGGAGGGTGGCAGCGCCGTAGCTGCCGACAGCCCGCCCCCGCCGGAAACGGCACTGAAGATTGCCCGGCAGAAGCTGCGGCTCCCGGCGGTGTTCGGCAAAGCGTGGAAGGTGGATAGGGTCATCCGGGAGTTGGAAGCGGATAACCGCAGCCGCCTTGCGGCGTGGCAGCTGTCGCCGCTGCTGCACGGAGAACTGATCCTGTTGCTGGATGAAAACCTGACTGCCCGGCTTGCGGGCATGGAACTTTGTTATGACCGTGAAAACGGCTTATATTACCAAAAGGAGGAGACGGATGAAGGAAATTGAATTCAACCTGCTGACCGAACCGTGGATACGGGTGCGGCTGCGGGACAACACGGTGCGGGAGGTGTCCCTGACCGAGGCGCTGGTGTCGGCGCAGGATTATGTGGACCTTGCGGGCGAGATGCCCACCCAGAACGCCGCCGTGCTGCGGCTGCTGCTGGCGGTGCTGTTCACCGTGTTCTCCCGGGTGGATGCAAAGGGAAAACCCCAACCGCTGGAGCAGAGCGATGATGCACTGGAGCGCTGGAGCGAGCTGTGGCAGCTTGGGCATTTCCCGGCAGAGCCTGTCCGGGACTACTTGGAGCAGTGGAAGGACCGCTTCTGGCTGTTCCACCCGACACACCCCTTCTGGCAGGTGCCGCAGGCAAAGATCGGCACGGAATACGGCGCGGCCAAACTCAACGGTGAAATGTCGGAAAGCAGCAATAAACTCCGGCTCTTTCCACTGTATGCGGGGCAGAGCAAGGAGCAGCTGAGCTATCCGCAGGCGGCGCGGTGGCTGCTGTGCGTGAACGGCTATGATGATACCTCCGCGAAGCCAAAAGGAAAGGGACTTCCGTCCGTAGGAGCCGGGTGGCTGGGCAAAATCGGTTTTATTCAGGCACAGGGCGATAATCTGTACGAGACTCTGATGCTGAACCTGACGCTGCTGCGCGACGGCCGGGAATGCTGGGGTGAAAGCAAGCCCTGTTGGGAATTGGAAGCACCAAAGAGTGCGGAACGGACAGAAATTTGCTGTCCGGATAACCCGGCACAGCTGCTCACCCTGCAATCCAGAAGGCTGTTGCTGCACAGGACAGGGGAGAATGTGGATGGGTTCTGTCTGCTGGGAGGAGATTTCTTCCCCAGAGAAAACGTCTTTGCCGAACAGATGACCATCTGGCGCATGATGCCAATCAAGAAAAATGAACCGGTGGTGTTTGTGCCCTGTCGTCATGACCCGGCCAAACAATTCTGGCGGGAGTTCCCGGCGGTCTTTTGTCAGGACAGCGGGCATCGACCGGGCGTTGTATGCTGGATCGAAAAGTTGCAGGAAAAGAGATTGAAACTTCTGGATCCTCGCAGAAAGGTACATTTCCGCATCTCCGGTGTCCAATATGGCGATAAGGACTTCTTTGTAAATGATTCTTTCAGCGACAGCCTGACCTTTCAGGCAGGGATTTTGGATGAGATAGGGCGCCCATGGCAGAGCCGGATCGTCAGAGAAATCGAGCGCTGTGAACAGACAGCGGCGCTGATCGGGCATTTTGCACAGGAGCTGGCAATTGCCGCCGGCGACCGGAATGAAAACGCAGGCGGCGCGGTTCGTGCACAATTCTACTTTGCAGTGGATCAGCCTTTCCGGCAGTGGCTGCAGGCGATCGACCCGGAGCAGGACGACCCGGATGAGGCAGCGCTGCGCTGGCAGACGCAGACGCGAAGCATCGCGGAAAAGCTGGGAAAACAGATGGTGATGGAGGCCGGAAACGCCGCCCTGAAGGGACACCGCATTGTGGTGGATAAGGATAAAAAGACCGAGCGCACCATCCTGTATACCTCGCCAAAGGCCTATAACTGTTTTCGAGCAAAGCTTTGGGAGATCTATCCCAAAACAGAACCATAAAGGGGGAATTGTATGAAAACACAGGACGTCAAACTATATGCGGCGCAACGGCTGGACTGGCTTTGGGCCCTGCGGGACAACCAGCGGCGGGCAGAACTGGCAAAGCTGCGTCGGGGCATCGGCCACGCACCCGGCGAGCTGCCGGAACTATGGGGAAGTTTTTTGCTGGGAATGCCGGAAAGCTTTCAGGGTCGCAGTGCTCCCTCGGCGGCAGAGTGGGCGGTCTACCTTGCCCTGACCCTGTATGCTATGCATCAGCAGGGGAACGACCGCCCCATGAACTGCCCCGGCAACACGCTGGGGCGTGCGGTGCGGCAGCTGGCAGAGCGGAACAGTGCCGGACAGGACTGGACCGAGGCCAGTGTGCTCCGGCGCTTCAATGCGCTGGCCACCGCAGAAGAAATTACCGAGATCAGCCACCATCTGCGGGGCATGATCCAGCTGCTGAGCGCGGCAAAGGATGGCGGCATCCCGCTGGACTATCCGCAGCTTGCGGCAGACTTGTATGAATTGCAATGCACCGACCCGCGGTATGCGCAGATCCCCGCCAACGTCCGTCTGCGGTGGGGACAGGATCTGTACCGTGAGACCAAGACTGCACCGGAAGAGAATGAAAAGGAGAACTGACTTATGAATAAGCGCCTGTATGTTGATTTCCACATTTTGCAGACCGTACCGCCCAGCTGCATCAACCGGGACGATACCGGCAGCCCCAAAACGGCTGTGTACGGCGGTGTGCTCCGCGCCAGAGTTTCCTCGCAGGCATGGAAGCACGCCATGCGCGCAGCCTTTGCGGAGAATGCTCGGCTGGATGTGGGCAAGCGCACCAAAAAGGCAGCAGAACTGGTGAAGGAGCAGATCCTTGCACTGGCCCCGGAACTGGATGCAGACAAGCTGGCAAAGAAAGCGCTGGAGAATGCGGGCATCAAGAGCGACGACAAGGGCACCAAGGCTCTGTTCTTCATGAGCACTGCACAGGCAAAGGCATTGGCAGAGCTGGCTGTGGCGGGCAGCACCAACAAAAAAGAATACCAGAAGGCGCTGGGCGCAGCCCCCTCAATGGACATGGCGCTGTTTGGCCGCATGGTAGCAGATGACCCTTCTCTGAACTATGACGCTGCTGCGCAGGTGGCGCACAGTATCTCGACCCATGCCGTGCAGAATGAGTACGATTACTTTACCGCCGTGGATGACTGTCAAGCAGAGGACAACGCCGGTGCAGGCCATCTGGGCACGGTGGAGTACAACTCCTCCACCCTGTACCGCTATGCCACAGTGAACGTGATGGAGCTGGCCGGGCAGCTGGGTGCAGCGCAGACCGCGGAAACGGTGCGGGCCTTTGGTGAGGCGTTCCTCTTCTCCATGCCCACCGGCAAGCAGAACACCTTTGCAAACCGCACTCTGCCGGATGCGGTATATGTGACCCTGCGGGAAGATCAGCCGGTGAACCTGTGCGGCGCATTCGAGCGGGCCGTGCCCCGCAGTGCGCAGGGGTATGCCGCGCCTTCCAAGGCGGCACTGGCACAGTATGCGCAGCAGATGTACAGCAGCTTTGCCGAGGCCCCGGCGCAAAGCTTTACCGTGGGCAGCGGGCTGGAGGAACTGGCTCCGGCGCAGACGGCAAAGGCTATGTTGGACGCACTGGAAAAGGCTGTCCGGGATGCACTTGCCGGAAATGAGGTGGGGTAATGGCAACGCTGTTGCTTCGGCTGGCAGCGCCTTTGCAGGCGTGGGGCGCGGACTCCAAATTTGAGACCCGCAAGACGGGCCGGGAACCCACCAAGAGCGGCGTGATCGGTCTGCTGGCGGCAGCTCTGGGGCTGCGGCGGGACGAGCGCGAAGCACTGCTCCGATTGACCGGGCTGCGGTTCGGCGTCCGCGTGGAGCGGGAAGGGCAGCTGCTGGTGGACTACCACACGGCAAAGACGCAGGATGAAAAGACCTCTTATGTGACCTACCGCCATTATTTGCAGGACGCTGTGTTTCTGGCCGGTATTGAAAGCGAGGATGCCGCCCTTTTGCAGCAGCTGCAGCAGGCGCTGCTGCACCCGGCGTTTCCGCTGTATCTCGGCCGCCGCTGCTGCCCGCCTACCCTGCCGCTCTGTCTGGGAGTACGCCCGGGCAGCTTGCAGGAGGTGCTGCAAGCGGAACCGCCCCTGTGTCCGGGACGGCAGAGCCGGATCTTGTTGGACGCCGACCCGCTGGAGCCGGGCACAGCTCCGCAGCGGGATGTGCCGGTGAGCTTTGACCCGCATCATCGGCAGTACGGCTACCGCTCGGTACGGGAGTTTTGGCAGAAAGTGTCGGACAGCCCGGAGACTACGGAGCACGATCCGTTCCGGGAATTGTAAAAAGGGGGCGAGAGAATGTATTTATCACGGGTAGAACTCAATCTCACCCGCCGCAGCACCATGGCTGCGCTGGCGGCACCGCAAAAATTGCATGGCGCAGTGGAAAGCGCTTTTGCAGGGGAGCGCCGCCGCAGACTGTGGCGGTTGGATCGTCTGGGAGAGCGGTTGTATCTGCTGCTGCTCAGCGAGGATGCGCCGGAGCTGTCCGGCGTGGTGGAGCAGTTTGGCACCGGAGCGGCTGCGGAGACCCGCAGCTACGACCCGCTTTTGCAGCGGGTGGAGCCGGGCAGCTGCTGGCAGTTTCGGCTGACTGCAAACCCCACAAAAAGCTGCAAAGACCCCCAAAACCCCGCAGCGCGGGGAACTGTAGCCGCACATTGCACGACACAGTACCAGAAGCAGTGGCTGTTGGAGCGCGCCGCAAAGCACGGCTTTGCCCTGCGGGAGGAGGAATTTACCGTGACCCGGGTGCAGTGGCAGCACTTTGCCAAGCACGGCACCCGGCCGGTGACCCTGTTGGCAGTGACCTATGAGGGCATTTTGCAGGTGACCGATGCAGAGCAGTTCCGGGCATTGCTGTGTCAGGGCATGGGGCGCGGCAAGGCCTATGGCCTTGGACTGATGACCGTTATGCGCGGAGGAAACTGAGATGGACGAGATGCCGGGCATGATCCGGCCGGACCTACAGGTGCTGCCGCAGGTAAAAGACCGGATGACCTTTCTGTATCTGGAACACTGCACCCTTGGCCGACAGGACGGCGCAATCACCGTTACAGACGAAAAAGGAATCGTTCAGATCCCGGCGGCGGGCATCTCGGTGCTGCTGCTGGGGCCGGGTACACGGGTGACCCACCGTGCCATGGAACTTATGGGTGACACGGGCGTGGGTGCTGTCTGGGTAGGTGAGCACGGTGTGCGGTATTACGCCCATGGCCGTCCCCTGACCACCCACTCGCAGCTGTTACTGCGGCAAGCAGAGCTTGTCAGCAACACCCGCAAGCACATGGATGTGGTACGCAAGATGTATCAGCTCCGTTTCCCGGACGAAGATATCTCCCGGCTGACTATGCAGCAGCTGCGGGGACGCGAGGGCAGCCGTGTGCGGCAGGTATACCGCAAAGCTTCCAAGGATACCGGTGTTCCGTGGAGCGGCCGACTGTACCGCCCGGAGGATTTTGCATCGGGAGATGCCGTCAATCAGGCGCTTTCTGCCGGGCACGCCTGTTTGTACGGTTTGGCGCACGCGGTGATCGTGGCATTGGGCTGCGCCCCGGGTCTTGGCTTTGTTCATGTGGGGCACGAGTGCTCCTTTGTGTACGATCTTGCCGACCTGTACAAGGCCGAGGTGACCATTCCCATCGCCTTTGAAGTGGCGGCACAGGCTCCGGACGACCTGCCGGCCGTAGTGCGCCGCCGGGTGCGGGATGCCATGGTAGAGCATCATATTCTGGAGCGCATGGTGCACGATATCCGGTATCTGCTCCTGAATGCGGATGAGCGGGAACAGGAGCCGGAAGCTGTTTATCTGTGGGACAACAAAGTGGGCACTGTGGCCAACGGCATCAATTATTTTGAAGAAGAGGGTGATGAAACATCGTAGTTCTCACCATGACGAACTGCCCGCCAAAACTGCGCGGGGATCTGTCCAAATGGTTGTGCGAGATCAACACGGGCGTTTATGTGGGCAATGTGAGCAGCCGCGTGCGGGATGCCTTGTGGGAGCGGGTGTGTCAGAACCTGAAAAACGGACAGGCAACACTGGTGTTCACCACGGCGGGAGAGCAGCGGATGGATTTTCGCACCCACAATACCGCATGGGAAACCGTGGACTTTGACGGGATCAAACTGATGCGACGACCGCTGCCGCAGGCCGAACAAAACCAAATCGACCTGAAACCCGGGTTCAGCAAAGTGGCACAGCAGCAAATGGCGCGGAAAGCGGGCAGAACAAAGCCGAGCACAGGCAATTACACCGTGATCGATCTGGAAACCACCGGCCTGAAAGCCGCGTCCGATTCCATCATCGAATACGGAGCGCTGCGGGTCCGGGACGGTGTACCGGTGGAGGAGCTGACCATGCTGGTCTGCGTGGAAGAAAACGTTCCGGCAGAGATCACAGCCCTGACAGGACTCAGCGCTGCGGAATTGCAGCAGGGAACAGAACCACGGGAAGCGCTGAATGGCTTTTTGTTGTTTATTGGCAAAGACCCACTGGTGGGACATAATATTGCCTTTGATCTGGAGTTTCTGCGCATGACCTGCAAACGATATGGCTTTCCGGCACCGACCAACCGCCAGATCGACCTTGCACAACTTGCCCGCCGAAACCTTACAAGGATCGCAAATTATAAGCTGGTGACGCTGGCACAGCATTTTCAGCTGGCAGAAAAAGTGGAGCATCGCGCCCTGCCGGACTGCCGTCTGATACAACAGGTTTATTGCAAACTGAAGGAAACAGCGGTACAATAGCAACAGGAGGCACGGTGCTACGGGATCTTTTTAGTCTTTTCCCCGCATACGCGGGGGTGATCCTGGGCCGACCTCTGGATTTTATGGGCTTTGTATCTTTTCCCCGCATACGCGGGGGTGATCCCCAAGCGGCAAACAAAGCTGCAGGAGAAGCACACTTTTCCCCGCATACGCGGGGGTGATCCCTTCTGCGCGGCCTTCATCCCGCCGCGCTGATACTTTTCCCCGCATACGCGGGGGTGATCCCACCGGCAAAGCCAAGCAAAGCACCGCCAATAGCTTTTCCCCGCATACGCGGGGGTGATCCTCACCACAATGTTGATGTCTACCGCTGGCCTTTCTTTTCCCCGCATATGCGGGGGTGATCCCCATCCTTAACACCATTCTCACCCCGCTGCCCGCTTTTCCCCGCATATGCGGGGGTGATCCCGAAATCCCAAAGGGTCTTGTGAAGATTTTACGCTTTTCCCCGCATATGCGGGGGTGATCCCATCTCCCGGACGCGAACAACCAAAAAAGCTAGGCTTTTCCCCGCATATGCGGGGGTGATCCCCCAAAGCCGTCCGGCGTTGCGCTCCATCTCCTCTTTTCCCCGCATATGCGGGGGTGATCCCGGTGGAGTTGGCGGCGCTGGCCGTCTGGTTGTCTTTTCCCCGCATACGCGGGGGTGATCCTTTCAATTCCGGCGTCATCGGTATCTTTTCGGTCTTTTCCCCGCATACGCGGGGGTGATCCTAGGCCGTCTCTGCCGCCCAGCCCGGCACTTCGCTTTTCCCCGCATACGCGGGGGTGATCCTGTGCGGGCAGGAACCGCTCCCGTACGACTGGGCTTTTCCCCGCATACGCGGGGGTGATCCCTGCGGGTATTCCGCCTTGAACTGCTCTGCGGTCTTTTCCCCGCATACGCGGGGGTGATCCCGCATTGCCGCTCTGGATGGTAGCCGCGTCCATCTTTTCCCCGCATACGCGGGGGTGATCCCACCGAATTGGGCCGCTTCTCTCAGCTGGTGGACTTTTCCCCGCATACGCGGGGGTGATCCCTGTGCGCTGGCCTGTGCGAACATCTGCAGATCCTTTTCCCCGCATACGCGGGGGTGATCCTGCAGCCAAGTATCTGGACAAGGCCCGCCGCCTCTTTTCCCCGCATACGCGGGGGTGATCCTAGTATCAAGTTAAGGCCGCTGCCCCTTCGGGGCTTTTCCCCGCATACGCGGGGGTGATCCCATCGAATATCTTTACAAAAGCTATCACGCACTCTTTTCCCCGCATACGCGGGGGTGATCCCAAGCAGTACGCCTATGATGACACCACCGGCAACTTTTCCCCGCATACGCGGGGGTGATCCCGACCACAACGCCCGCATCAAGGAGGAGCAGAACTTTTCCCCGCATACGCGGGGCTTACAAAAAAGAACTACGGGCGCAACGGAAAGTGAAATGATATTTCTGGAAAGGAGAACTCTGCAATTTTATCGTCTGCCCAGGCTGCGATCAAAAATTCCTGCAAGTGATGGTGTGAGCGCTTGAAAAGCGCGAATAAAAACCCATAAAGCAAACGAACCGCCCCGGTTTCCGTAACAGGAGATCGGGGCGGGTTTTATATCGTGGATTATCAATGAATTGATTCCCAGTTACGCATTATCCGTCTCGGACAGGGAGCTCTTAATGTCGCACTCAATTTTTGCAAGTGGAAGTTGAATCATTGATATGTTCTTGAAGTTGATTAGAGTCTCGACTTCATCGCAGGCTTCAATCGTTACAATGCTATTATCAAGTAATTCGCCCATTTCATAAATTTGCTGCACAGCAGTGGCTAAAGAGTCCGAGACATCGTGAGACAAAGAGAGGTGCTGAATTCGACCATTTGAGAATATAATAGTGGCGGTGTTCAGTTTAGAAGCGAACGCTTCGGAATCGATTTTACAAATATCAATAATGTGGTCGATGGCCCCTACCAGTAATGCGGAAAGACCGTAGTGGGAAGGAGTGTCTCCGACGTCTTTGTATGTCATATAATCATCAAACGCTTCATACAC
>ULWH01031965.1_pt1 | contig 10842 bp, 9 predicted proteins | sample 1960201 | NCBI WGS metagenome assembly ULWH01 (sample SAMEA4835808, study PRJEB28245) | human gut metagenome | biome: gut microbiome; material: fecal sample | place: Denmark | collected 2008
TCCAATAAAGAAATCCTCCAAGTGCGCCTATTGCTATCCCCAGCAATGTGAGCCAGTGTCTTTTGATGTATTTTCTTGCCATTGTAAAATCTCCTAGTGTTGTTGAGTTATTAATATTTTTTCCCTTGCAAGGATTATAATACAAACGTAGATTGTATTTTCTAATAAAACAAGTTTCTACTGGAAAATATATATAGGCGTAACAAACTTTCACGAAAAAGTCTATCAACAGCAGTTTCAAAACCGATTTATTGTGAAGTTTTTTTTCTCCTTCGCATTTTTATACAAAATCGTATCGTGGACTTTATTCCCTGTTTGTCTACTTTATAAACATTATAAGATAGAATGGATCTTTACTATCCGGGAAGTCGATTTTCAGCAAAAAACGGCCGATCGGATTTGATATGATTGAAATTATCTATCTTTGTGGCAAAGAAAGGTAATCAATGACTCAAAAATATCCATCCGCTTTATTGGAAAATGCAGTAAATGAGTTGGCTTCGCTTCCCGGAGTGGGGAGGAAGACGGCTTTGCGACTGGCTTTATATATGCTACGCCGGGATGAAGGTTATACGGAAAATTTTGCATCCGCTTTGCTGGCCTTGCGGAAAGAAGTGAAATATTGTAAAGTCTGTCATAACATCTGTGACGATGAGATGTGTTCTATCTGTGCTGATCCTAAACGGGATCAGTCGACCGTTTGTGTGGTTGAAAATATCAAGGAAGTAATGGCGATCGAAAATACCGGGCAGTTTCGTGGTGTTTATCATGTGCTGGGCGGTATTATTTCACCGATGGACGGTATTGGCCCGGGTGATTTGCAGATAGACAGTCTGGTGCAGCGGGTAGCTAACGAAGAAGTAAAGGAAATTGTCCTTGCACTTAGTACTACGATGGAAGGGGACACGACCAATTTCTTTATCTATCGCAAGCTATCCCCTTATAATGTGAAGATAACCGTCATTGCCCGTGGTGTTTCTATTGGTGATGAGATTGAGTATGCGGACGAAATAACATTGGGACGTTCTATCGTGAACCGTACCAGTTTTAATGACTCGATAAAAATATAATCTGATTCTTATGTACGAAACCAAGATTTCCGTTATCATCGTAAACTATAATGTAAAGTATTTCCTGGAACAATGTCTTTATTCGGTTCAGGCTGCTGTTGCCGGACTCGATGCTGAGGTTTTTGTTGTGGACAATAATTCGACGGATGGTTCTGTCGATTATCTCCGTCCCCGGTTTCCGGAAGTGACGTTTATAGAGAATAAGGATAATCCGGGATTTGCCAAGGCCAATAATCAGGCGATCCGTCAATGTAACGGAGAGTATGTTTTGTTACTTAATCCGGATACAGTGATAGGCGAGGAGAGTCTTCGAACTCTGTGTTTCTTTATGGATGAACATCCGAATGCGGGTGGGATAGGTGTAAAGATGCTGGATGGGCATGGGGTATTCCTGCCTGAAAGTAAACGGAGTTTTCCTTCTCCCTGGGTTTCGTTCTGTAAGATATTCGGTTTGTCGAAGTTGTTTCCGAAATCCCGTGTGTTTTCAAGATATAGCCTGGCGTATCTGGATAAGGAGAAACAACATAAAGTGGATGTGCTGGCCGGTGCATTTATGTTACTACGCCATGAAGCGCTGGATAAGACCGGACTCCTGGATGAAGATTTCTTTATGTATGGCGAGGACATCGACTTGTCGTACCGGATGGTGTTGGGGGGCTATAAAAACTATTATATCCCCGAGCGTATTCTTCATTATAAAGGAGAAAGTACCAAGCATGGTGATATGAAATATGTAAAGGCATTTTACGGTGCCATGTTGATCTTCTTCAAGAAATATTATCCTCATTCCGGTTGGCTGATGGGATTTTTTATCAAGCTGGCTATCGGGTTGCGTGCTTCAATGGCTGCTTTATCGCGTTTGTTGGGAGTAAAGCCAAAGTCGAAAAGCAAGCATAAACGCTTACTGGTTGTTTGCCGTGAGGAAAATTTTGAAGCGATTAAGGCTGCCTGTGTGAAACAGATGCCGGAACTGGAACATGTAAATCTTTGGGATCTGGATGGGGAACGTGTAATGGATGCTATCTGCCGCCGCAATCAGATGAAGGAGTTTACTGATTATGCTTTTTGTTATCCGGATGCCCGTTTTGAACAGATGCTTCTGTTTATGGATACGCTGGTCGACAAGAAAGTTACTTATCATATTTATTGTAAAAAAAGCGGACAATTAATATCACCGGGGAAATAATATGGCACAACTGGAAAATGAAACGATCCGTCTCCGTGCCCTGGAGCCGGAAGATCTGGAACTTTTGTATCGTTGGGAGAATAATCCGGAGCTTTGGAGTCTTGGAAATACAATGTCTCCCTATTCGCGTTATATACTGAAAGAGTATATTCGTGAGTCGCATCGTGATATCTTCGACCTGAAGCAGTTGCGCCTGATGATCGAGCTTCGTTCAACGGGGGCGGCTGTCGGTACTGTCGACCTGTACGATTTCGAACCGCATCATCGGCGTGCCGGTATCGGTATTTTACTGGAACCTGTTTATCAGGGAAACGGATTGGCTACCGAAGCAATGAATGTACTGATGGATTATGCGTTCTCTTTTCTGAAACTACATCAGTTATATGTGCATATACCCGTCGATAACGAGGCCAGCAAAACCCTTTTTACCCGCTGCGGATTTACCGTTACAGGTATCATGACAGATTGGATCATCACAGAAAACGGATATTCTGATGTACTGATGATGCAAAAAGTAAATAAACAGATTGTGTGATAATTTAATTCAGATAAGGATCTTTCGGATATTTAGTCCATGCCTCGTAGTTACTGCCTAACTGTTCGAGTGAGTTTTTCCAAAAACTTTCTCCATCGGCAAGTAATACATTTTCTTTAGCTGCGTGACTGACTACCCACGAGTTTTTATTGATCTCGTTTCCTAACTGTCCTTCCGTCCATCCCGAATAACCGAGGAAAAATTTTACTTTTCCTTCAATCGAATGGCCATTCTGCATATAACGTTTCAATGCTTCGAAATCACCGTCGAAATACAGGCGGTCTTTGATCTTTACAGAGTCGGGTACGATCAGATCTCCCAATGAATGGATAAAAAACAACCGGTTGGCACTTACCGGGCCACCCAGATAGATTGGTATTTCCGGATACTCTTCCAGTTCCGGGAAAAAAGTATTTACAATCAGATCCGTTTTCTTATTTAATACAAACCCCATCGATCCCTGCGTATTATGTTCTACCAGTAGAACAACAGAACGCTGGAAATAAGCATCTTGCAGGAAAGGTTCTGATATGAGTATGCTTCCTTGTGCAGGAAGGAGATTATTATGCGTAATTTTGAATATGTTATTATATGTAGCCATAGTGAAGATTGCTTACTGTTGTTAGACAGGGACAATATATGGCTTTTGATGTTAAGAAGCAAACGAAAAACCCGGCATTTGGGTTAATAAGTGTAAAATAAATGCCGGGTTTGTGTTAATTATAAGGTATGATTTTCTTTGAATAGCTTTAAACGCTCTTCAAGCAGATCATATTGATGCGGTTTGATAAACGAAGTACAGGCGCGAAGTCCTTCCTGATTACTTCCTGTCGTGCTTAATGAGATAGCACTTACACCGTAATAGATTAGTTCTTCCATCAACTGTCCGCCGGTCATTCCGGGATAGGCGATCGTGAAATAGAAACCGTCGGCAATAGGCTCGTCGAGGTCATGATCGTAAACGATCGTAAAGCCATAGTCTGTAAAGATCTTTTTTAGCTTTTCAGCACGGCGTCCATATTCTTTCACTTCAGTGATAAAATCGAACTGTCCGTCGGATGCCGCTTTGAACATGGCAGCCAATGCAATTTGTGCCGAGTGGCTGGTTCCTGATGACAGGGCGTATAAAACGCGGTGGATATATACTGTACCGAAAGTACCGCCGCCATAACGCTTAGTCAGTCCCGGATAGGCACGATGGTAAAGTTTATTGGAGATAGCCGTCACGCCGATACGCTGTCCGGCATAGCTGAATGCTTTGGAACCGGATATCTGTAAAATGTAATTATCTGTATAATGGGCAACGCTTGCCTGGTAAGGAGCTTCAAACGGTTTGCCAAGCTCTTTGCGGAAGTCCATTGCGAAATAGGCGAGGTCTTCGATCACGATCGTATCATATTTGTTTGCCATTTCTCCGATGATCTTCAATTCGTTGTCTGTCAGGCAGAACCAGGCCGGGTTGTTGGGGTTGGAGTAGATCATAGCAGCGATATTACCTTTGGAAAGATGTTCTTCCAGGATGGCGCGCAGTTTTTCTCCACGGTATTCGTATACGTCGAATGATTCGTATTTATAGCCCATTACAACGATTTGTTGTTTCTGGACAGGGAATCCCGGGTCGATGAACAGGATGGTGTCTTTTCCTTCCGTGCATTGTCCGCTGGTGAGGAAAGAGGCGAATGTTCCCTGCATGGAGCCGGTTACCGGAACACAACATTCCGGAGCGATATCTATATTAATGAATGCCTTGATGAATCTGGAGGCTTCTGCTTTTACTTCCGGCGTACCGTTGATGTTCGGGTAAATGGAAGCGATGCCGTTTTGTAATGCTTTTACTTCTGCGTCTACGCCCACTTGTGCCGCTTTTAATCCGGGAACACCCATTTCCATGTGTATGAACTCGGTATTTGTTTCCTGTTCCAATTGTGTGGATATGGCAACAACTTCACGAATCGTTGCTTTCCCGAAATCCGGTAATCCGTAGCCATCTATTATTCGTCTGGCAGTCTGATAATCTACTGGAGTATTCTTCATGTTTGTTATATTTATATGGAGGACAAAAGTAAAAAAATAATCAATCCAATGTGAAATATTTGTGTGAAACTGTTGTATAATTAAAAATATTATCTACCTTTGCACCGCAATCGAGAGAGATGCGATACAAAAACATTGGTTCGGTAGTTCAGTTGGTTAGAATACATGCCTGTCACGCATGGGGTCGCGGGTTCGAGTCCCGTCCGGACCGCCAAAGTTTTTATTATAGAAAGACAAAAAGGAAATCCTGTAAAACGTTGGTTTTGCGGGATTTTTTTTATGGCTATCAGCCAAGTAGCCCAACTTGGTTTTCTAAGTCAGGCTACTTCGGATCAGGGTTGAAGCCATCCGGTTCGAAGGCTACCCTTCGGCTTTCAACTCTTCCACATAACTATTTATCCGTTGCATCTGCTTCGGAATGTCAATTCGTTGCGGGCAGTGCATACTGCATTGGTTGCAACCGATACAATGGTCGGCCTGGCGGAGTTTAGGCACACTGCGGTCGTAACCAATCAGATAGGCACGACGGGCTTCGCGGTACTTCTCGTCCTGCGTATTATCTATGACATTTCCTTCGTTCAGGCATTTGTTGTAATGCAAAAGAATAGCGGGAATATCGATGCCATAAGGACAGGGCATACAATATTTGCAATCGTTGCAGGGAATGGTATTGAACTGCATCATCATGGTAGCTGTCTGCTGCAGGAAGCTGAAATCATCTTCGGTTAGTGCGTCCAAGGGAGCGTAGGTCCGGAGATTATCCTGTAAATGCTCCATGCGTGTCATGCCGCTCAACACAGTCAATACATTTGGGAAACTTCCGGCGAAGCGGAATGCCCAGGAGGCTACACTCAATTCGGGTTTGCGTTGTTTTAGAGGGGCTACGATATTACTCGGCGCATTGGAGAGCCTTCCACCTAATAGCGGCTCCATGATGATAGCAGGGATGTTGCGCTTAGTCAGTTCATTATACAAATACTCGGCATCCGTATTTCGCGGATTGATCTCTTTGGCATATTTCCAATCCAGATAATTCAGCTGGATCTGCACAAAGTCCCATTTGTATTCATCATGACGCGAAAGGAGGTAATCGAACACTTTTATATCTCCGTGATAAGAGAAACCGAGGTTACGGATGCGTCCCGATTTGCGTTCCTCCACGAGATAATCGAGCAGTCCGTTCTTCATGTAACGTTCTTCAAATTCTTCCATGCCGTTACCCATGCCGATGCCATGCAGCAAAAGATAATCGAGATAATCCGTCTGAAGTTCCTTCATCGAATTATGATACATGGCTTTGGAGGCTTCCAACGGCCAGGAAGCAGGGGAGAAGTTAGATAGTTTGGTTGCAATAAAATAGGTATCGCGCGGATGTCGGCTCAAGGCTATTCCCGTTGCGTGTTCCGACATTCCACGGCAATAAGCTGGCGACGTGTCGAAATAATTCACGCCGTGGGCAATGGCATAGTCCACCAGTTGGTTCACCATTTCCTGGTCTATCTCTTCGTTGCCTTCACGGGCACTTCGTCCGCCGACTGACGGGAGGCGCATCATGCCGAAACCCAGCAGGGAAACTTTATCTCCTGTTTTAGGGTTTGTGCGATAAGTCATCTTGTCTGTCGGGATCTCTCCGCCTGTCGTATTGCTATTCCTTCCGCCGCAGGCAGTCAGTCCGGCAGTTACGGCTCCGGCTGTACCGATTATTCTGAAGAAGTTGCGGCGGGTTATATCTTTCTTATTTTTATTATCCATATTGCTCTATTATTAATGTATAAGAATATTCAGAATTATATTATCCGGTGCATCTCGTGGCCTTCTACATAAATGGCACTGAACGGACGCGATGGACAAAGATTCTCGCAAGCTCCACAGCCGATACAACGTTCCGTATTGATTACCGGGATTTTAGGTGAATCCGACATGTCCGGATCGGAAGGGACCATCAATATCGCTCCTGCCGGGCAGTGGCGGGCGCAGTTTCCGCAATCTACACCGTCAGTCAGAGGCACACAGTTTTCTTTTACCCAGACTGCATGACCGATCTGGATGGCCGACTTATCCGCTTTTGTAATAGGGAGGATAGCGCCTGCCGGGCAGACATCCGCACAACGGGTACATTCCAAACGACAATATCCACGTTCATACGACATCTCAGGTTGCATCAATGTCATCAGGCCGGATGAAGGACGCAGTACCTGGTTGGGACAGACTGAAACACAGAGTTGGCAAGCCGTGCAATGTTGTGTAAAGTTTCGTATGCTATGGGAACCCGGAGGTGTAATAGGAGTGGAGCGGTTCGGGATTTTCTTGTCTTCTATAACAGCCAGTCCGCCGTCCACTTTCTTTTCCTGTGCTTTCAGGGCAGAGGCTGTTGCAAACGTGGCGCCGATAGTCAGGAAGCGGCGGCGACTATCAGTAGGAAGGGCTTGTTTTTTCGAGTGATGTGTATAATGGATAGCATCTTTAGGACATTTTTCAATGCAGTTCATACAGGATACGCAGCGGCTGTAATCGATCTGATGTTCTTTGATGTTAATGCAAGCTGCTTTGCAGTTGCGCTCACAGAGGTTACAGTTTACGCATTTGTCAGTATCGATAACCGGCTTCAACCAGGAATAGCGGGCGAAAAATCCCAATATGGTTCCAACAGGGCAGATTGTATTGCAGTAGGTACGTCCATTCTTCCAGGACAAAATGATCAGTGCGATGAAAGTAATGGCAGCAATAGCGAATGTCAAGAAGCTTTTCATCCATACATCTACGGAATAGAAAGTATAGTTGTCGGCACGTTCAGCGAAATAGGCCAGCAGGTTGTTTCCCCATTGATATAACGGTGCAAACAAATTGGAAACAATGCGTCCGTAAGAACTATATGGTGCCAGCAAAGCAACCAGCGAACCTGCACCGGCCACTAATGCCACAACAAACAGCACCAATACTCCGTAACGCAACCACGACATCGCTGGCGAATAGCGGAAACGATTCTTCTTCCTTTTACTTCCCAGCCACGATATCCCATCCTGCATGATTCCTAACGGGCAAATGACGGAACAATAAATCCTGCCGAATATCAGCGTCAGTAGCACTAATGCAATCACTACCCCGATATTCAGCGCCAGCAATGCCGGCAGAAACTGTATTTTAGCCAACCATCCGAGCCACACATGGATCGTTCCTGTAAAGTCGAGAAACAACAGGCTGACTCCGATGATTGAAAGGATGGCAAGTGTAATTCTGATTTTTCTAAGCATATTTCTTTCAGTTATATTATTGTTTATTTGCAAGGACTATTTCATTCAGGGAAATAAGGGGATGGCGGTATCTGGCCTCCTTATTTCTTTCCCCTCTCTTCAGTACGATTGCTTTCTGCGGACAATTCTGTATGCAAGCCAGACAGAATTCGCAATCGCCGGTATGTTCCACCCCTTTGTCGGTCAGGCTGAAATTCTTCCGGGGGCATACTTTGGTGCAGAAGCCACAACCGTTGCAGCTACTTTTATTCACTTCAAGGAGTAATTCACTGCTGATAGGAAATAATTCTGGTACACGTTGCAGGACCTGTAAACATTGTTGGCGTTCTTCTTCGGTTAAGGAAGGGATATGATTCTTTTCTTCTAGTACATCGGCTACGGCCTGTTCTAACTGGCTCTCTTCTTGTTTATCCATTTTCAACTGTTCGTTCATGTCAAACACAGGGAGATAATTATCCACCATCTTGATTGTGGTGATATAATTGAAGTGCACACCCTGCTCGATCGCAAATTTATTCCAGCTTTCTATCACATTACAATCGTAATTCCCGAAGGTAATGATTGAAAAGAGATAAGGAGCTTTCAGAGTAACTTCCTGAATGAAACGTTGCACCATCAGAGGAGCAAATGCACGATAATCAGGAAAGACAATCCCTATCTCATCCGCTTCGAATATCCTTTTATCGCTTTTCAATACCTGCGGAATGCTCAGCGGTGTTTCCGAAAATTTCTTAGCCGCATAAAGGCTGTTACCCGTAGCAGTGAAATAGAATACGATGCGTTTTTTTCCTTTTTCCGTACAGGAAGTAAACATCGAAAGTGCACCGGTGGAGGCAAGTGTCATACCTGCCACCGTTGTACCTAGATATTTAAGTGCTTCTCTGCGTGTTAGTTTTTTATAATCCATAATCGCCGCAATTTTAGTTTTACTGTATTATTCTGTTGCAAAGTTATTTGTAATCTTACCGCCCGTTAGTATACATATTACTGATAATAGTATCATTTTTACGGATATTATTAATTCATGTGTATACTCACATTCAGTAATTAAGGTTATAATATCTGTAATTCATCTACAAGACAATGCGATATAAGCCTTTACCTTTGCCTTATGAACATAAATAATAAACCAGATGAAGGAAGTATTGAAAAACAAGTGTATGGCAATGGCTGTATGTCTTTGCATCACGGCAAATCTATTTGCGGCAGACAATTATTTAAATAACGATAGTATGGAAAAGAATTTGAATTTAACAGAAGAGTGGGACAAGGTGTTCCCGCAGAGTGATAAAGTGAATCACACGAAAGTGACTTTCCACAACCGGTACGGCATTACTCTTGCTGCCGATCTGTATATTCCGAAAAATGCCGGAGGTAAGTTACCGGCTATCGCTGTGAGCGGCCCGTTTGGGGCGGTGAAAGAACAGTCATCGGGTTTATATGCGCAGACTTTGGCGGAACGTGGATTCCTTACCATCGCTTTCGATCCGTCTTATACCGGCGAGAGTAGTGGTGAACCCCGTTACGTCGCTTCCCCGGATATCAACACGGAGGATTTTAGTGCGGCGGTTGACTATCTTTCCACACGCGACGATGTGGATGCGGAACGTATCGGTATTCTCGGTATTTGCGGATGGGGCGGTATGGCGCTCAATGCGGCTGCTATCGACACACGTATTAAAGCGACCGTCACTTCAACGATGTACGACATGAGCCGCGTAAATGCCAATGGCTATTTCGATGCGATGGATGCCGACGCACGCTACGAACTTCGCAAACAGCTTAACGCACAGCGTACGGAAGATTACAGGAACGGTACGTATACTCTTGCTGGAGGAGTCGTGGACCCATTACCTTCCGATGCTCCCCAATTTCTGAAGGATTATCACGGTTATTATAAAACTCAGCGTGGTTACCATAAGCGTTCGCTTAACTCGAATGGTGGCTGGAATAAGACTTCATCACTCTCATTTATCAATATGCCGATACTATCATACAGCGATGAAATCCGTAGTGCGGTATTGATGATTCACGGAGAGAAGGCACATTCACGTTATTTCAGCGAGGATGCGTTCAAGAAGTTGAAAGGTGATAACAAGGAACTATTGATTATCCCCGATGCGAACCATACGGATTTGTACGACCAAGTGAATATCATTCCGTTCGACAAACTCGAACAGTTCTTTCGTGAATATCTCAAATAATAAAATAACTCTTACAAAATAGAAGTAAATGACACTCGATAATTTTTTGGAACATGTAAAAGAGGGCAGGCCACTCGATACACCTGAAATCAGTCGTTTCATGGATGAAATGAGCGATGAAGCGCGGCGTATCACTTTTGAACTGAACGGTTCTTATCATACTCAGGACGAGCTTCGGGTATTGTTTGCCAAACTGTTCGGCAAGCCGGTAGAGCCCTCTTTCCGTGTTTTTCCTCCGTTTTACACGGACTTCGGCAAGAATATGACCATAGGTAAGAATGTTTTTATCAACGCCTGTTGCCATTTTCAGGATCATGGAGGCATAACATTAGGAGATGGATGCCTGATCGGACATAATGTAGTATTCGCCACGCTCAATCACGATTTCAATCCGGAAAAACGAGCTTCGATGCATCCTGCCCCTATTGTATTGGGGCGGAATGTATGGGTAGGAGCCAATTCGACTATTCTTCAAGGAGTGACGGTCGGTGATAACGCCATCATAGCTGCCGGTGCGGTGGTTACGAAAGATGTGGCGGCAAATACGGTTGTGGGCGGCGTT
>ULWH01033919.1_pt1 | contig 10787 bp, 6 predicted proteins | sample 1960201 | NCBI WGS metagenome assembly ULWH01 (sample SAMEA4835808, study PRJEB28245) | human gut metagenome | biome: gut microbiome; material: fecal sample | place: Denmark | collected 2008
AAAAGTTTCTGATGGATAGGAGTCACGGCTTGTTCATATTTCCAACGCATATAAATACAATCTTTAGGAAATAGATTAATAGCTTCATCAAGTTTCTGGGTATTCCATTGAATATCCAATTCTTTCCCTTGAAGAGTATCGTTTTGGAGAATATTCCATAAACCTGCGTGCTTCAGAGGCATATCATCCCAAAAGATAGGAGTGCGTCCATGCTCTGTCGCATAGCTACATGTTTTTTGCAACCAATCCATTTGTAATTCAAAAGGAGTCTTACCTGTAGCTTTACATCGTTCATCAATACCGATAGACTGAACTTCATCTCCTCCTATATGAAGATATTTTCCATAGGGCATTGCTTCGATGGCATCCTGGTATAAATCAAATTGGAGTTCATACGTTCTGGGATCTGCAGGACAAAAGTCTCTGTCGCTTGCCGGATCTTCCCGTAGTTCCCAATGGTGTTTCAGAATATAAGAAGCATGGCCTAAACCTTGAACAAGAGGTGAAACATCAATATTTCTATCTCGTGCATAACGACAAAGGGCTATCATTTCTTCTTTGCTGATAGCATTAGGTGCTCCTATTTCTGGGCGGCGAATATAGCGGAGTTTATCTTCCAGTTCCCAAATTACAGCATTGATCTTATATCTGGCCAACCGATCCATCGCCTTGTAATAATACTCCATCCGATTTAGATGGTGTTTTGTATCGAAGTGAATGGCTCTGTAAGCTAAGATTGGATAATCAGTGATGATCATTTCTGGAATACTGCGTTTGAAATCCCGACTATCTTCCAATAACTGCTCTAATGTCTGACAACCATAAAAAATTCCAGCTTTATCTTTGGATGTTATAGTAATACCTTTTGAACTAATATCTAATACATACCCTTCAATGGAAGAAGGAACTCCCTCTTCCGTAATTATTAATTGGACACCTTTACCTGGTTTTTCAGTTTGCGGCAAAGCATCTAATATGGGGGGAAGCACCGGAATCTTGTTATTATGGGTGGATATTAAATAAGTTAACTCTCCATAATGTAAAGCCTTTCCTCCTTTTACTTCTATTTTTTGAGGTGTAGGTATTAGTTGGAATACATTGTCAAGCTCTTTTCCATTGATATTGGATAAGAGTAATAGCATGATTGTAATTAACTGTATCTTCATTTTAATAACCTGTATTTTGTTTAAGATTCGGATTCTTATCAATACTTGACTGTGGAATAGGCAAATATCGATTGTAAGGAGCGAATTTCCGGGTTTCGATCAGAGATAAAACTCCTGGTTCGATTACAGCTCTTTTATATGGATCTGCTTCGTTGTAATTTATTGTCCCCGTAATACGGTATAAATTACTATTCAGCAAGTTTTCTGCCAGCATTTTCCCCGAGGAATCTTTCCATCGGAGGATGTCTGCTTTGCGAAGGCCTTCTCCTGCCAATTCTATTGTTCTTTCTCTTCTGATCAGTTCTCGAAGTGTTTCTTTAGTTCCGTACTTAGTCCGGTTTACAGTCGGCATGTTTACTCGGGCACGGATTTTGTCCAGTACTTTATATACATCATCAGATGGACCATTCAGTTCGTTTTCTGCTTCAGCAAAGGATAGTAATACTTCGGCATAGCGGAATACGATAGGGCAAGCACCTGTATCCCATATATTGCTATATTGATCCATTGGTGCCAGATACTTAGACCATGAAAGAGCCGTTTTAGAAGCATTATCTAATCCTTCGGGATAATTGTCATTGCTGATGCCATTGATTTCTTTGTCTAAAGTATTGAGAACTACAGCATCTTTTCCTTGCGCCTGCCACATTTGTCCAGGGTACAAAATTGTCATTTCCATTCTAGGATCTCTATCTTTGAAGGGATATTTAGGGTCGTATATATCTGATTCCTCTTTTGTCGATCCATCCTTCATTTCATACATATCTACTAAATTCTGGGTTGGAACGATAGACGACCATCCTCCATCTGCGTTGTTATACATTTGTCCGATAACTCCTAATCCTTGGAGGTTTTCGAGATATTGCACAGACAAGATTATTTCATTCGAACTTTTCCCTTTTAATGTGAATAGCTCTGCATAGTTAGGATGCAGATCATATTTTTTCATGTCTATAATTGCCTGAGCAGCATCTTTAGCACGTTGATAATCTCCCCAGTAGAGAGCAGATCTCATTTTGATCGCCAAGCCGGTAGCTTTAGCCACTCTCCCCGATTCAGATGGTGTTTCTTTCAGGTCTGGGATCAAAGCATCCAATTCATCATAAATATATTTTTTTACTTCTTCTTCCGTATTGCGGGGAACTTTTGCTTCTTCTGCAGTAATATAGGATGCTATAATGGGAACACCGCCATACCAGAAGTTCATTTCAAAATACTTATAGGCCCGTATTGCTCTTATCTGGGAAATCAAGTCTTTTTTTTCCGCATCGTCAGTAAATGATATATTTTCTATGTTTTCCAGGAAATCATTACAACGACGAATTGTTGTGAAATCGTAGAAACTGGCACCAGTATTGGAAGCACTGAGCTTTCCATTTCCGTGTACAGTCCATTTTTCCCAGGGAAAATTATTGTAACCAATATCGGAAGCGCAGTCCTGATAGAGAATTGTGTATCCGTCAAGCCATTTATTGTAACAACCGACAGCAAAACTTCTGGCATCAGTTTCACTTTTCCAGGTAGTAGCTGGAGATAATGCATCATAAGGTGCAGTATCGAGAAAATCAGAACAGGATGTAGTAGATACAACAATGGTAGAACTGATCAATATATATGATAATAAATGTTTCATGATGTATAATTTATAGTTATGTAATTTAGAATGTTAAATTAACACCGATAGAATGAGTTTGTACCAGTGGATAATGTGATCCGCGTCCCTCCGGAGCTTCCGGATCTACATTGATCATTAAATTATCGATTGTAAAAAGATTTTCACCGGAATAGTATATTCTCAAGTTGGATAATCCTGATGGTTTTATCCATTCAGAGGGAAATGTATAACCTAGCTGAATACTTTTCATTCTGAGGAAGTTTGCATTTTGTATCCAAAATGTAGAGACTGTATTCATAGAGCTACTGGGTGAATTTACTGCAACCCGGGGCATTTTTCCATCAGGGTTTTCTGTAGACCAGGCATCCAACCATGCTGTAGACGGATGAGTGGTATCTCCGGAAAATTCACCATACATTTGTGTGTTGAAGAAGCGGGAAACTCCGGCAGCTCCTGTAAATATGGCAGAAAGGTCAAACCTTCTCCATCCTGCATTAATATTTAAACCATAGGTGAATTTGGGGTCTTTACTACCGCAAATAACGCGATCTTCTGAGGTCATTTTTCCGTCTCCGTTTGTGTCTGAGTATATAATATCTCCAGCTTTGAAGTCTGATGTAAACGGATAACCCTCTTTCCCTTTGTATTTATCCATATATGCTTGTGCTTCTGCATCTGACTGGAAAAATCCAACAGCCTTGTATGCATAGTATGAATTAATTGGTGAACCTATTTGTTTAATATCATTTCCGTCGATCATACGTTGTACACCTCCCAAATTCATGATCTCATTCCGGTTATACGTAAAATTACCGTTAACAGACAGGCTCCAGTCTTTCCATCTGTTATTGTATCCAAGTGCAATTTCAATACCACGGTTAACCATTGCTCCTACATTATCTTTATATGCACCTAGTGCAAATTCAGAGGGAACAGGAACATCCATGATGATATCCGTCGTTTTGCGGTCGTAATAATCCATAGAGAAATTTATTTTATTCACTAAGGTCATGTCAAGACCAATGCCCCATGTACGTGCCTTTTCCCAGGATATACTTGCAAGTCTGTAGTTTTCCTGATAATATCCTGTTGATAAATTGTTATTGAACGGGTAATTTGCCCCAATAGAATAGGTATTCATCCATGGATAATAATCATTTAGTGCATCCTGATTTCCTAGAAAGCCCCATGAACCCCTTATTTTCAGGTTGTTCATCCATTCATTCGCGTTTTCCATAAAATCTTCCTCGCTTAGGCGCCAGGCAGCTGATAGAGAAGGAAAATATCCCCAACGATTATCCGGGCTGAAGCGGGAAGAAGCATCAGCTCTGATGTTTGCTTCGAATAAGTATTTACTGTCGTAATCATAGTTGATACGTCCAAAATAGGATAACATGGCTAACTCCCGTGTAAAACCACCATTGGTTTGTGTAGAGGCTGTACCGGCATTCATATCTGTAAGGTCGTTGTTTGGAAAACCTTTACGGAACATTGTGTTCTCATAATAATTATATTTCTCCAAATGATAACCTAGTAATACTTTTAATCCATGTAGGTTGAGTCTTTTATCATAATTCAATAGCACATCCAGATTGGAGCGATTCCAGTTATAAACAGTTTCTGTTAATTCGTTCGGACCGTGATATTTAATCGGGCTATACTGTATATCTTTTACAAACGATTTGTAGTGCTGGTTATTTGTAATATATGCTCCCTGTACAGAGGTCTTAAGCCCCTCAATTATTTGATAATCTACAGCTACAGTTCCGGAGAAATTCTGGATATTGTTGTCTACTGTTTGATCCATATCCAACCATGCTATAGGGTTTCCATCTGAAACGGTTCCATAACTGCCATCTTCGTTTTTGTATGGGATCCAAGGAGCTACAATGTTCACTTCACGAATCAGTAAATCCGAATTACCAGGGATAAGACAACTATTTGGATCAGAATATGTGTTGTTAAAATAAGCCATATTCATTCGGACATTTAATTTTTCTGAAAGTTTTATATCCAGATTTGTCCGTGCATTGAATTGGTTTCTGGAGGAGTTTCTCAGAATCCCTGATTGATTTAAATATCCTACAGATGCCAGATATCTTATATTATCGGTACCTCCACTAACGTTTACATTGTGCTGATGTTGTACCCCAGTCCTGAATGCCAGATCTTGCCAGTCCGTGTTAGGATATTTGTAAGGATCTGAGCCGTCTCTGAATTTCTGTATTTCTTTTTCATCGAAACGGGGGTTTTTTCCTTCTGCCGTTAATGCCTGGTTGTATAATGTTGCATAATCAGCCGAAGAAAGAAGATCGATCATTGCGGTAGGGTTCTGGATCCCAACATATCCATTATAAGATATTTGAGGTTTACCGGTTTTTCCTCGTTTAGTAGTGATCAATATAACACCGTTCGATGCTTTGGAACCGTAAATTGCAGCAGAAGAAGCATCTTTTAAAACAGTGATGCTTTCAATGTCATTCGGATCTATGGAGTTCATAGAGCCACTTTCTATTCCGTCAATAAGAACATAAGGGTCTGAAGAATTTAATGTCCCTACACCACGTATGCGGATTGAACCGTTATCTTGTCCCGGACGTCCTTCCGATGTCGTAACAGTTACACCGGGCATTAATCCTTGAATGCCGGATGAGATGTTTGTGATTGGGCGATTGCTCAGTTCTTTACTGTCTAATTGGGCTACAGCTCCGGATAGATTCGCTTTTTGTTGAACACCATATCCAACAACGATAACTTCATCTAATGCTAATTGATCTTCAGACAGTTTAATTGTAAAATTCGTTTTGTTGCTGACAGAGATAGTCTGAGACTCATAACCTAAGTAAGAAACCACTAACAGATCGTTTGGGGAGACTTCCAGAAAGAATTTACCATCGATATTTGTAGTTGTACCGATGTTTGTTCCCTTAATGATGATGTTAGCACCAATAATCGTCTCTCCGTTGGAATCGGTAACAACTCCGGTTATTTTTTTCTTTTGTGTCGTTACGGGAGTCGATCCGTCCGATTCCTTCTCGAAAAGATAGATCTTGTTGTCTTTGATTTCATAATTTAAATTAGTATCTGCTATAAGTTTTTCCAATACCAGATTAACATCTACATTTTCAACTTTAATACTAACTTTTCTGTCCAGATTTACAATCTGTTTGCTATATGCTATACTAAGTCCTGTTTGCTTGGAAATGGAAGATAGTACTTTTTCTACCTTTGCATTATTAAAGGAAATAGACACTTTTTGAGCAGAAGCCTTTACTGTGAAAGTTAACAAAGAAATAACCAGAAAAAAGAATGTCAGTTTCATTGCATTCGGAATTTTCTCAATTAATATTAAAAGGTACCTGGATATGAGGCACAAATAGTTTTTTTTCATACTTTTGAAATGAATTAATGTATTAGAAATTGGACTAAATTTCAGTACTGCGAATAACCGGGAATGTGGGGACATTTCCGGTTATTTTTTTGAGCTTGTTAGGTTGTGTTGTTCATACAGTCTTTATTTTAAAAGGTTAAACAAAATAGTCTTATCTCGATTTCCTCTGATAAGAATGAGTCTTACCAGTGCTTTGTATAATAGACACATGATAAGAGAAAAAGTATGAGTCAGAAATGTAAAATGTCTTATTTTTTTCTCTTTATTTTAATAATTCCTTCTTCCTCTGTAAATTGTATCGGCGTTATTTTCTCAAGATCTTTAAGTATTATCTGAAGTTCCTGATTGGTCGAAGTCAATGTATAGTTGTAATATAGAGCAGAAGAATCCACAACAGTGAACTCTACATTATACCAGCGTGACAGAGTTTCTATGACTTCTGATAGAGGAGTATTATTGAATATGATCTGATTCTGTTTCCAGGCAGAGTTCTGTTCTATGTTTTCGGGTCTGGATATTTTACATAAGCCTGTTTTACGATTATATGTTGCTTTATCCCCCGGTTTTAGATGACCAAGTGGACGAGTATTGTTAGCTAGTGCTACTTTCCCAGTTTCCAGTGAAACAAAAATATTCGGATCTGTAATATATGCTTTTACATCAAATGTTGTACCTAATACTTTTACACTGACATCTTTCAGATCTACAATAAATGGGCGATCTTTGTTTGGAGACACTTCAAAAAACGCTTCTCCCTCCAATTCGACTTTGCGTTCGGAGAAACCGAATTTCCGCGGGTATTTGATGCGTGTCTCGGCATTGAGCATGGCTCTGGAGCCGTCCTGGAAGATCAGTTGCATACGTTCGCCTTTGGGTACATATATTTCTTCATAACCGGAGTCGGCAAAAAGATCGATACGTTTATCTATATACCAGAACTGGCCGAGAAGGAAGAGAAAAGGGATTAGAATGGCGGCTGCACGGAAAAGCATTCGTTTTCTTTTTTGCAGATGGATTCTTTTCATGATGTACTGATACATTTCATCAGAAGGAATAGTCCGCTCTGCATATAGTTCTTCATTACCTGGCTGAATTGTATCAATATCTTCATCCATTAACGAAGACAGATAGTTTGCACCTTCAGGAGTGGAGAACCAACGAATTACTTGACGGGCTTCTTCCGGGGTAGCCGTATTACTGAGAGTTCTGTCGATGATATGTTTATCCGGTGCTTTCATTTTTATTCTTGTTTTCTTAATTGACACATAACTGAGCTGATAGTATGAGTGTTTGTTACTCTTTTTCTCTTTTCAGAGGAAAAGGGAGGAAAGTAACAGGATTAACAACTTATCGAAATGCTCACGAAGCAGCTTGATAGCCTGCGAGTAATGGGTTTTGACAGTTGGTATGGATATCTGCATTTTCTCTGCAATTTCCAGATTTGATAAGTTGTCTCTTAACTTGTACAGACAGACTGCCTTTTTTTGCTCCGGAAGATCGTTGATGGCTCGGTATAATTGCTCGGTCATTTCTTTTTCTTCCAGTTTCGATAATATTTCATTTTCATATTCGATCGCTTCCTGTGCCAGTTCATAATTCTTTTCCAGAGCCGTGTAATTATTTCGGATCTCATTTAGCAGATGATTTTTCAACATAGTATACAGATAATTTCTCAGGTTGATACTTATACTGAAGAGTGTGCGCGACTCCCATAGTTTCAGAAATATCTGCTGAACAGCGTCTTTAGCACTGTCATTGTCTTTTAAGTACTTATATGCCACCACAAAGAGAAGTTTGTGATAGCGTTCATAAATTGCAGTAAAAGCCCTCTCATTTCCTTTTTGCAAAAGAATAAGTAATTCGTCATCGGTTTGCCCGGATATGGAGAGGAACCGCTTGTGCATATAATAGTATCTCTTTTAGATTTTGTGCAAATATAGCTTTAATATGAAACTTTCCAATCCCCGAACTCCAAACTTAACTGTTCCCAGCGCTCTTTTCTTTCCTCTTCATCCCTTTCTTCCTGGGGATTTGAAACTGAAAGGCCGATCAGGCGGATGGGGTGGGTGGTGTAATCGACTTCCTTTAGCAATTGTTTGGCGAGGGGAAGAATATCGTTCAGGGTGGTCAGTTCACGGGGCTGTGTGATACTTTTGGTTTTGAGGGTGAAATCGTGGAATTTGATCTTTAATGTCAGGGTATTTCCTTTGAAACCCGTTCGCTGGAGACGATCGATCAGTTCGGTGACCGCATGATAAAGCTCGATGATAACGGACGACTGGCGGGAGATATCTTTCTCCAGCGTATGCTCACAACCGACGGATTTACGGATACGGACAGCTTCGACTGGGCGCAGGTCTATCCCTCGGGCACACTCATAATACAAGATACCCGCTTTCCCGAACTGGCGTGTCAGCATATCCAAGGAACATTCTCTCAATTGAACGCCGTTGTGGATGCCTAACGTATGCATCTTTTTGGCGGTGACAGGGCCGACTCCCCAGAAAGACTCGATCGGTAAACGGCCGATGAAATCGAGTGCCTGGTCGGGATGGATAGTACATAGGCCGTCCGGCTTGCGGTAGTCAGAGGCTATTTTGGCAAGGAATTTATTGTAGGAGATACCGGCTGAGGCAACCAGGTTTAACTCCTGGCGGATACGTTGTTTGATCTCTTTGGCGATATCGACGGCCAGCGGGATCTGTTTCTTATTGACGGTGACATCCAGAAAGGCTTCATCCAGGGAGAGAGGTTCTATGATATCTGTATAATCATGGAATATTTCGTGTATCCGGTTAGAAACTTCTTTGTAGACACTCATCCTTCCGGGAACAAAGATCAGATGCGGGCATAACCTCTTGGCTTTCTGCGACGACATCGCAGAACGTACACCGAACTTGCGTGCCTCGTAACTGGCAGCGGCAACCACACCGCGTTCTTCCGAATAACCGACAGCCAAAGGCTTTCCGCGCAGCTCCGGATTATCCCGTTGTTCGACCGATGCATAGAATGCATCCATATCTATATGTATGATTTTACGTTCCGTCTGACCCTCCTTTTCCTAAACAAAGATAGGAAAAAAAGGGAGATTCATAATGCTCTGTTCTTGGCAGATGTGAAATAATCTTTTTGTACTTTTGTACGTTTAACATCGATATAATAAAGACATCATGAAGGACTCGATAACTTATTTACCGAAAGACAAACAGGAAGATCTGAACTTTCTGGTTAAAGAGATATTAAAGCGGTTACCTCAGACAGAGTTTATTATTCTGTATGGTAGTTATGCAAGAGGTAATTATGTACGTCGTAGTCTTCGGATTGAAGACGGCGGTATTCCTACCGTCAAAATATCCGATTATGATATTTATGTGATAACAAGCGGCATTAACAGTAAGAAGGTGGAAACAGTTCTGGATAACGTTGAAGATATCTTTTTCGCCGGAAAGGATTTTGACCGTGACACTCCTGTTGAGTTTATCAACGATGATATTAAGATGCTTAATAAATACTTAGAAGAGGGACGATATTTCTATACTCAAATTAAGCAGGAAGGAGTAGTCTTGTATAACAGCGGGAAATATAAGCTGGCTCGTCGTCGTAAATTAAACTTTGCGGAGATAAAGGAGCAGGCTCAGGAGTATTTTAATGAGAAATTAAATGAAGCAAATGAGTTTTTAGTAGATACTATCAATGCATATAATAGAGAAAACTATAAAAGAGCTTCTTTTTATCTTCACCAAGCTTGTGAGAATTACTACTATGCTATCCGCTTAACTTTTACATTGCGAAATAATAAACAACATAACCTTTCTAAACTATCCTCTTCCACTAAAAGGTATTCAGAGGATTTAGTAACAGTTTTTCCTCAGGATACACTTGAGGAAAAACGACTTTTTATATTACTTAAGGCAGCCTATGTAGAAGCTCGGTATAATCCGTACTTTGTTGTTACTAAAGAGGATATTGATAAGCTTGTCCCGAAAGTAGAATTGCTCAGAAATATTACGATACGGATTTGTGACATGAGGATTAAGGAGTACGAAGAAAAGATTAATATGTAAGATTTCCGGAAAAATATTTTTTAAGTTGTCGGTTGGCGCTATTATTGCCAAATATGAATGTTTCAGCTCTTGCCAGATTTGAATGTAGCGTCGTTTGTAGGGGCGGAGTCTGCCCGCCCTTTTTCACCGATTGTTATATTATTGTCGCAAAGGGCGGGCAAACCCCGCCTCTACAAAACCTGTCATTTGGGTTCAGTATTTTCTAAATCCATGTCACCTGTGCTATTCGCATCCGAAAGGATTGTTGACTGGTAAGCTACTAGTCTTTATAAGATAAAAATACCATATATTGTGACAATGTTGTGTCATAATATATGATACTCTAATATCATAATATATGATAATTTAGTATCACAATATATGATACAGTAATAAACATGCTACTAATCCGTGTTTATCCGTGCCATCCGCGTCAAAATCATATTCGTATCAATAAATGTATCCCTTCTCTTTGTTATTGTTCGCGAAATATTTATATTTGCTGCATCCCATGTTGTCAAAGTGGCAACTGGAGTCAACCATATAAATTATCTTAGCTATGAACGAAGTGT
>ULWH01038763.1_pt1 | contig 10784 bp, 9 predicted proteins | sample 1960201 | NCBI WGS metagenome assembly ULWH01 (sample SAMEA4835808, study PRJEB28245) | human gut metagenome | biome: gut microbiome; material: fecal sample | place: Denmark | collected 2008
TCCGCTTATCCTTGCGTTCGTGGCGGCCATTGTCCTTATGATCCTGGCCATCTCGAAATGGAAGATCCACCCATTCCTTTCCATCATGGGCATCTCGCTGGTGCTGGGGCTTGTGGCGGGCGTGCCGCTGGTGAACAGGACAGCCGCGGACGGCGCTGTCACGCCGGGGCTTGCCAACGTCATCGGCTCGGGTTTTTCCGGCACGTTCACCAGCATCGGCATTGTCATCATCCTGGGTGCGCTCATCGGCACGATCCTGGAGGCCACAGGCGCGGCATTGAAGCTGGCGGATATGGTCATCCGTGTGGTGGGGAAAAAACGGCCGGAGCTGGCTGTGCTGCTCATGGGCTGGGTGGTTTCCATCCCCGTGTTCTGTGATTCAGGGTTTGTTATCCTCAACCCCATCCGCAAGGCGCTGGTAAAGCGCACAATGACGTCCAGCGTGGCCATGACAGTGGCGCTTTCGGCCGGGCTGTATATCTCTCACGTATTCATTCCGCCTACGCCGGGGCCCATTGCCGCGGCCAGCACGCTGGGCATCGGCGACAACCTGCTGCTCGTTATGGGCATGGGCGCGCTGTGCTCCATCATTCCCCTGTTTGTGGGCTACTTCTTCGCAAAATACATCGGCAAAAAGGTAAAAGCGGGCGATGAGGCATGCGACGGCGAAACGGCCAGGACATACGAGGAACTGGTGGCGGAGTTCGGCAAGCTGCCCGGCGGGGCGGCGGCGCTGGCGCCCATTGTCGTGCCCATCCTGCTGATGGCGCTGGGCTCCATCGCGGCCATGGCGGGCTGGACGGGCTTTGCCTATGATCTGTGTGCATTTTTGGGCGCACCCATCATCGCGCTGGCGGTGGGCACGCTGTTCGGTGTAGTACTGCTTGCGGGTGCGAAACGGCTGAACAAATTCTACGAGCTCACCAACGAGACGCTTAAGACCGTCGGCCCCATCCTGTTCGTCACGGCAGCGGGCGGAGTGCTGGGAAAAGTGATCGCGGTGTCCGGCATGGTGGAGACCATTACGGCCAACGCGTCTATTCTGGAGGCCGTGGGCATCTTCTTCCCGTTCCTGCTGTCCGCCATCCTAAAGACGGCGCAGGGGTCCTCCACGGTAGCGCTTACCACCACGGCGGGCATCATGGCTCCGCTGATGGATGTGATGGGACTGGGCACGCCCGTGCGCGCCGCGCTGACGGTGATGGCCATTGCCGCGGGCGCGATGACGGTGTCCCACGCCAACGATTCCTATTTCTGGGTGGTGACGAACTTCGGTGAAATGAAGCCGGAGCAGGGCTATAAAACGCAGACGCTGTGCACGCTGCTGCTGGGGCTTTCGTCGATGGCCGGCGTGTTCGTGCTCTCTCTTATTTTCCGGTAACGGCGTTTTCAGCGTCAAAAAAGCGCCGTGCCGAATGTCTTACCCGACCGTGCAGGAGCCGGGGCAGGGCCCCGGCTCCTGTAAAGCTGAAACCCGGACTTTTTTGACAAGGAGCGTAAATCATGAAAAAAGTGATCCTCATCCCCGATTCCTTCAAGGGAACCATGTCCTCGGCCGAGATCTGTACCGTAATGGCGCAGGCGGTGCAGGAATATTATCCGGATGCCCAGGTGCACAGCGTGCCTGTGGCAGACGGCGGCGAAGGAAGTGTGGATTCGTTTCTGCAGGCCGTGGGCGGGGAAAAGGTCTCCGTGCCTGTAAAAGGCCCGTACTTCGAGGAAGTGCCCGCGTTCTACGGCATGCTGCCGGACGGTGTGGCCGTCATCGAGATGGCGGCGGCGGCGGGCCTGCCGCTGGTGGGCGAGCGCCTGCACGCCGAACAGACTACTACCTACGGCGTGGGTGAACTGATGGCCCATGCGTTGGAGCGCGGCTGCAAACGGCTGGTGGTGGGGCTGGGAGGCAGCGCCACAAACGACGGAGGCTGCGGCGCTGCGGCAGCGCTGGGTGCAGTGTTCCGCAACGCGGCAGGCGAGGCCTTTGTGCCTGTGGGGGCAACGCTGGCGGAGGTTGCGGAGATCGACCTTTCCGGCCTGCATCCCGCACTTGCGAGCGCGGAGCTGGTGACCATGTGCGATATCGACAACCCACTGTGCGGCCCGCTGGGCGCGGCGCATGTGTTCGCGCCCCAGAAAGGCGCGGACCCGGCCATGGTGGAGCTTCTGGACGCGGGCCTGGCGCACTTGGCGGATGTTGTGGAGCGCTGTACCGGGCGAGACATCCGGCAGCTCCATGGTGCGGGCGCGGCAGGCGGCATGGGCGGCGGCATGGTGGCCTTTTTCGGCAGCACGCTGCAAATGGGCATTGAGACCGTGCTGGATACCGTGGGCTTTGACAAGTTGCTGGAGGGGGCGGATATGGTGTTCTCCGGGGAAGGGAAGCTGGATGCCCAGTCGTTGCTGGGCAAGGTGGTCATCGGCGTGGCGCGGCGGGCAAAGCGCGCGGGCGTTCCGCTGGTGGCCGTGGTGGGCGACATTGGAGACAACATTGAAGCGGCTTACGATATGGGTGTGTCGGCGGTGTTCAGCATCAACCGTGTGGCCGTACCCTTCCGGGAAGCAAAGCCCCGCAGCAAAAGTGACCTTGCACTGACGATGGATAATCTGATGCGCTTCTGCCGCCGGATGGGCTGGTAGCTTCGCGTTCCCATCCTCGGGGTCCGGCTGCTGTCGTAAGCTTTTGTGATGAAACGAGCAAACCCGCCTTCTCCGGGCCATCCGGTCCGAGAAGGCGGGTTTGCCGTTTTATTCCATGATGTCGTGCGGGATGCACGGCGCGGGCGCGTTTTCCGGCAGCGACGTTTTGCGCGCAATGAGCGCCTTGGTGGGGATGCCCATTTCCGTGAACATCTGTTCGTGTTCGGTACGGATGTTCCACGACGGTTCATCAGCGTGCAGGTCCCTCGTCTGCCAGGTCACCTCGAACCCGGCCTCGGCCATATAGCGCAGCGTATCTTTAAAAAGATCGTCGTCGTCACATTTGAACCAGATCTCCGCGCCGTCTGCAAGGAACGGACGGTACAGCAGAAGCTGGCGGGTATGCGTCAGACGGTGCTTTTTGTGGTTGGCCTTTTTGTTCCATGGGTTGCAGAAATTGATGTAGATGCGCTCCACGCGGTCCGCTTTGTCCAACAGTGTGGGAATACGTTCGATGTCGTGAGCCAGGGTCTTCACGTTGTCGATGGGAAGCCCCTGTTCGGCGTAGATGCGTTCGATGTTGCGTTTGGCAAGAATGAGCACCTTGTCGGTGATGTCCACGCCGATGTAATTGACGTCCGGATTGCGGGAGGCAAGCCGGGCGAGAAATCCGCCCTTGCCGCAGCCCAGCTCCAAGTGAAGCGGCTGCCCGGGCCGGGCAAAGGTCTCTCGCCAGCGGCCCTTGTACCGGGTGGCGTCGTTCATGTGAAAAGGGCAGGCCGCAAGCTCCGGCCCGGCATAGGGTTTGAAACGCATGCGCATGAGTGGTCTTCATTCCTTTACTGGTCTTGTGATGAACGTACCTATTATAGCAAAAAGTATCTTTACGCGCAATGCGGCTGAGGCTGCCGGCAAAGCCGTCAACCGCTGAGAGACGCCAGACGCTTTGTGCTGTGCAGACGCTTTCCGGTTTCCCTCAGCGCTCCTTTCCGGCGCACAAAAGGGCAATTTTGCGCACTTCGCACACAAAATTGCCCTTTTTCGACAAGCAGAGCCGCGCCCGCATGAGATGGGCGCGGCTAGGGTTTCGGTTGTGCCGCGGGGACGCAGTGCACGCTTATGCCTGCCGTTCTCCCACCCAGCGCGCCGCCGTACACCATACGGCTCTGCCATGGGCAAGGCTCTGGGGTACGTCCAGGATGCGCTGATTTTCGCTGCCGCGAAACCGCAGGTCCAGATTGCGCTGTGCCAAAACGAATTCTCCGTCCACCAGAATGTCCAGCGCGGCCAGCAGCTGCTTCTGGGCCGGCGTTCCGTTTTCCAGGAGTTCTTCAAAGGTGTAGCCTGTATAGCTGGCAACCTCGTAACCATTGGCCTTCAGCAGCTTTGCCAGTTCAGTAAAAGGCTCCGCCTGGCTGAACGGCTCGCCGCCGGAAAAGGTGACGCCGCGCACCAGCGGATTTTTCTTCACGCGCCAGAACAGGTCCTGCACCGTCATATCCGTGCCCGTGCCGAACGCCCAGCTTTCCGGGTTGTGGCAGCCCTCGCACCGGCGCGGGCAGCCCTGCGCAAAAATAGCTGTGCGCAGGCCCGGGCCGTCTACAATGGAATCCTCCATGATGCCTGCGATATTGATCGTTTGCTGTATCAAAACAAAAGCGCTCCTTAATGCTGCATGCCGTGCTTCACACGGTCGTGCTCTTCGGCACGCTTGGCGTCGTTGAAGCGGTCCAGAGTGCCCACAAGGTAGCCGGTGATGCGGCGGATGCGCTCAAAGCCCACACCCTTGCCGTTTTTTGCCTCAATGTTGGTTTCGATCTGTGCCATAAGTCAAGTCCTCCTTCAAAAGACGAAAAGATGTTGAAAAATTGTGCTATTGCTTCGGCGCGGATGAGATCATTCGCAGCCGCAGTAGGTAAAGGTGCCGGGATACAGCTTGCGCAGCTCCTTGATGCGTTCGGGAGAAACGGCCTCGCCCTCGCGGCGGCCGCAGCGGGGACATACCTCCCCGATGACGCCCACATACCCGCAGATGGGGTCGCGGTCCACCGGGTGATTGATGCTGCCGTAGCCGATGCCGCAGTCGTGCATGCAACGCACGATACTCTCGAACGCTTCCAGGTTGTTGGCGGTGTCGCCGTCCAGCTCCACATAGCTGATATGGCCCGCGTTGGTCAGTGCATGATAGGGCGCTTCCTTCCGGATCTTCTCATAGGCCGAGATATTGTAGTACACAGGGATGTGGAAAGAATTGGTGTAATAATCCTTGTCCGTCACGCCGGGAATCAGCCCGTAGCGCTTTTTGTCCATGCGTACAAAACGGCCGGAAAGACCCTCCGCCGGGGTGGCCAGCAAGCTGTAGTTCATATGGGTGCGTTCGCTGCGCGCATCCAGATACTGGCGCATGTACTGGACGATGGCAAGGCCTTTTTCCTGCATTGCGTCGCTCTCGCCGTGGTGGTGTCCGTACAGAGAGATCAGCGTCTCGGCCAGGCCGATGAAGCCGATGCTCAATGTTCCGTGCTTGAGTACCTCGCCCACCTCGTCGCTGGGGCCCAGCTTTTCGCTGTCCAGCCAGACACCCTGACCCATCAGGAACGGGAAGTTGTATACGCGCTTTTTGCTCTGGATGGCGAAACGGTCGTCCAGCTGGCCGATGACAAGCTCCATCATATCCTTGAGCTTTTCATAGAACAGCGCTTCATCGCCGTGGCTCTCAATGGCCAGGCGCGGAAGGTTGATGGAGGTGAAGCTGAGATTGCCGCGGCCGTTGGCGATCTCCTGTGAGGGATCGTAGACGTTGCCCATCACACGGGTGCGGCAGCCCATGTACGAGACCTCGGTCTCAGGATGGCCGGGCTTGTAAAACTTCAGGTTGAACGGGCTGTCGATAAAGCTGAAGTTGGGGAACAGCCGCTTGGCGCTCACCTTGCAGGAAAGCTGGAACAAATCATAGTTGGGGTCGCCAGGGTTGTAGTTGACGCCTTCCTTCACGCGGAAGATTTGAATGGGGAAGATAGGCGTTTCACCGTGGCCCAGGCCCGCGTCCGTGGCCAGCAGTACGTTGCGCATCACCATACGGCCCTCGGGGCTGATGTCTGTGCCGTAGTTGATGGACGAGAACGGCGTCTGCGCACCGGCGCGGGAATGCATGGTATTCAGGTTGTGAATGAGCGCCTCCATGGCCTGATAGGTAGCCTTTTCGGTCTCCTTTTCCGTCTCTTTCAGCGCGAATGCCTGGGCTTTTTTTGCAATGTCTCCGCCCACGAGCGGAGTGAGGGCTTCCGTCTCGGCGCGCAGGTAATCCATATCAGTGGCGAGCTGGGGCCGCAGGCCCTGTTCAGCCTCAATGGCGCGCAGTATGTCCTTCACCTGCTGCAGCGTCACGCCCGCCTCGGGAGCCAGCAGCTCGAGACTCTTGAAAATATTGACGGCATACTGCTTTTTGTATGTTTTGGCAACGCCCGGCGCCAGGCCGTAGTCAAAGTTTACGATGCTCTGGCCGCCGTGCTGGTCGTTCTGATTGGACTGGATGGCGATACATGCCAGGGCGGAATAACTCTGGATGTCGTTGGGCTCGCGCAGAAAACCGTGGCCCGTGGAGAAACCGCCTTTGAACAGCTTGAGCAGGTCGATTTGGCAGCAGGTGGTGGTGAGGGCGTAAAAATCAAAGTCATGGATATGGATCCAGCCCTCCCGGTGCGCCCGGCTCTGCTCGGGTGTCAGCAGGTATTTGTCATAATAGTCCTTGGCTGCCTCGCTGCCGTACTGAAGCATGGTGCCCATGGGCGTGTCGCCGTCGATGTTGGCGTTGCTGCGCTTCATGTCGCTGGCCGTGGCGTCGGCATGGGTCAGCTCGTCGAACACTTTCATCAAACGGGTGTTCATCTCGCGCACGCGGGTGCGGGACGCGCGGTACAAAATATATTTTTTGGCGGCGTTGTCGAAGCCCATCTGCATCAGCTGGCTTTCCACTTCGTCCTGGATCTGCTCGATTTGGGGCGGCTGGGCGCCGCAACGCTCCTCCAGAGCCGCTTCCACTGCATTGGCGACAGCCGCAGCCTGTGAAGCGTCGCCCTCCTGGGCTGCCTCCATGGCCTTCAAAATGGCCGAAGCGATCTTTCCTTCGTCGTACAAAACGACGCGTCCATCGCGCTTGATGATGCTTTTGATCATGGTTTTCCTCCGATTCCGCGCACACTCACACTCTTTGGTATGCTCGCTAAATATTGATGCCGGGTATAATTATCGCACTAGATATAGTATCATGTCAAGCAGAATCCATGCTAAATTTCCGCGGCATTTTTGGCGGATTTGCCAATTGCATTTGTGTGGGGGTATAATGTTCCAGGGCTCTTGTGCGCAAAGGCCCTGGAACACGGAAGCATAAAAAGCCGCCGCCCCTGCGGGCGGCGGCGGGGAAACTGCAGGAGGAGCCGGTCGGATGAAAAACAAAGAACCCGCGCAGTATCGCGCCGCAGGCGGTGTGCGGTATGAGTTTAAGCGAAAACGGGTCAAAAATATCAACCTGCGCGTGCGGGCTGACGGAAGCGTTGCCGTGTCGGCGCCCCTGGGCGCGCCGCTGGCACAGGTGGATGCATTCGTGGCCGGACGGGCTCGATGGATCGAGGCGGCGCGCGTGCGCGCTCTTGCGCGCGGCGAGGAAGAGCAGCGCCCCTGTTCCGTGTCCAGGGAGGATGCGCTGGCTCTGTTCACACAGGTAAGCGATGCGGTATTTCCGTTGTTTGCACAGGTGCTGAACGGGCAGCGCCCCGTTCTGAAGGTACGGCAGATGAAAACGCGCTGGGGCGTGTGTGTGCCGGCAAAACGGCAGATCACGTTCAGTCTGCGCCTGGCGGAAAAGCCTCGCGCGGCTGTCGAATATGTGGTGCTGCACGAATATGCACATTTTGTCCGGGCAGACCACAGCCCCGCTTTTTGGGCTGTGGTAGCGCGGTACATGCCGGACTATAAGGCGCGCCGCAGGCTGCTGGCGCCGTCTGTGCAAGGCGGAATGGAAAGCCCGGAGGGACCGCCGCCTACATATTAAAAAGGAAAAACGGCGCTTTGTTCGCAGTTTTGGTTCTGCCGGCACAGGGCCGTGGTTTTAAAATGGCAGGATATATGATATACTATTATAGTTAGAGTAAAAATTTTCCGGAAGCCGGAGGTGCTGCATGGATAAATACAAGCGCCTTGTTTCAAACACGATGTTGTTTGCGATCAGTACGTTTTCGTCTAAGCTGCTGAGCTTTGTGATGGCTCCGCTGTTCAGCTACTGGTTTGAAACGCAGGAAATGAACGGCATCAAGGAGCTGCTGAACCAGTGCGCCAGCCTGCTGATCCCGCTGGTGAGCCTGGGTATCGCCAACGCCGTTATCCGTTTTGGGTTGGAAAAGGGCATCCGCAAGAGCGCCATTTATATGAACGGCCTTGTATCCATTGGTATGGGGTTCGTACTGCTGCTGCTGTTGTATCCGCTGCTGTCCCGTATTGCACTGTTCCGGGACTATATTGCTCTGTTGTATGTGTACCTGTTGGTGAGCTGCCTGCGCACGCTGAACTGCCAGTTCTGCCGTGCACGCCAGCTCAACCGCCTGTATGCCATTGACGGTATTCTGTGTACCATAACCACATGCGGGTTCTATGTGCTGTTTCTGCGGGTGCTGAATATGGGCCCCACAGGCTATTTGCTTGCGATCATCTGCGCCGATGGTCTCAGTGCGCTGTTCCTGTTTGCAGTGACAAAGACCTGGCGTTTTCTGGATTTCAAGCGCTTTGATACCAAGCTGCTGAAAAAAATGCTGCGCTATGCGCTGCCGTTGGTGCCTGCGTCCATCTTCTGGTGGATCACCAACGCCAGCGACCAGTTTTTCGTGGCCGCCATGCTGGAGGACGGCACTTCCTGGACGGCGGTGCTGGGGGCCAGTTATAAGCTGCCCACCATCCTGTCCATCGTTTCCACTATTTTTACCGAAGCGTGGCAGATCTCTGCGTTCACAGACGGAACGGATTCACAGCGCGAACAGTTTTTTTCCCGCGTGTTCAGCGCCTACCAGAGCCTGATTTTTCTGGCGGCGGCGGGCATCGTGCTGATGGCGCAGCCCTTTATGGCCATTTATCGCGACGACTATTTTATCGGCTGGAAATTCATCCCGCTTTTGACGATGGCAACGGCATTTGCCAGCTTCGACAATTTTTTAAACAGTATTTATATGGTTGAAAAGCGCTCGACGCTTTCGTTCACCACCATGGCTGTGGGCGCGGGCATCAACGTTGCGCTCAACTTCACACTCATCCCCGTCTGGGGCGTCAACGGCGCAGCGCTGGCCACGTTCGTCAGCTATTTTGTCGTGTTTTTGCTGCGGGCAGTGAACACGCGCGGGCTCATCCGCGTGGATTTCGCACCCGAAAAGCTGTGCTGCAACTTCGGACTGCTGGTGCTGGAATCGGCGCTGATGATGTGGCAGGTAAAACTTTGGCCGGTGTGGTGTTCACTGGTTGTGGTGCTCATCGCAGCCATCAATTTCCGTGATTTGTGGAGCACGGTGCAGCAGCTGCTGGGCCGGGGCAAAAAGAAAAGGGCATAAATAAAACGGAAAAGGTGCGGCTCATTTTAAACCGCCCCAGATTGTGCGGACAGCACCAAAAGGCCTCTATGTAGGGAAATATGAAGTATTAAGCGGAGTGGCGCAGCGTGAGCGGCGCCACTCCAGTTTTTAACTGGATGCGCTCGTAGCTGTAAAAATTGATGTAGCGGTCAATCATCTCATTGGCCTCGCAGAATGAGGCCGGTTTATGGCGGTAGATACACTCTGTCTTGAGAATGGAAAAGAAATTTTCTGCCATAGCGTTATCATATGGGTTTGCTCGTCTTGACATGGATGGCGTAATGCCATAAGATTTTGTCAGGTTGAAGTATGCTTGCGAGGTGTACTGGAACCCCTGGTCGCTGTGGAGATGCAACTTCGCTTTTCCCGGACATAGTAAGACCCCCTAATGTAGCTTTATTTTCCTACATTAGGGGGCCTTTTGTCTATTGTACGGTTTTACTGGAGCGGTTCATTTTCAGAGCCGCGCCTTTTCTGAACGGAATAAAAACAGATGCGGTCGGTGGAAACAGCTGCTCAAAAAATTTCTGAAGCATCCGCGGGCAGCTCACGCACCCGGTACAGATAACGCAGGCTTCCTTCGGCCTCCGCTTCGTTGACCGGGAGAGCCAGCGCCTCGGCAGTCTGATGCGCCGCGTCCAAAAACAGGGTGGCCGCTGCAAATACCGCGGCCCACACATGGCCGGGTTCTGCGTCCGCATAGGTGGAAAGGTAACGCTCCCAACAGCCGGCGGGCAGGTAAGCGGGCAGGTCCGCACCGCTTTTGCCTGCGCTGACGGCAAAGCCCGTGCGCGTGCCGGCCAGCCAGGACAGCATGTGCAGAAGCTGGGGCCGGACGCAGGCATTCAGGGTGTCCAGCGCATAAGTGACGCGGCCGCGCCACAGGCCCTTGGCCACATAGGGAAGCGTCCACCAGAACTCGTTGCAGCAGCCCGCGAACGCAGTCTGGTCCGGCCTGCGGATGTGGTAGGCCGTGTCCGAGGGCAGCGGCAGGGGCGGCAGAATGCCGTCCTTGTCCAGCAGAACAATGGTCTGGGAATCGCTTTGGCATTCTTCCAGCGCACGGGGGAGCGTCATCAGCCGGAGGTCGATGCGGTTTCCGTCCGCGAACTGCATCAGATAACCATAACAGCGTGCAAGGTCTGTGGGCTGTCCCGCCGCATGGTCCATCTCGTCGGGCGTCTGCATGACGAGCCGCTCCCCAAACACGTCGACCCAGCCCGGCTGCGCCCGGAAGGATGCGGTTTCCTCCACTACATACACGATGTCGTAGTCCTGAAAAATATCCCGGGGCGCGTTGGGGTTGGCGCGCGAGCCGTTCATAAAAACAGCGCGTACGCGCGCATCCTGTTCGGCTACGCCCAAAATGAGCGCCGTCATTTCGCGCTCTGTACGCATATACATCCTCCTCTTTTCGCTGCGGCCTGTCAATAGGCCATTGCAAAGCCGGCAAAGCGCCAGCCGTTTTCGGTGTTTACCAGCTTAACCTCGCAGGTCTCGGTGTAGGGGCTGCTGCTGGCGGAGCCGCCCGGCCCC
>ULWH01027704.1_pt1 | contig 10783 bp, 10 predicted proteins | sample 1960201 | NCBI WGS metagenome assembly ULWH01 (sample SAMEA4835808, study PRJEB28245) | human gut metagenome | biome: gut microbiome; material: fecal sample | place: Denmark | collected 2008
TTTGAAAAATTTTTTTGCACCTACTTGACATAATGGGACGAATTGGGGCGCGTGGTGATTCCCAAGGAGATTCGAAGAACGCTGAGAATCCGCGAGGGCGACCCGCAACAGACGGCGTTGGAAGGTGATGCGCAGGAGGACGCGCAGATGCTTCTGGCGCTGCTGGCGGGCGTGATCGAGCAGAGAAAGAAATATGCGTGAAAGCGAAAAACTGAATGATCGAGCGCGGCTTGCAGAAGCTGCGCTTTTTCAATAGGATAAAGAAAATGAAGCGGATTCCCACATGAAATGTGGGCAAAGGCTGAATATTCGCTCATAAAATGCTGAATTTGGAGAAATATTCGCTCATTTTTTCGCAGATTACGTTGTGCAAATCGGAAAGACGGCGTATAATTGAAGAAAGAAAGCAGAGGGGGAGCGGTTGCGATGACGTATTTGAAGCGGAAAATAGATGAAATGCTCAGGCAGTGGAAGGCTGATCCGAAACGAAAGCCACTGATCGTTAAAGGACCCAGACAGATTGGAAAAACGGAATCGGTTCATCACTTTGCCGAAGCCAATTATACGAGCGTCATATACATCAATTTTGTTGAAGAACCCAAATACAAGCTGATTACCGAAGATGGCTACAAAACAGACGACATCATTAAGAACATATCGCGAATGGATCCGGCTAAACGCTTTATTCCGGGCGAAACACTGATTTTTTTCGATGAGTTGCAGGAATTCCCGGACATCGCAACGGCGCTCAAGTTTTTTCACATAGACGGAAGATTTGACGTGATTTGCAGCGGCTCGATGCTTGGAATCAACTATCGAAAGATTGAAAGCAACAGCGTAGGGTATAAAAGCGATTATGAAATGAAGTCCTTGGATTTTGAGGAGTTCCTTTGGGCGAAAGGTTATGAAGCCGATTTCGTTGAAGATATTTATCAGCACATGGTTCAGATGAAGCCGTTTAACGAGGTCTTGCTGAAAACGTGCCATAATCTGTTCTTGGATTATTGTATCTTGGGCGGGATGCCTGCCGTCGTCAAGGAATATATTGAAAAGGGAACGTTTGAAGGAACGCAGGAGATTCAGAAGCAACTCATTTTAGATTATAAAGAAGATATTCGCAAATATGCGGACGGCGTAGATCAGACACGGATTTTGAATATTTTCAATCAGATTCCGGTGCAGCTTGCGAAAGAAAACAAGAAATTCCAAATTTCTAAAGTGGCGTCCGGAGCGCGGTTCAAGGATTATCGGGGCTGTATAGAATGGCTGAATGACGCGGGAATTATCAATATTTGTTATTGCCTTCATTTTCCTGAACTGCCGCTTAGGGGAAACTATGACGACACAAAAATGAAGGTGTATTTTGCCGACAGTGGGCTGCTGGTGGCGCTCTTGGATGAAGAAGCACAGGAAGATTTGAGAGCGAATAAAAATCTTGGCGTATACAAAGGCGCACTGTATGAAAATGTCGTTGGAGAAGCGCTCGTAAAGAGCGGATATGAATTGTATTACTATAAACGGGAGGATTCAACGCTGGAGGAAGATTTCTTTGTCAGGACGGCTTCCGAACTGATTCCCGTTGAAGTGAAGGCGAAAAGCGGAAAAGCGAAGTCCATGCAGGCATTGATTGAGAATGACAGGTATCCTGAAATCCATCATGGAATCAAGCTGACGGGTGGCAACATTGGATTCAGTGATAACGTTTATACCTTTCCGTATTTTTGCACGTTCCTGATGAAACGGTATTTGAAAAGCGATCCATTCAGCGGTTCAGAGGAGCGATGAAACTGAGAAAAATGCCTAAAAGCGGAAAACCGAATGATCGAGCGCGGCTTGCAGAAGCTGCGCTTTTTGTATAGGGAGTATCGTCTTGAAAATAAAAACGCATTGTGATATACTGAAATGGATAAAATATGGTCTATTAAGCGTGACTTCTGGAGATTTGTATCAAATATGATCCGTTGGAGGATGACATGAAGTTCGTTTGGGAAACGCCGGAAGAAATCGACAAAGCGTTGGCGCAGCGTTTGAGCCGCATCCGCAAGCGCCGCAATCTTTCACAGCAGGCGCTGAGCGAAAAGAGCAACGTAAGCTATGGCAGCATCAAGCGCTTTGAAACGACGGGGCAGATTTCGCTGAACTCGCTGACAAAGTTGTGTGTTGCACTGGACTGTGCGGATGAAATCAAAAATCTGTTCACGAATGTGGAATACGGCAGCATTGAGGAGGTTATCCGTGAAAGAACGTAAGCTCGAAGTCTACCTCGGCGAGCGATTTGTCGGAACGATGGCGCAGACCGCGGATCGGCGGGTAGCGTTCGCTTATTCGGAAGAATGGCTGGACAACGGCTTTGCAATCAGTCCGTTTTCACTGCCGGTGGAGCAAAAGGTCTTTGTTCCGACGAGCCAAGCGTTTTCCGGATTGTGGGGCGTGTTTGCCGATAGTCTGCCGGATGCGTGGGGGCAGCTGCTGGTCGATCGGATGTTAAAGGCGCGGGGAATTCTTTCTGCGGATATGACGCAGTTGGAGCGTTTGGCGATCGTCGGCGATTCTGGAATGGGCGCGTTGGCGTACCGCCCGGCGTGGAATATCCAGCAGGATGCGGCGATTGGCGATCTGGACGAGCTTTCCGCTCAATGTCATGCGATACTGAATCACGAGGATGCGGGCGATCTGGATGAACTGTTCCAAATGGGCGGCAGTTCCGGCGGCGCAAGACCGAAGATCATGACGGATGAGTGGATCATCAAGTTTCCAGCTTCCGATGAGATGAAGGATAGCGGCACGATGGAAAAAGCCTACATGGATTGCGCCGCGGACTGCGGAATCATCGTGCCGGAAACCAAGCTGATGCCGTCCAATGTGTGTGCGGGTTACTTTGCTGTAAAGCGGTTTGACCGAAGAAAGACGGATGGGCATATCGAGCGGCAGCACATGCTGACTGCGGCGGCGATTCTCGAAGTGGATTGGCGCACCGCCGCAATGGACTATCATACGCTGATGAAACTGACGAAGATTCTTTCTCTGGATAATCGGGAAGATTTGGAACAGATGTACAGACGGATGTGTTTCAATGTCTTTGCGCATAATCGCGATGACCATGCGAAGAATTTCAGCTGGATCTATGACGAACAGATGGATTGCTGGCATCCGTCGCCGGCGTATGATTTGACGTGGAGCACGACCTACTTCGGAGAGCATAGCACGACGGTGGATGGAAACGGCAGGAATCCGGGAATGAAAGAGCTGCTGGCAGTTGGAAAAGCGGCGGGAATGAACGCGAAGAACTGCAAAATGATTGCTGAGGAGATTCGGGAAAAGACGCGGACGCTTGAAGCGACATACCGGGGCTGGAAATCGTAGAATCCGCGTTTCAGTGAAAATGGATGACGGAAACGTGAATTACTTTGAAACGATAACAGTATAGACGAGAGAGCGCGGCTTGAAAAGGCTGCGCTTTTTGCATACCTAAAAGGGGAATGAGAAAATGAAAACAACAATTACTGCCCTCTGCAACCAGAAAGGCGGCGTAGGCAAAACTACATCCTGCCTGAATCTCGGGGTAGGGCTTGCGCAGGAGGGAAAGAAAGTGCTGCTCGTCGATTGCGACCCACAGGGAAGTTTGACGATCAGCACAGGTTGTGCGCAGCCTGACAGCCTGCAAGACACGCTCTCTACTGCGATGCTTGCGAAGATGATGGATACGCCGTATGATGTGAGCCGGGCAATCCTGCGTCACGGTGAAGGCGTGGATATTCTGCCTGCCAATATTGAATTGTCCGGCGTAGAGGTGACGATGGTCAATGCGATGAGTCGGGAGAAAATTCTCAAACAGACGCTTGAACCGCTCAAAGAAAAGTATGACCATATCCTGCTGGATTGCATGCCGTCACTGAGTATGCTCACGGTCAATGCGCTGGCAGCGGCAAACAGCGTTGTGATTCCCGTTCAGGCTCAATATCTTTCTGCGAAAGGCTTGGAGCAGCTGCTTGGCACGATTGCGAAGGTACGCAGGCAGATTAACCCCAAGCTGACGATTGAGGGTATATTGCTGACGATGGTGGATAATCGAACGAATTATGCGAAGGAAATCAGTGGCATCATTCGCGAGACATACGGGCACAGACTGAGAATCTTTAATACGGAAATACCGCGGTCTGTCAGGGCAGAGGAAATGAGCGCCGAAGGAAAGAGTATTTTTGCCCACGATCCCAAAGGCAAAGTTGCAGCAGCCTATCGAGAGTTGACAAAGGAGGTGTGTGCCATTGAAAGAAAGAAGCAACATCAACTTGAAGCCGCTCGATGACCTTTTTGCGACGGAAGAAAGCAGAGCGGATGCCCAGCGGGAAAAGGTACAGAATATCCCGTTAGGAGAACTACATCCATTTAGAAATCATCCATTTAAGGTTAAGGACGATGCGGCGATGCAGGACACAGTGGACAGCGTGCGTGAGTATGGCGTGCTTGTCCCCGCGATTGCGCGTCCTGACCCAAGCGGCGGCTACGAGCTGATTGCAGGACACAGGCGGCATCATGCGTCTGAGTTGGCGGGAAAGGAAACCATGCCGGTTATCATTCGTGATCTTGACGACGATGCTGCTACAATTATCATGGTGGACAGCAATTTGCAGCGTGAGGAGCTGCTGCCGAGTGAACGGGCTTTTGCCTATAAAATGAAACTAGAAGCAATGAAACATCAGGGAGAACGGCTGGATTTAACTTCCGCCCAAGTTGGGCGGAAGTTAGAAAATCGGGAATCTCGCGAAATTCTTGCAGAGCAAGTTGGACAAAGCCGTAATCAAATTTCCAGATTTATTCGCCTGACTGAGTTGATTCCCACTCTGCTGGACATGGTGGATGAACGCAAAATTGCGTTTAACCCTGCGGTCGAGCTGTCCTATTTAAAGAAAGAAGAACAAACCCTTCTGCTTGAAGCGATGGACAGCGAACAGGCAACGCCGTCGCTTTCCCAAGCACAGCGGTTAAAGAAATTCAGCCAGCAGAAGATGCTTTCCCTTGATGTGATGCGGGCAGTTATGAGCGAAGAAAAGAAAACCGACCTTGATCGGGTGACGCTGAAAAACGAAACGCTGCGCAAGTATTTTCCGAAATCCTACACGCCAAAGCAAATGGAAGATACCATTATCAAGTTGCTGGAAGGCTGGTATAAAAAGCGGCAGCTTTCGCAGGAACGGTGATGAATCATAAGTGCTTGCGAAATCATAAGCGACGTGATAAAATAAACTTGAAATAGAGCATGGACGGATGAAATGATGGCTCAAAGGAGAGAAAAAACATGTCCATTCAGGATACGGCAACCAAACAGTATGTTTCGGAAGTGGAAGTGTTTGCAGATGCTTTTAACTATCTGATTTATGATGGCGAACAGGTGATTAAGCCGGAACAGCTGACCGATATGGATACAACACAGTATGTGATTCCATATCATGAGGATGAGAAAGGCAAGCCGGAAGCGGCGCAGAAATACCGCGATACGCTTAAAACGCTGGCGGTTAAAACGGATGATCGGTACACCTATCTCGTGCTGGGAATAGAGAATCAGAGCCATGTGCATTATGCCATGCCGGTTCGCAACATGCTATACGATGCCATGCAGCTCGAAAAGCAGGTGCGTGATCTGGCAAGCCAGCATCGTAAGGAAGGAAAAAATGGTACATCGGAAGAATATCTTTCTGGTATGAAGAAAGAAGCTCGGCTGTCCCCTGTGATTACGCTGGTCATTAACTTTGGCGGAAAGAAATGGGATGCGCCGCTCAGCCTGCGCGAGATGTATGGCGAGCAACCCGAAAAAGTCCTTCCGTTTATTCAGGACTATCGGGTTTTCATGATTGACCCGATGGAGATGAGCGACAATGACCTTCAGAAGCTGAACAGCAGTCTGCGTGAAGTGCTGGCGTATATTAAATACCAGCGGGATAAGGCACGGATGGAAAAACTGCTGAATGAGGATTCAAAGTTCAGTTGTCTGGAAACAAATGCGGCACTGGTTATCAATGCTATGACGAACGCGGGAATTGCGATTGACCCGAATAAGGAGGCTGTAAATATGTGTGAAGCGATTCGACAAATGGTTGATGAAGGAATCATGCTGGGCGAGAAGCGCGGCGAAGAACGTGGCGAGAAGCGCGGCGAAATGCAGAAGGCACTGGCTATTGCTCGTCGTATGCTTGAAATGGGCTGCTCTGAGGAATTGATTATTGCCGCAACAATGCTGACAAAGCAGGAAGTTGAAGAATTGAGCAGAACGATCAAGTCGTGAAATGTAATGATAATTAAGTGAATATGAAAAACTGCTCGCCGAAAAAAGCGGGCAGTTTTGCGTTTCTACGAAGGTAAATAAACCTTAGATCATCCAAATTGGAATAATATAGTTTTCTTTATCGATGGCACCAAGAGCGGGCTTCATGCAAAGGATAGCCCCTTTTCCGCGAGGAGTGGAAGCCTTATCGAGCAGAGAAAATACTTTTGTCAGTTCGCTGCCGGGATTGGCAGTTTTTTTGATTTCAAGAGGATTTAGGATACCGTCATGCTCCAGTACGATATCAATTTCCTTGGCATCTTTATCCCGGTAATAGTACATGAAAGGCTCTTTTCCGCTATTCAAATAGGTTTTTGCAATTTCGGAAACAACGTAATTTTCCAGAATTGCGCCGTTCATAGCACCGGCTTCGAGCGTTTCGGCATTACTCCATTTTGTTAGATAGCAAACCAACCCGGTGTCGTAAAAATAGAGTTTAGGCGTTTTTACAAGACGTTTGAGCAGATTGTTCGAGTAAGGATGAAGATAAAAGATCAAGCCGAGCGTTTCCAAAATGCCGAGCCAGTTTTTGGCTTGCTGTTGGTTGATGTCGGCATCTTGCGCGATATCGGCGACATTTAACATCTGACTGCAACGAGCCGCAACAGAGGTGATAAAGCGAAGAAATTTCAAAGAGTCAATGGAATCAGAAAGATCTTTAACATCGCGTTCAATGTATGTGCTGATGTAACTGCTATAAAAAATCTGGCTGTTACTGACAGAACCACTGAGCAGCGCAGGCATGGAACCTTTGAAGATACGCTCAAATAGGGCATGCGCATCGGCGGCTTGCCGGTGCTTTGCACGCTCAGTCAGACTTTCAAGATCAACAGTGAAGGGAGTGACGGATTCGCCGCAACTTTCCGCTTGCGTTAAGCTGGTCATAGAAAAGACTGCAACACGTCCTGCGAGGGACACATGAATGCCCTGCAACGACTTGAAGATATGTGAACTGGTTAGCCAGAAAGAACCGGGTGTGTGATGTTGATCGACATAGATTTTGATGTATGTGAATAATTCAGGCGCATATTGAACTTCATCAATCAAGATGGGTGGTTTGTGGAGCTGCAAAAAAAGTTCGGGATCGCTTTTTGCTAAGGCTCTTTCACTCAAGTTGTCAAGCGTTACATAGCTGCGCTCGGAACCTTCCATCAGTTTCATCAGCATGGTGGTTTTACCGACTTGACGCGGTCCCGCGAGAAGTATGACAGGATATTCCAGTGTCACTTCTTGAACGATTTTCTCTAAATTTCGCTTGATATAAGGCATGTAAAGCACCTCTGTTGGTTAATTTACGAATAGGTATAGAGATAAAACAAAAAACGACGCATATTGAAACGTCGTTTTGAAGTTAATCGTCGGATTCGATCAATGCAGGTTGATATTCGGGAATAAAGAAACAGCAGGTACATAGAACTGGAACTTTAGATTCAGAGGCGATCCAATTCAGTTCAGATTCTAAAATGGCGGATTGGTTAAAAGGAGAGTTATTGTTGAGAGAATGGGTTAAATAGAGCGCTTTTTCGATGTTTTGATGAATGACAATGTTACAAGTTTTACGGTTTGATGCACAAAGTTGATAGTTTTTTGCATATTTTTCGTTCTGCACACGCTGTTTATAGGCTTTGCGCCTCAATTCATCCATAGAAGCAAAGCGCTCGTCATAGTTAGCATCCGGAAGTGATTTGAGGTGATAAAATGATTCAACCATTGGATAGTTCAGATATAGCTTTCCCATGTCGGAAGATTCATGAAAAAATCGATCATTTTACGGATTTTATCAGGAGAAAAACCGGTGTCTTGAGGATCGAGATCAAAAACAAGATAAATATCAGAGTAATGTTCATCGAAGATGTATGCATGGTCTGGATTTTTATCTCTTGATTTAAGAAGAAGCAATAGATCAAGATTTTCAGGATCGTCGCCAGAATCAAAAAAATCCTTATATAGTCTGTAAATATTGGTACAATATGGGATGATTTCATAATCTATATTCAGATTATAGACAGTAAGCAGCCGACACATTACAGCTATATCTGCTTTTTCTCCTTCGACTAGAAGAAGTATTTTTCGTTTAGACATCAAATTCACCACTCATATACAGCTTTTCGAGGTTGTGCCCAGCACGGAGTTCACGCTTTGTTGCATTAGCAAATGATGTGAGTCTACCGTCTGAAAGAATGAAATAGCAGTCTGGACGCATAATGCGATTAGAAAGCAGATTGGTATTGTGTGAAGTAAGAATTGCCTGACAGTGCGGCATTTTCTCAATCAATTTGACAATGGTTTCAGATAGTTCGTAGTGATAATAGGCATCGAATTCATCAATAAACATAAGGGAAATATCCGGGCAAGTTTCAGTAAAGTAGAAATAGGTGTAAAGAGCACGCGTTCCACTTGATGCAACCATAAAAAACGGAAGAGGGGAAGGCGTATCAAAATAAAGTTTTTTCTTTCCTTCCGGTGTGGTTTTTGCGACGAGGTTTTCTTCTACGCCGGCAACGTGTAGAAAATCTTCAAGTTTCTTAATACGGTCTCCTTCAAAAATAAAGTCATAGTAATCAGAACTTCTTGATTTATAGCCAATGTAGCGATTTTCGTCGAGAGAACGAAACCAAAGCATGTGGGAAATAAAAGACATCATCTGATAAAGAGGATGATTGTCTGGCAAAGCAGAGTTTGTGATGGCATATTTGAGCAGTGAATCGCTGCCTCTGAAGTTCAGGTTGAGAGTAGGAATTAGCTTTTCGAGTCCGGATAAATTTCCCCGTTTCTCAGCATAATTGTATTCAAATAGCAGATCATCATTAAGAATAACACGTTCATATACCAAATCTTGATTGTCATTTTTACGGTATAAATAATCAATTTGATAAGGAGTGAAAACAAAAACATATCGGAATTCAGCAAATTCGAGTTTTGATTCGAAATTGAGATAAAAGTTGTATAACCCAGGTGTGACATTGTTTGTAGTCATGTGGGAGACAATGTCAAATAAGGCAAGCCCAAGGTTGGATTTGCCAGAAGCGTTTTTTCCGTATACAATCAGTTTTTGAAGAAGATTGTTACAGATACAGTTTTCGTTGAACTGATAATTCTTAACATCGGAAAAGTCAATTCGAATAGGAGAAAGAAAATTTTTAAAGCCTGATACTTCAAAGAGTTTCAGCATGTATAATCACCCTTTCAAGAACATTCTAAACGAGATAAATCTGAGTGTCAATAGGAGTCCGTAAAAAAATTACGGATATTTCAATAAAAGTATAGGCAGAAGCAAGATGAACTATGCGGCGTTTTTGACGAAGGGAGGTGAAACGCAATGACCGTAGTCTTTCGAGTTGTCAAAACCAAAAACTACACGATGATGTCCAATCAGCATTTGAAGGATAAACGCCTGACGCTTAAAGCAAAAGGGCTGATGTCGGTGATGCTGTCCCTGCCGGAGAACTGGGATTATACGCTGCGGGGGCTGTCGGCAATCAGCAAAGAGGGCGTGGACGCGATCAGCGAAGCCGTCAAGGAGTTGGAGCGTTCGGGCTATGTGATCCGAAATCGAAAACGGGACGAGCGCGGACGGCTGAGCGGGACAGAGTACCTGATCTACGAGGACTGTCACATGAACAGCCAGCCTGCGCAGGACGCACCTAAGCCGGAAAAACCAAAACGGGAAAATCCAAGACTGGAGAATCCGGTTCAGGAAAAGCCTGTGCAGGAGAATCCGAAGCAGGAAAAACCTGAACAGGAAAATCCCGCACAATTAAATACGAATAGATCAAACACGAATTCAGAAAAAACGTATCCACCAAATACTCAGGGAGAAAATCCTTATCCATCAATCCATCTCAAGGAAAGGCAGGAAGATGTTGCGGCGATTTGGGACAGCGTGCGGTCGCAGATCGGGTATGACTGCCTTGTCACGCCGTATAACCGGGATCGGATGGATGAGATCGTCGAGCTGATGGTGGAAATCCTCTGCACCGGCAGGGAAACAATCACGATTTCCGGGGCGGAGTATCCCGCCGAGCTGGTCAGGGAGCGGATGCGCAAGATCAACAGTATGCACATCGAGTATATCTTCGGCTGTCTTGAGCAAAACGCGAGCCGCGTCCGCAACATCAAGAAATATCTGCTGACCACGCTGTTCAACGCGCCCGCGACAATGGGCAATTACTACGACGCTCAGGTGCGATACGACCGGCGAAAGCGGGAGGAAGATTATGAAAACTGGCTCGATGAGCTTTAGAAGGGAGTGGTGTCCATGAAAAACTATTTTCAATTCGCCTGTGAACTCGAACCCATTGACCGATTTCCCGGCTGCATGAGCAAAGACGACCTGCTTGAGAACCTGCTGCGGCAGGATATGCAAGCAGGTTTTCTTTTGCCCGAAAAGCGGACGGAAACCGCGCTTCGGGTGATGCAGCTGGAGCAGGAAGCCGAGCAGCGGACGTGCGAGATTAGCGGCGG
>ULWH01031682.1_pt1 | contig 10773 bp, 10 predicted proteins | sample 1960201 | NCBI WGS metagenome assembly ULWH01 (sample SAMEA4835808, study PRJEB28245) | human gut metagenome | biome: gut microbiome; material: fecal sample | place: Denmark | collected 2008
TAATCAAACTTCCCTAATAAAATACTTCACCAGGAACTCCCAATTATCATGAATGATAGCCTTGCCGCGTTCAGGGCTATGCAGGCTTTTGGTCTGTGCGTCGGCCAGCATACCGCGTTCTTCGAGGGCTTTCAGCAGATCCAGGCTGCAATGTTTGACGATGAAGAAGCCTAATCCTTGTTCGGATGCTTTCTTTTCGTCGTAGAAGGGGTTCTGTTCGTCTTTGATGAATTCGATGCCGTCGACTAATAGTTGAAGACCTTCTTTAGCAGAAGCGTATACGGCAAACTTATCGAACTCGATGCAATCGGCCAGAGGGGTGTATTCGCTCTCTTCCAGCTTCAATTGCCCGGAAGCAAAGTCGATGAACTCCTGTTTGCTTTTCATGTAGAACAGCAACTTACCGTCAGCCATCTCCGTAAATTTCTTGTAAATAGCCCGGTTACTTTCTTCCCGTTCCTGGATGGCCGGGTCGACAAAGCTTTCGGCACTCTCTGCACTTTCTACGAAGAAAGCATGGTTCGGATGTGTTTCGGGCAGGATCAGCGACAACCATTTCGGGGAAGTGTAAGCCAGGAAAGCTGTCCGGTCGATATACGACATCGAGTTATGGATCGCCATAAGTGCCTCGGTGTTATTCCTGTTTTCCGGGCTTTGGCTCCAATACTCCTTCAACGTTTCACTAAGGTTGTATTTTGCATCGGTAGACAAGTAAGAGTCGTAATGGAACCAGTGCAACAGCGGAACATATTGCTCCGGTGTCTCGTAGGATGTTTCCGGGGCAAAGAGCAGCTGCATCTTCGTGTTTTCGGGGGCGGTAGTCCATTCCTTGCAGAAAAGCTGGTAGATGAGGCGGGCTGTCTCTTCGGTTGTGGGGTTGTCGGGGTTGACGAACGTGCCCTTTTTCGCTCCGTGATACTGCTGGAGATAATGCCAGAGGAGGAAGCGGACATCTTCGAGGTTGGCTTCATCGTCGTAATAATGGTCGCTGACGGTATAGAAAGGAACGTAGTTGCCGGTCAGTTTCTTATATTCAGTGATGAATGCACGCCAGATATTCAGTCCCGAGATAACATCCTCGAAGTAAGCAGCCATACGCATACTAACCTGCAGGGCATCCTCTTTTTCAAAAGAGTTTACCAGATCGGTATGTTCCAGAATATCATGTATCTGGTTAGCCATACGTGTATAATAAAGGTCGATAGGGCCGGATTGTTTATAGGGATGCAGTTGCAGCCAGTCTTTCGGAAAAATCTTAGTGTTCTTCATAAGTTGTTTATCTGTTTAGAATAATAAAGGCACAAATGTAGTAAAAATAAGTTTATGCGGAGTTGATTGTCTCTCTGTCATTACAATGTAATCGAACTGTCACACACTGTGACAAAATCTAAACAACCCTGACATATTCTCCCTGTACTTTTGCTCCCGAAACAATCAAAGATGTAATAAGTATTAAGAATGAGTACTATAAGAGTTAGGGAAATAAAGAAACTGCTGATCCTGCTGGCCGGCTGTTTGCTCTCATTAACGGCCGGGGCACAGACCGGTGTGATCTGCGGAACCGTGACCGATGCCAAATTCAAAGAACCGTTGATCGGTGCGACCGTATCTATCGAAGGGACATCCACCGGAGCCATCACGGACATAGACGGTAACTTCCGTATCGAAAAGGTGCAGCCGGGAAAATACACCCTGCAAGCCTCTTACGTATCTTATAAGACCGAAACGATCAAGGACGTGGCCGTCGTAGCCCACCAGGAAACTGTGTTGCGGATCGAACTTTCCGACGCCGACCTTCAGTTGCAGAACGTAGTAGTAGTAGCCCAACGCAAACTGGGGACGGAGACGGCGGTACTGAATACCGTCCGCAAGAGCCTGCCGGTAGTTAGCGGTATCTCCGCCCAGCAGATCAGCAAGACGCAGGACAGCGATGCCGCCGAGGTGCTTCGTCGCATCCCCGGTATCACGATCGTGGACGACCGCTTCATTGTTGTCCGTGGTCTGGCGCAACGCTATAATAACGTATGGCTGAACAACGCAACGACGCCTTCGAGCGAGACCGACAGCCGTGCCTTCTCCTTCGATGTGCTGCCTTCTTCCCTGATCGATAATATGATGGTCTATAAGAGTCCGTCGGCCGAGCTGCCCGCCGATTTCTCGGGTGGGTTCGTGCGGCTGCTGACGAAGAATGTGTCGGAGGGGAACACCTTCAATATCACTTATCAATTGGGCTTCAATACGAATTCCGCTTTCCGCGACTTCCAGCTCACCAAAGGGCATGCGGTGGACTACCTGGGCTTCGGTGCCGGTAAACGCGGCCTTCCCTCTAATACCCCCGCCCACCTGAACGATGTGAACACTTCCGATGCCGCCGCCTTTACCCGCCGGGTGAATACGGGGTGGGACATCAGCCGGTTTACCGCATTGCCGGAGCAGAAGCTGACTTTCACCATGAACCGCCTGTTCAACCTCGGCGGCTGGAAGATCGGCAATATCACCAACGTGAATTACAGCACCGGATACGATTACTACGAACTGAAGAATAACAACTACCTCTCGTATAATATGACGGACGACCAATCGTCTTACCGTTACAAATACGACGATGTGCAGTATAAGAACACCACCAAGCTCGGTGTCCTGTTCAACTGGTCTTTCCTGAAAGGCAATAACAAATATGAGTTCCGCAACTTCTTCAACCAGCGCGGAACCTCTTCCCTGTCGCAACGGCAGGGGACAGACTATTATTCCGAAGAGAATATCCGCAAATGGGAGTCGCTCTACACCGGGCGCACCACCTATGCGGGTCAGCTGGCGGGTGAACACCGCTGGCGGGAGGATGCCGACAAGCTGGACTGGACGGTCGGTTATGCCTATGCCGCCTACAAGGAACCCGACCGTAAGGTCGTGAAGTCGATGGAACGCAAGCAGGAGGAGGAGCTGAAGTATTACGTCTCCGACCCGACGCGTTACTACCAGGATCTGACGGATAACAGCTTCTCGGTCGGTACGAACTACGAGCATACGTTCACCGTCTCCGAACTCTTCAAGCCGGTACTGAATGCCGGGTTGTACGGCGAATACAAAGACCGTTCGTTCAACGCCCGCCGCTTCGTCTACAACCTGCTGGGGACTGGTTACAACCGCTTTGCCGAGTGGGATTACAGCTCGATCTTCACGGATGAGAATATCTCCGCCGACCGTATCTATATGAAAGAGAGCACGAACAAGAGCGACTCGTATACTTCCGACAACCTGCTGGGTGCCGCCTATGTGGCTGCCAAGCTGAACTACGGGGAGAAGCTGAACGCGAATGTCGGTGTCCGTATGGAATACTACCGGTTGAAGCTCGACGGCTACGAGTCGGACGGCATCAAGCCGGTGCACCTCGATCAGAGCTCCACCGAGTTCTTCCCCTCGCTGAATGTGGCTTACAGCCTGACGGACAAGCAGCAGGTGAGGGTGGCTTACGGACGGTCGGTGAACCGCCCCGAGTTCCGCGAGGTAGTGCCCTATGTATATTACGACTTTACGCTCGACGCCAATATCACCGGAAATGTGGATCTGAAGAATGCCTATACCAACAGCGTGGATCTGCGTTACGAGTTCTACCCTTCGCCGGGCGAAACGGTTACGGTAGGCGGTTTCTATAAATACTTTGCAGACCCGATCGAGCAGACTTACAACGAAGCCGGTTCCGGCCTGCAATATACCTATCATAACGCCGACCATGCCAGGGCTTTCGGGATAGAGGTGGATATAAAGAAGCACCTCGACTTTATCGGTCTGAAGGATCTGAGCTTTGTCTTCAACGGCGCTTATATCCATAGCAAGGTCTATTTCCCGGAAGGGGCTTTCGAGCGCGACCGGGGCATGCAGGGGCAGTCGCCTTACCTGATCAATACCGGGTTGTTCTACCAGCATGACGACAAGGGGCTGTCGGCCTCGGTGCTCTACAACCGCATCGGCAAACGTATCGAGACGGTCGGCGTGCCGGCGCAGAACCCGAACGACGACATTCCCGACATCTACGAAATGCCCCGCAACTCGCTCGACCTGAGTTTCTCGAAGAGGCTGGGTAAATATGTGGAGGTGAAAGCCGGTATCAAAGACCTGCTGAATTCGAAGATCGAATACAAACAATTCCTGGAGCTGACAGACGACTCCGGCGCGAAACGGGAAGTGGAACAGCTGGTGCGCAGCTACCGTCTGGGCGTGACTGTCAACCTGGGGGTATCCGTCAAGTTTTAATTAGTATCACTTATATACAAACTAAATTAGTTTTATTATGAACAAGTTTTTATTGAAAGGTGTGGCCGCCATGTTGTGCATGGCCACAATGTTTGGAAGCGTAGCATGTAGCGAGGATGATCCTGTGCCCGGAGGTGAAACACCGGAAACGAAAGATGTTATACTGGAGAATGAAATAACGTCTGATATGACTTTGAAGGCAACGGACAATAACCTGCTGAGAGGTTTCGTATACGTGACCGACGGTGTGACGCTGACGATCGAACCGGGTACGGTGATCAAAGGCGAGAAAGCCACCAAAGGTTCCCTGATCGTTGAACCGGGCGGTAAGATCATTGCCCAGGGTACGGCCGAGAAGCCCATCGTCTTTACTTCCGACCAGGCTGCCGGTTCGCGTGCGTATGGCGACTGGGGTGGCCTGATCCTGTGCGGTAATGCTCCGGTGAATGCCACTTCCAAACCGCAGATCGAAGGGGGCCCGCGTACCAGATACGGTGGCGATAAACCGGAAGACAACTCGGGTATCGTGAAGTATGTACGTATCGAGTTTGCCGGGTATCCGCTGGAACCGAACAAGGAGATCAACGGTCTGACTTGCGGTGGGGTAGGTAGCGGCACGACATTGGAATATATCCAGGTGGCTTTCTGTGGCGACGACTCTTTCGAATGGTTCGGCGGCACGGTGAATGCCAAGCACCTGATCGCTTACAAAGGCTGGGATGACGAGTTCGATACGGATTATGGCTATAGTGGTAAGTTGCAGTTCCTGCTGGGCGTTCGCGACCCGAAGGTGGCCGATACATCCAAGTCCAACGGCTTCGAGTCGGATAACGATGCGAATGGTTCGGGCAATGAACCGTTGACAAACCCTATCTTCTCCAACGTGACCCTGATCGGCCCGTTCTATGGCGAGTCGGCCGGCAAAGCGGAAAGCGATATCCTGTATAATACGGAAGATGCCGCCAACGGTGCGAAGGGTGGACAGTTCCAGGCTGCCATGCATATCCGTCGCAACTCGGCACTGAATGTCTACAACTCTGTCTTCACAGGCTGGCCGTATGGCTTGTATCTTCAGACTGCGAATGCGGGAGCTACGGTTAAGAACGTGATCTTCGCCGGAATGTGGGAGAACTTCAAGGATGATGCCAGCAAGAGCTACTTCGAAACAAACGGCCTGAACAACCAGGTATATGCTTCCAGCAACGACCTGATCGCCACGAATGCCGATTACTCTTCCGTTGTTGTGGATAAGATCGCCGGTGCCGACTTCTCCGATGCCGCCTTGACCGATGCTTATTTCGACAAGGTATCTTACAAAGGCGCTTTCGACGGGACGAACGACTGGACAAAAGGTTGGGCTAACTGGGATCCGCAGAATACAGCTTATTAATCACTATGATAAGGAAACTACTAGTCGCTTCTACACTGATTGCCGGAAGTTCTCTGGCTATCCGGGCACAGGATCTGGTACTCAGTGAAGGGCAATATTATACGGATGCCACGCAGACAACCCCTTACACCGGACGCTACACCGAGTTCTACGACGACGGTATGCTGAAGATGGAGTTGTTTCTGAAAGACGGCCGCCCCGAAGGTACGTATGTCATTTATTATCCGGACGGAAAGATAGCCGAGGTTCGTTCCTATTACCAGGGAGTCTTTCATGGCGAATGGCGTACCTACAATGAAGCGGGAAGCCTGGTCGGTCTGGCCTCTTACAAGGACGGACAGAAAGATGGCCCCTGGCGCATCTGGAATGATAAAGGCGTGCTCCGCTTCGAAATGTTCTACACCCGCGGCAAGAAAAGCGGCGTTTGGCGAACATGGGATGATGAAGGGGTATTGCTGACGGAAGAAGAACAGAAATAAGAAGATAACAGACCTCGTAGGGGCGGATTCCAAATCCGCCCTTTGGGGTCATATATTTATTCTTCCCCTTCTTCAGGCCCGAAATCGAACTCGAAATCGAATCCGTCCCCTGCACCGGGCTCGGTAAACTGTTCCAGTTCGCGGCGGTCTTTCTTCGTGGGGCGACCCATACCGCGGGCACGATCCACAAAGCCGGAGATACGGTTCATTTCCAGGATCTCGTATTGATCCGGAGTCGTTACATTCTCCATATAATCGGGAACCAGCTTGGCTCCCATGCGGCGTTCCGTCAGGGCCAGCACTTTGAAGGAGAAGGTGATCGGCGGTTTACGCACCTGTATGACATCACCTACCTTTATCATGCGCGAAGCCTTCACATTCACGCCTCCGATCATTACCCGGTTCTTCTTGCAGGCTTCTACCGCAATAGTCCGGGATTTAAAGATGCGGACAGCCCACATCCATTTATCTATTCGTACTTCGTTCATACTATTACTTATTTGTTATTGAACTGGTTCATGGTGATCTGTACACCCGCCAGGCAAAAACTCTTAACTATCTCTGCCGCACGTTTCAGCTTTTCGGGCATGAGTTCCAGCTCTGCGGGAGGAAATTTACCCAATACATAGTCGATCTGTCCGCCGCGGGGGAAGTCGCTTCCTATGCCGAAACGCAGGCGGCAGTATTCCTGTGTGCCGAGAATTTGCTGTATGTTCTTTAATCCGTTATGACCCGCGTCACTTCCTTTGGGCTTCAAGCGTAAGGTACCGAAGGGGAGAGCCAGGTCGTCTACTACAACCAGGAGGTTCTCGACGGGGATGTTTTCTTTTTGCAACCAGTAGCGTACGGCATTGCCGCTCAGGTTCATAAATGTGTTCGGCTTGAGCAGTATCAGGTCGCAGTTCTTCACCCGCATCCGGGCGATCGCGCCATAGCGTTCTTCCGTAAAAGGGACGCCGGCATCTTCGGCCAATGCATTTACGACACGGAAACCGATATTATGACGCGTTCCCCAATATTCAGGGCCGATATTACCAAGTCCGGTTATCAGATATTTCATAATTCTTTATCGTTATAATGATAAAGGGAAGAACATTCAGCTGAATATCCTTCCCTTTTATTTCTTTATCAAAGCCGGATCATCCTTTAAGGAATAACCGGAAACTTTAATTGACTAATTAGTTCGCCTTAGCCTGAGCACCACGAGCGGCACGAGTCAACTGAACGGCGCAAACAACAGCGTTCTTTGCATTCATCAGTTCCAGACCTTCGAAGTGTAAAGAGCCAACCTGCATAGATTTACCTAAGCCCAGGTGATCTACGTTGATAGTCAGTTTTTCAGGGATCTGAGTATAAATAGCTTTCACTTTCAGCTTTCTCATACGTAATGTCAGCTTACCACCGGCTTTAACACCTTCAGCGTGACCAGTCAGAACAACAGGAACTTCCATTGCAACCGGCTTGCTGTCAGAAACTTCCATGAAGTCCATGTGCATGATAGCATCAGTTACAGGCTGGAACTGGATATCTTTAACGATAGCCATTGTCTTTTTTCCGTCAATGTTCAGTTCTACAACGAAAATTTCCGGAGAATAAACCAGCTTACGTACAGAGTCTACTGTTACAACGAAGTGAGTTACTTTTTCGCCACCGTATAATACAGCAGGGATTTCCTGATTTTTACGTAAAGCTTTCAAAGCTCTTTTCTGATCGGCAGAAGTAGCAGCTACTTCTCTACCTTTTCCTTCTAATTGGAATGTTTTCATTTTCTTAATTTAATTGTGTTACTCAAAATTAGTGCTTCCTAATTTCCCATCACACGTACGGGGGTTAAAAGCGGTGCAAAGGTAAAGTTTTTATCAATACGTTCCAACAGTCTCCTGAATATTTTTTATATCCAGCAGATTACGGGAGAGGAGCAATGCTTCCGTATCGTCCCAAAGCCGGCCTTGCAGGGGGTGCCGGAGGATACGTCCCGCCAGTTTTTTCTCTTTGCAGTTGGCATAACAGCACCCGGTCTTACCGCTTACATCTGCCGACCGGGCCAGGTAAATGGCAGTGGCGGCACCCTGTTCCGGACTTTTGATGAAGGGGCGGAACAGAATATCGGTCAGCGGATCGAACCAGGCCTGCATCGTGATCATATTGGTACTGACAATTCCGGGGTCGGCCGCATTGACGGTAATACCGCAGTCTTTCACCCGTTCGGCCAGCTCGCGGGTGAAAAGCAGCAACGCCAGCTTCGTGTTCCCGTAGACCGCTATCCGGGAGAAACGCCCGTTCTTCCCCTTACTGAAAAAGTCGGCCTCTATCTTGCCGATGGCATAAGTGCAGGACACCGTATTGACGATACGCGTACCCTTATGCATCAGGGGGAGGAGTTGCCGGGTGAGCAGGTAAGGGCCTGCATAATTCACGCTGACAATGGTTTCGAGCCCGTCCTCCGTCTGGCGTACCGGGGTGGTGAGCACTCCGGCGTTGTTCATCAGCCGGCTCACCGGACGCCCTTCGGCCAGCAGCCTGTCTGCAAATGCCTTGACGGAAGCCAGCGAGGCGAGGTTTATCTGCCGGATCTCGATCCGGTCGTTGCCTGTATCCTTTTTGATCCGGTCGCAAAGAGGGCGGGCTTTCTCCGGTTCCTTGCAGGCCATGATCACCGGATAGCCTTCGCGGGCCAGCGCTTCCGTGATCACCTGTCCCATTCCGCCGTCTGCTCCGGTTATAATGGCTAATCCCTTTTCCATTATTTATATTCCAGTTTATCTATTTCTTTAATGATACTTTTCGGTAGGTTCTGCATATGCTTGTGGCAAGCCATTTCGAGCGAATACATGCGGGCGATGCAATAATTGCTGTGTCCGCAGTCGCAACGGGCCTGCTCGTCTTCCTTCATACGGTTGACGAATGCCGGATCGTTCAACAGGGCGCGTGCCATGCTGACGAACTCGAAGCCATGCCCCAGCACCTCGTCTATCTTTTCGCGTGAGACAAGTCCGCCGACATAGACCAGCGGCATTTTCAGGGCTGCCCTGAACTTCAGCGCATCTTCCAGGAAATAAGCTTCCTTGAACGGTTCGGTCGGTATCATCAGGTGCCCGGCCATCCGTACTCCGAGGGGTAACCATCCGAAAGGCATATAATGGGTCATGGTGCGGATCGGCATGGTGCCGCGCATCACGTACATCGGGGCACGGCTCACAAATCCGCCGCTGAGTATCAGGGCATGTACGCCGCATTCGTTTTGCAGGGTACGGGCTACTTCCAGCGTCTCGTCTGTCTCCATGCCGCCTTTGAAGCCGTCGCGCATATTTATCTTGACCAGGACGGCCATATCCGATCCGGCCGCTTTCATCACCTCCTCCATGCACATCTTCATGAAACGCATCCGGTTTTCGAGGCTTCCGCCGTATTCATCTTTCCGGTGGTTGGTGTAAGGGGAGAGGAACTGGCTGATCAGGTAACCGTGTCCGGCATGCACTTCCACGGCATCCATGCCCGCCTCACGTGCCAGGTGGATGGCCTGCCCGAAAGCTTTGGCCATAGCGGCGATCTCCGATTGGTGCATCCCCCGGACGAAAGTAGGCGAGTAGAGGTTGAAGCCAGTGGATGCCGAGATAGGGGTGCAGCCGCATATCTTCTTATGCGACATATTCCCGCAATGGCCGATCTGGATGGAGGCCGCAGCCCCTTCCCGGTGGATGGCATCGGTAATCTTTTTCAGTCCCGGAAGGATATCGGGACGCAGCCACAACTGACGTTCGAAAGACAGTCCGCTCTGTGTGACGGCGGCGTAAGCCAGGGTCGTCATGCCGACCCCTCCGGCGGCTACGGAAGTGTGATAGTCATATAACATTTCCGACGGAGCGTTACCCGGGCACATGCTCTCAAAAGCGGCCGCCCTGATCGTCCGGTTGCGGAGTGTTAGCGGGCCGATCGTGGCGGGGGTGAATAGTATAGATTCTTTGTTCATAATATATAGCCTGTAAAATTGACCGTAAAGGTAAAAAAAAACCGCAATCCGCCGTATCTCCGGAAGGAGATAAACGGCGGGCTGCGGCAAAAAACAACATGAAAACAACCTTAAGAAGCTATCTGAAGCCTACCCTAATCCGAAGGGATAGCTTCAAACAGAGGATCAGCCCCTGCCGGGCCAGCCGGCACAGGACGCGGATAAGATCTGGTAATTTCAGGCTTTTCAGCATCATCCGGTGAAGGTTTAAAGTGAAACAAAAAGTTAAGTAAAGCCAGAATGAACTCGATAATTCGCTTGAATTTGGACATGGTGGTACTATTTAATGTAAGTGATTTTACGAAAGCATCTCGATAACCGCCTGTATTGTTGCGGCGATATCGACCAGGCTTCGGCGATACGTTTCGCGGTCGTCGCCGTTCAGTTCGCTGATGTAGGGACTGTAGGCAATCTCGCGGGCGTAGGCCGTCAGGTCGTGGCTCACCTGCCAGGCAGAGCGGTAGTTGTTGCGGATCAGGCGGGCGAAGTCGAGGAACGAATTTTCGCGCGTGTCGTACCGGCGGAAATTCATGGAGTAACCGGTGGTGCGGACAGTTGTCTTTCCACCATGCCAGTACTCGTTGCTACACCCGTAGGCTGTCAGGCCGAAGAAGTTGCGGCTGGCGGTGGCTAGGTTGCTCGTG
>ULWH01005331.1_pt1 | contig 10743 bp, 9 predicted proteins | sample 1960201 | NCBI WGS metagenome assembly ULWH01 (sample SAMEA4835808, study PRJEB28245) | human gut metagenome | biome: gut microbiome; material: fecal sample | place: Denmark | collected 2008
CAGAACTCTGCTATATCACGTGAGAAATAAGGCACATTAAAGTTTTTCATCAGGCGAATACCGAACAGCCGGGCCGTACCGATCGCTATGTCCGAATAGCCGGAAAAATCACAATAAATCTGAATAGAGAAGCAAACAGCGGCCAGAATCAAGCTAAGAGACGGCTTTGTGATATAGTCCGCATAAATCTGATCTACAAAAGCCGCACAACTATCGGCTACTACCACTTTCTTAAACAATCCCCATAAAATCTGCCGCAAACCATCAACAGCTGCCGGATAAGAGAAGATCCGCTCTTTATAGAATTGTGGCAACAACTGTGTTGCTCTTTCGATAGGACCGGCTACCAATTGAGGGAAGAAACTGACATAAGCAAAAAACGAAACAATATCATTCGTTGCTTCCATTTTTCCCTTATATACATCGATCGTATAACTCAATGCCTGGAATGTATAAAAACTGATGCCTACCGGCAAGACCAGACCGAGCGTACGGACCTGCAAGGATATTCCCAGCAAATGGGAAGCCTCCACAAAACTCGTTACAAAGAAATCATAATATTTGAAATAGCCCAGGATACCCAGATTAAATATAATATTGCCGACGCTAACCAGCCACGCACGGTTGTTAAACCAACGATCCGCTTTTCCGGAATCTTTTTTCCGGAAATAAGCGATCAGCCGGCCGGATATAAAACTCACCAGTGTAGTCAGTGCGATCAGGAACAAAAAACGAACGTCCCACCATCCGTAAAACAGATAACTGACAGCGACAATAAACAAATTCTGTAATTTAAGGTTCCTGCCGAAGACAAACCAATACAGTAAAAACACAATCGGAAGAAAGACCCCGAACTCCATGGAATTGAACAGCATATTACAATCTTATTTTCATCTCAGTTAGTAAAGAATCAACGTCATGCGCCAAACGGACAGAAAAAAGTTCTGCACCTTTATAATTCAAATGAACAGGGTCATAGAAACAAGAATTATCTTCGATCATAAAATCAGTATAATCCAACAAGGGTAGTCGACGAACAGAAGAGACGCTGTCTATCAACAAAAACGAATCTTCTATATTCGATAAATCCTTATAGGCAATCTGCTGTATCGGACTTTTGAACAAAACGACCTGTATCCCTTCTCCCTGACATTCATCCAAAAAACGATAAAACATATCTATACGTTTTACTCCCCTTTCAAAAACACGACTCTCTGATAAAAGCCCTAGTTCCATCATTTCCTGTTTCAGCAAGACTGCACCTTTTCTAAAAATAACATATTCATTTTTTGGCGAATCGATTTTATCTTTCAAAAAATTCAGCACAAGCTTGCTATTTCCCCTATATTTCATACCGGGAACATATAAATCGAAAAAAGAAATATCCATTTCTTCTGTCAGTTCAGAAAAGTAGGGGTCATTCAAAAAAATCAGATAATCTTCTTTTATGGAAGAGTAAGACATATGATATGCTCCCAGCCATAGAAAATCGATATTACACAGAATCAACCGGGGTTTTTTATTATTATGAGAACGATAAAGTTTCCATGCCACATCCGATATTTCAATCGGCCCCCCTGATACCCCTAAATTATAAGATTTCACATGCAGAATACTGTCTATTAACAATGGATCGACATGGCATCCGGCACGTGAATTACCGACAACCAGAACATCCGCTTCTATAGGATTATACAGCATGTTCCATCTTTTGTAAAGTATAGCATCGCTCTTTTTCAAATATTGACCGACTAAAAAGTCGTATAAACAAGTAACGATAACCAAAGGAAAAAGAAAAAGCAAACTATGTAACAAAAATTTTTTCATTTACCTTTTTTTATTCATTTACTATCCTCAGATTCTCACGAGCCAGCCTCGGATTCTGCGGAAGTGATTTACGAAAATAAGCTGTTGCCGTTTCTTTATTGCCATCCATCAATGACAATACACCCAGATTATTATAAGCGCGTCGATCTCTACCGGCCTGATTGAAGAAGTAACGGGCAGACTCTTTATCCCCCTGCGATAAAGCAGCAGCAGCGGCATTCAATTGGATTACAGCACACGATGGATAGGTGTAAGCAGCCAACTCGTATACTTCACGATATTGATCTGTCCCCGGACGGTACAGGGAAGCGGCACGGATAAAGTCAGTCAAAGCAACCTTTTCCGGTTGGCTGTAAATTTGTTCTATCAGGTCAGGATTGTTAACCGGAACAGTCTGCGACTCTGTCTCCACAGCCAGTTCCATACGCCGCAAGCGGCCGAAAAAACTTTTTTCAATGTCTTTATATACAGCTCCGTTATCCATTGCTTTAATTTGTTTACGGCGGTTATCAGGATCGTCGGTCAGCTGAAATATAGCTAGAACACGGCCGCTATATTTCTTATCCGATTTAGCAATGAGTTCTTTTAAACCGTCCCAATCCTCACCAACCCAATCGACTGTAACCAGGCCATTATCAGGCAAGTTGTATTGTTTCTGCAAATAGGCCTTGAACAGGATGGAACGGTTTCCGGCCAGGCGTTCATTTTCCTTCGTACTACCGTCGGGAGAAGCATATCCGGTAATACGGATTCTCGTTACACCACCGTTACCCGATTGTAAAAGGGGTTTCAGATGTTCTTCCAGTTTTGTCAGTTCAGCCCGGTTATTGCCGTATTTGGGATTGACCGATACGCCTCCTGCCGGATAATCGATATACACAGAAAGAAGTTGGGAAACCACCTTCGGAGCCAGTTCTTCATCCGGAGTGATATAATTGATCATCCGGTTGTAAACAGACTGGGCATCGATTTGCAATTGGGGGATCAGGATGCTTCTAGCCGGCAGTCCGGCCGGATCAGTAATATTACTATCTTCTCCCGAAGCTGCTTGCACCTGACTTGCTACTTCATAAATGTCGTTTGTCACTGCTTGTTCCTGTGTATGACAAGCCGGCAGAACGGCCAGCAAACCAAAGCCGGCTATTCCTTCTAAAATTCTTTTTCTCATGATTTGTTATTTATTTTATTATTTGGTTAACAGGTGGTATATTTTTATCATAAACAAATGAAAACAAATGATATTTAAAATGATATTTCCTTATATCCAGTATATTGCCTTTTATCAGATCGTATAGAGACATCTTAAAAAAATCAACCAATTCAACTTTTTGGTCTATCAAATGGCCTTCACTTTCTTCACAATCTGCAAATTTCATATGATACCAACAAAATCCGCCATACAGGGATAAGCAATTATTATGATGAAACCTTTCAATGATCCGATATTTTTTATAATAATCATTATATACGATTTTATACGTTACTTCTTTCGGGTCATACGTTTGATACATAGGGGAAAAAAAGGTATGATCGGATATCTGAAATATAAAAGTATCTCCAGAACCATTAAAAGCTAAAGAGGTACCTATATTTTCCTTGAATCCTGCTATGCCCCATTTACCATTTTTCTTAGACAAATTTATGCCGGATAAAATGGTCATACATTTTATCCGGCATACCTGTTTAAACAGGTATGCGTTATATTGTCTGAACACTGTTTTTTGAAATGGAAGAAAATCAATTAACCGCAAAAAAAACATATTGAAAGACATACCCAATATGATTCTGAATATTTCCAGATATTTATCTGCCATATATTCACCCAAAGTAATCTTCTGTTGCAACTCATTCCGATAAGCATCGCAAAGTCGCTTCAACCGGTCTGAAAAATAAATCTGGTCGGCATCTATTTTCACGGCATACCGGTAGCGGGCCTTCAATAAGGTATAATTATAATAATTACTTAACAAATGAACAGAATCTTCTGGAAGCCCCACCGCATATTGAAAGTCCTCTTTTGAAAGATTATGGGTATATACCGGAGGTGCATAGAAAAAAGTACGTATTTTATCCGGATATTGCAACCTTTTTTGTTCTACTATTTCCTCTGTTCCATCCGTACTTTCCTGATAGCAAATGATCAGTTCATCCAATGCAGCTATACAGCTATCGATACTTTGAGCCACCCAACGGGCTTCATCTTTTACACGCATCAAACCACTTACACCACAAAGACGCTCTCTCTCCAATTCGGACAAATCGACCATATAGTCGACCGGATTATAATCCCCTTTTACACATAAAGGACATGTACACGGAGCCTTTTTCATATTACTATACTTAGTGTATTAAATTTTATCTAGATCCCTGAATTGCTTTTGCCGGGAAATACCCCAAAAAGCAGGAGAACTCAACAGTTCCAGAAACTTCTCCGCACTACTACCTTTGCCAAAAGTATATTCCGGTTTTACCGCTATCGGCCCGATACCGGAGATAGCCGTCAGTATATGCTCCGGATCTTCGGGAACATTACAGATAAAAGAAGAACTGGCCCGATTCTGTTGACGGCTGCCGATATTGATACAGGGAACCCCGTAAGCCGGAGCTTCACGGACACCGGCACTCGAATTGCCGACAATAAACTCCGCATTCTTCAGCAACGATAAAAAATATTCAAAGCGCATCGAAGGGATCAGGCGGAAACGAGGATGTTTTTTTAACCGTTCATAGGTATCCAGTATTAGATGCGATCCCAAGTCGTTATTTGGATAGATCACAACATAATTATGTGTATCCTTCAATAAAGCCTCTACCAGCCGATTGACATGCAAGGCAGTTCGATCGTACTCCGTAGTTACCGGGTGGTACATCACGATAGCATAGTTATCATAAAGTATTTCGTAGTATTCCTTTACTGTAGTCAGAGCCGGTAGTTCATCGGAAAACATGACATCCATATCAGGAGAACCGATCACAAAAACAGACTCTTCCTGTTCTCCCATCTGTATCAAACGACACCGGGCTTTGTCGTTAGCCACAAAATGGATATGACTCAGTTTGCTGACCGCATGACGGATCAATTCATCGATCGTGCCTGACAATTCTCCTCCTTCGATATGGGCAACCAGGATATTATTTAAACTACCGGTGATAGCTCCCGCCAGAGCTTCCACCCTGTCACCGTGAACGACAATCAGGTCGGCCCGATTTTCTTTCAGATAAGTAGACAGCCCATCGATGGTTTTACTCAGGGTCAGATCCATTGTTGCTTCGGATGTGTGGTTCAGATACTTAAAAATTCTTTTACAACCACAACGCTCTACCTCCAGATAAGTCGATCCATACAAACTCTGCATATGCATACCGGTAACAAAAATCGAAACTTCAAAATCCGGATGGCTATCCAGTATCTTTATCAACGACTTCAACTTTCCGAAATCGGCACGCGTTCCGGTTACAAACAAGATACGTTTCATACTTTTTTATTTCTCAATCATATCATACAGTAACTGAACATCTTCATCGATATCCACAGTTGCTTTCTTCCCCAATATACTTTCATACGAATCGGCCAGGATACCATCCACGCCGGGACGCTTCACCCAAAGGTTCTCCCGAGTAAAACATTCGCCTTTTTTTACGGGACGGATCGTAACGACTGTTGCGTAAGCAAAATCGATCGTTATCTGTTCTTCCGGTAAAGGTCCTTTATGTCCGCCACGCATCGAATAGATCATACGGCTTTGCTCTATCAGTTCGCGTGTTGCCTGTTCATCCATCGAACAACAGATATCCGGCCCACGACGATCCATCCGGTCGGTAAAATGACGTTCTACAATCGAGGCACCCAGGGCAACGGCAGAGAGACAGGCCAGGTTGCTTGTCGTATGGTCGGACAAGCCGTATACATAACCGGGAAAAGCCTCCGCCATTTCCTGCATGGCTCCCAAACGAACCAGATTGGCCGGAGTCGGATAAAGATTCGTTGTATGCAAAAGAGCTACAGGTACATGATATTCTTTAAAAATATCTACCGCTTTACGAATACTGTCGATCGTATTCATTCCGGTAGACAATATCACCGGTTTATGGAACCGGGCGATATGCTCCAGCAAAGGATAATTATTGCATTCTCCCGAACCTATCTTGAACGCCGGTACATCCATCCGTTGCAAGCGATCGGCTGCCGCACGTGAAAAGGGGGTACTGATAAAGATCATGCCTTTCGACTGTACGTATTTCTGCAACGCGGTTTCATCTTCTTCCGAAAGTGCGCAACGATTCATTATTTCATAGATGGATACATCCGCATTGCCGGGCACTACCTGTTTTGCCACTCCGCACATTTCATCCTCTACGATATGCGTCTGATGTTTCAACACTTCCACGCCTGCACGTGCTGCTGCATCCACCATCTCGAATGCGGTCTGCAACGAGCCTTCATGATTGATACCCAATTCGGCTACGATCAAAGGAGGATATGCCGGTCCAACAGGCCGACCGGCTATGAGCAATTCGTTTTCCATATTATATATTGATTTGTTTTTTATCAATAATCCCTACAAGCTTTCTTTTTTGTACTAAAGCTCTGATTATGCTATTTTCAATACAGAAGCTACATCCTGTGCCAATAATCGGGTAAACCAGGCAGCCCCTTTACGGTTCAGATGAATATTATCCTTAAAATAAGAAGAATCGGAATTCTCCTCTCTTTCCGAATAATCCAGAAAAGGTATGTCAAAATGCCGGATATGATCAGAAATTAAAGTACGGGTAGATATTTCCCATTGGCTACGATAAGAACTATATACCGGACTATAAAAACAAATTACTATTATATTTTCCTGTCGGCACATCTGAAAAAACAAGTCAAGCGAACTGAAATCCAAAACAATTTCATCCAACGGTTTCACCTCTCTCATAGGAACTTTATCGTCCAGACAAATATAACCTCGCTCGTAAGACATTATATCGCGCCCATAACCGCTTCGTTGAATTCCCGTATATTCCTTGAGGCCTTTCGATAAAAAATGTCTGTGATGCCGATATTTCCATAAAGGGACCACTTTGTCGGCAAAAGTAAAACCGGTTTTTGATATTATAGTTCGCCAGGCAGGATCACTACACCAAGGCAGGTATTCAGTTATCCGTATAGACGGAATATTGGATATATCCAAAGTCGTCCAGTCCATACTCAACAAGATTACACAAGGTACCTTTTTTATATGCATTCGGTAAAGATGCCACGCATGTAAAACTGCATCCATTCCCCCATCGTTTAAACCCAGATTATAAGAATGGAACGGCAAATAAGTATCGAGGATTTCCGGATCGATATGACAAGAGGCACGCGAATTTCCCATAACTAGCAGATTACTCATGGAATCGATTTCACCGAATCGATTCCATTGCTGGTATACCAGCAATTTGCAATTTCTTAAACCTTTATCCGCCATATATGACAATAGGTAAAGTAAAATTAATAAAACAGGAATTCCACTTAATAAAAATAATATACAGAGCTCGTTTTTCATATAAGTTTCCTGATATTTTTACTGAGTTATTTCTATTTCAAATGCTACTGCAGGTAAACCGTCGCCGTTGACCAGATTGGCTTGACAGGGATATGCGTCGAATGCATAATGAACCCGGCAGGGAGACTGCACTTCCGGACAGGCGACAAGCAATTGCTCCTCCTCTATTCTTCCGTCGGCAGGATAAAATTTACCATCTGCTCCTGCCACCTTCATCGTCTGTACTGAAGCTCCGTCCGAGGTTTGCAACCCTGAAGCAAAATCGAACTTAATACGTATTAAGTTCTCGTGAAGCCATGCTTCACGAGGCAGAGGGCCGCATGGTACAACATCTTTCTGTCCGTATGTATAATGCAATGCCAGACGAGCGAGGCGTTCACCCATAGGTCGACGATTTTTAAAATGAACATTATCTTCAACCGATAAGTCGTAAGAGACAGCCATACCGACATAAGGTATTTTCTTCAGCAATTTACGCTGCGCCTCCCGGATTTCAGAATAATAATACTTTGTCCCTTTTCCAAATGCATTCTCATAATTCACGCCATGTAATTGCACATAATTAAAAGGAAAACATTCTCCCCAATCTGTCCGCCAACTACGAATCAACAGTTCTTGTAAACGTTCAAACTGAACTGAATCGTTCAACTGGGCGCTACTTTCACCGGCAAACCAGATACATCCGCGGATCGGATACCCTTTTATCGGACGGATACATACCTCATAGCAATAGCCGGGATGATACGGATGCAATTGTTCCTGTTCCGGTACACTTTTCCCTATATTCTCTATTGCCCGCTCTTTCATCCATTCTGTTACCCGACTGTTTTCATACCAGTTACTCAATATTTCGGGAAACTCCTGTTGTAAAACGTGCCGTTCAATCCAACAATATTCAGCTGTTCCTCCCACCGGATTGACAATCAGACCGACCGGAATACCCAAACGGGAAGATAATTCTTCCCCATAATAATAGGCAATAGCAGACAAATCTCCTAAAAAAGGACTACGACATTCCCGCCAACCTGTATACGATATATAACGGTACCGGTTTATACAACGGTTCACTCCCCAGGCCCATTTACCCGGATAAGTGGGAGCAAATGGATACAAACTGAAGTAACGGTATGGAACCCGATTATTCGGATCTCTATTTTCAGGTAGATAATTCCGCATAGTTACGACCATATTACTTTGTCCCGAACAAAGCCAGACTTCTCCGGCATACACATCTTTATAAACCAGTTGCTTTTTAGGGGTACTTACTTCCATCCGGAAAGGACCGCCGGGAAGAATAGCCTCCAATACGACCTCCCATCTGCCGTCAGACCGACAACAGGTTTGTTGCATGTGTCCGGCTATACGGACTGTTACCCATTCTCCGGAACAAGCCTGTCCCTGTATCCGAAGGGGTTTATTGCATTGCAAGATCATCCCGTCGGCATATAACGGTGACATTTTTAGACCTCGCACACGTTCTTTATTCACACACTTCAGGTTGAAATAAAATGGATAAAGCGTTCTCTTTATTATGCTTAACACTCGCCTGAGCATATCGGTTATTGACTATCTTGTTACTTGTTTATTTGAGATGCCATTGTAAATATTACGCCTTTTCGCTTCCTCTATCAAGGCAGGAGTAACGTCATATCCGGAAATAACCTTTTCAATTCCATCTCCCAGACTGAACACAGCTGTTGAATTTACCGTAATCACTTTATGTAAAGTAATCTCCTGCAACAGGAGTAATTCCAACGGACAAGGTGTATTTAGGATTTGTGCCGAAGGAAAATAAACGGAATAATCCGTTTTTTCATACGGATGAACTTTGATCAACACTTTCGATTCATCCTGACCGGCAAGCAACCTGCGATAAACCTCTATCTTATCCGATTCGGTAAAAACTAATGAATATTCACTAAAGGGTTGAGTCAACAGAAGTGTATCGCATGCTTTCATTAATTCAAGAGTGTTTTCTTCAAACATAAAAACATCCAGTATCTTTTTTTTCTTTGTCGGGCTTTTTCGTTGCCACAATGATTTTAAGTCGATTACTTTTGTTTTGGGAAGGATAATATCCGGTATGGGTAAAATACCGGTTAAATAAATACATTCAACACCATCCGCTAATCCGAAAGGAGGATATGTATCGCCATACATCCATCTTCTCCACCGCACTTTTTCTTTTTTTGTAACCTGATACTCCGGCTCCGTTACGGCTTCGTAAGAAAGTGTTCCATCTTCCAAATAAAATAGATGTTTAAACAGCCTTATAAATAAATTGGTGAAATGTAACCACCCCCCCAAATAAACAGGCAGATTGCGATTCCGTAATGCAAACCAATAGATTGTCAGCAAGGAAGCACAGCGGAATTTCCTTTTTTCAGATAATATCTTTGCCCCGGATATACGTTGTACGATAGATACCGGAAACTTTTCATGAAAGAAAAATAAAGTTTCCTCTTCCTTACAGGGAGCAAGTAAATAATATTGCAACAATGCATAGGGATTGGGGAGATAAACTATTGTCTTATAACGATCTAACAGATTCATCTTATTTATTTGATTTTTTCTTTATTATATTTATGACTATAATAGGCTACCATTTCAAAATCTTCCTGCGTATCGATATCCAGATAGCCGAACGAATGATCGACAATCAATGAATATAACGATTCCCCCCGGATACGACTTTTCAGGATCAATTCCCTATGACTGATATATAATAATCCGTTCTCAAAATAAAGCGGTTCCATATCCTGACTGCGTTGTCCGAATGTAAAGTTCCAGGGAATAAACCGGCCATCTGTCAAACGCCCCAGCTTACGAACTAAAGGAGATACCGTAAACAGGCTGTCGTATATACCAGTCTCTATCGTTTGTAATGCTTCTTCCATCATTCCATCCGGGCGAAGAGGATTCGTAGCTTGCAATAAGATCATATAATCGAACTCCTTTCCTACCAGAAGGAGTTCGATTGCAGCATGCTGCAAAGCCGAATCGGTCGAACACCGATCGCCCGATAGTTCTTCCGGCCGTTCGATAACTCCTGCCCCATAGCGACGGGCCACTTCTGCGATTTCCTCATTGTCTGTCGATACATATACTTCCGTATCGGGTAGAACCTTTCGGGAATAAAGGATGGAATGAGCCAATAAAGGGATTCCTCCCAGGGGATATATATTTTTCCCAGGAAAACGTTTCGACCCGCCGCGAGCGGGGATTACTGTAACATATTTCATATTAATTCAGAGTTTGTCTTTCCTTCGTAGCGGAAGGAAGTAGTCGGTAGTTCAAGATTTGGTTTAATCTTTAGTAGATAGCAATGGTTCAATTATTGACAGATGTGAATGTTACTTTTCTCTTGAAAGAAAAGTAACCA
>ULWH01064438.1_pt1 | contig 10674 bp, 10 predicted proteins | sample 1960201 | NCBI WGS metagenome assembly ULWH01 (sample SAMEA4835808, study PRJEB28245) | human gut metagenome | biome: gut microbiome; material: fecal sample | place: Denmark | collected 2008
CTAGGAGCGGCTCCGACGTATTAGCGTCGGTGATTATCCCTGTGATCGTGGCGTTCTGGGCAAACATCGTGCCGCAACATAACACAAGCATCATCAAAATACTGAAAATCTTGATCTGTTTCATAATTGATTAATTTAGGTACACCTTAATTGTTTATAATTTTATATAGTAATACATCTGCGGAAGGAACTGCTACCTGCATGTATCCCTTTACGTTTTGCTCCTGTCCGCTCCAAAGTTCTTTAGCTTTATACTCTGTGGCCGGGTTCAACCCTATTCTTTCGAGTGAAATCGTGGCATTCATATCTTTATCCGCATAGTTAAAGATAGCGAAATATGTGGCTCCATCGGCATTGTGAAGAACAAATTGGTTCTCCGAACGCTCGCCGTTCCCTTCCACCGGAGCAAAAGAAACACCTGTCGCAACGGCATTGACTTCGGGATTGGTCAGGAACTTCATGGCACGTTCCTTGTCGATAGGTTTACCTCCCGCACTGAAATCATCCCCTACAATATACAATCCGGTGATGGCACCCGAAGTAATGCGGGCACGATTTTCACCCTCGGTAGCTTCGCGCAGCACCAGATGGTCGGCGTCATTATACTGATACACTTCATCCTGCCACCATCCGTAAGAAAGGGCATTCAGCGTATATTCGGTATCTTTGATCTTATTCCAGGCATCACAGGCAATACGGCGCGACTGTGCGTAATGAGCCGGGAATACAGGCGAGATAGACAAATTGATGTACATATCGCCGAAATACTTATCCAGCAGCTGCATACCATAGTTATACGCCTGGATACCTGTCTGAATATCGGGGTTATACCATTTGTCGGCTTCCATCGCGCCGTGTGTCATAAAGTCCATCTTGACATACTTGAAACCACTGCGGCGGAACAGGTCGGATGTCTTTTTCATCATTTCCTCGATAGCCGGATGAGTCGGGTCGATGGCATAAGCACCATCCAGTTCCTGCGGCTGTCCGTTGGCGTAGAGATAAACATCTTTGTAGGTGTAACCGGGAGCATCCTTGATGATATTATCAGGACGTTTACCCCAATCGGTGAAAGGAGTCCAGTAAACACCGGCTATCTGGCCGTTGGCAGCACAATGATCGACAAAGCTTTTCAACTCTTCGTCGGAAAAGCTGTTCCAGCCGGAGTCGAGCCCGATCGTTACGTTACCGTCGGTATTCACGAAATGGTTGTTCTGAAGATTGTTCTTGAAGAAATCAGACACTTCAAGCGCTTTCTTGTAAGTCAGGTTGAACTGCAAAGCACCCCAGCTGTTCCAACCGAAAGTAACGGCACCCGGCCATTTCTTTACCGGAGCAACGACAGCGTTTGCCTTTCCATACTCCTCCAGCCCGGTACGCCAGTCATTGAAGAAGCCGAGGAAGATCTTCGGCGATTTCACATCCTTGCCTTTCAGTGCACCGTGTGCTTTCGAGTCGCGCGTCAACGTGTCGGCCACACCACCGAAACAAACCAGCGAACCAATATTATTACGGTCGCCCCGGCTCATATCGATACCAGTCTTCCAGTCCGTATGTTCCACCGATCCTACGATAAGACCTTTGCGGTCGTTATTATTCAGGACGGTAGCCACTTCATAGCTACGCAGTTTATCGAACGTAAGCGGATGAGACTGATAGCGGATCCAACAGTCGTTATCGAATGGCTGGAACAAGGCACGGTTATCCCCTTCAGCCAGGATAGCAGGCATCGGGTCGATATTGACCGGAGCCATGTAGTTCGATTCAATGTCGGCATCCCCTCCCTGAAGAGTGAATTCCGTCAATAGATAATCTTTCTCCGGGTAGATATAGAAAGATTGTACCAGTGTAGGCAGGTTACTGTCCGTATAAGTAACCTGTAATAAAGATCCCTGGCCGAAAGCGTCGTTGACAGGAGTCAGCTTCGCCCGGCTCTTTTGGTAATCGCGGGTCGTGACCAGTTTATCACCCAGCTTATAAGAAGCGTAGGTGCCACCGGAAAGAAGTTGATTTTCTTTCTCGATGCGATAGCCTTTCTGTTGCCGGTCGTAACTAACCTTCCATTTACCCGATGAAACGGACGGTTCGCTACAAGATACCAGCAAGGCGAGAAATAGCAGCAGATTTAAATTTATAAGTCTCATTTGTTGATAATTAATATGTGTTCTTATTGCTCCGTGATCAGCAGGACGGTACTTTCGTACGTATTCCCGATTGTCAGGCTGATACCGGCTTTCATCAGATAATCGCCGGGGAAGACCTGGCCGTCGCCATAGAAAGTACTGTTCCCGGCTTTATTCAACTCCGTTACCTTATACATTTTAGCCGGGTCCAGTCCTTTCAACTTGGTCTCAAAGAATGTTGTACGTCCATGGTATTTCAGGCTGTATGCGAAAAATACCGATTCTTTTTTATCTTTAGATATATACATATGTGAAGCCCAACCGTTTCCGTCGTAAGGGGATTTCAGGCGATAAAGGTCGCCCATCTGCACGATCGGACGGATACGTTTATAATTCTTCACAGCTTCTTCTGCAAAAGGAAGTTCATCGCCGGTCAGATCTTTGGGTTGCAGTTCCATACCCAGGCGACCGGTCATGGCCACATCAAAGCGGAACTTCAGCGGTGCCATCATACCGGTTTGATGATTCGGAGTGGTCGAAACATGGGCTGCTGTAGCCTTAGCCGGGAAGAAAAGGTTTGTACTGTATTGAATGAATATACGGTCGAGCGAGTTGGTATTATCGCTTGCCCAGAACTCATCGTGGTATTTCAACGCACCGAAGTCGAGACGGCCGCCACCGGAAGAACATAGCTGAATCATAATATCCGGATGGTTCTCACGGATACGTTCATAAGCATTGTACAGTCCTTTCGTATATTCAATCCAGAAATGAGTCTGGTTTTCTTTGGAAAGATAATCGGAACCGAAATTGTCGACGTGACGGTTTGCATCCCATTTTATATAGGAGATATGGGGCGACAAGGCCACTACCTCATCGAATGTCTTTACCACGAAATCCTGCACAGCCGGATTACTCAAGTCGAGCAGCCACTGGTTACGCATCGGGATAATATCACGCTTACCGCTCTTTACAATCCATTCGGGATGTTTTTCCGCCAGTTCGCTCTTGGGGCTTACCATTTCCGGTTCGATCCAGATGCCGAATTTCAGTCCTTTATCTACCGCATATTTAGCCAGGTAATCGATTCCGCGCGGCAGTTTCTTCTTATTCACCTGCCAGTCTCCCAGACTGACCTTATCCGAATTACGAGGATACTTATTTCCGAACCAACCGTCGTCGAGTACGAACATTTCAACACCGAAAGCAGCAGCGTCATCGATCATATCCGTAATCGTTTTTTCACTGAAATCAAAATAAGCACCTTCCCAGCTATTCAGAACGATAGGTAATTCCCGGTCACCATGAGCCAGGGCATAGTTGCGCGACCAGTCGTGCAGGTTTCTCGATACCTGTCCCTTACCGGTAGAACTGTATGTCCATACCATTTCAGGCGTCTGCAACGTTTTACCCGGTTCCAAATTATAGGTAGAGGCAAAATCATTCATACCGCTCATAACATGAAGCAAACCGCATTCATCTATCTCAAAGGAAGACAGATAGTTGCCCGACCAGGCCAGAGAACCGGCATACACTTCGCCCCTGTCTTCATTAGCCGGGCCATTCAGCGAAAGCAGGAAAGAAGAGTTTTCGGACTGGGTAGTACGTACTCCCTTCTTCGACTCCACCCGTTTCACACCCGGCGTCAGCTTCTCTTCTACCAGTTGCATTTCAGAAGCCCAGGCTCCGTGGAAATGGGTCAGATAATAAGAGTCTGCATGCAGGGGAAGGTAAGCGGAAGCAATATTCTCGACAGCCAGTTTGTTCTTCTCCTGATGAGATATGGAAACTGACTGGCAGATCACATTTTCTTTGCGGTAAGCCGTGAAGTTCAGGTTAACGAAAACCGGATACAAAGGATCTTTCAGCCGTATCACTGTTTCCGTTCTGTTATTATCTATATTCTTTACCTGATGATCTGCATAGATTAATTCGGTAGTCTGCACACCATCGTTATGGGTCAGTTTCAACGCCGGGTTCAGGAAGAAACGTCCCCCGTAGGCCGGATAGATCACCGGAGCATAACCGATCCCGTTATCCGGTTGTTCCTTATACTTCTTATTAAGGAAAGGAGATACATGCTGGAATTTATCCCCGAAATAGTTATACACCACTTTCTTATCCGCCGAGATGGAAAAGACCATACTCAGGTCGTTCGTAGAAACGGTAATGATACCCGTATCCTTATCTTGCGAGGAAGCAGTTATACATCCCAACAGCAGGGCAACAGTTAACAATAGTGCTTTCATGTCTATCAATTTTATACTTATTATTCATGGTTGACGATGCAAACTAAACCAATAAATAATAGTACAAAAAGCACGGATTCGCCAATTACTTGTAATTATGAGCTTAATTAATAAGGACTTAATGAAGATGCAACATTTGTGTCATTTTTTGACGCATCTGTTACAATGCGGAGAATAAAAAAAGGCCTGCATCGGATAATGCAAACCTCTATAAAACATTAAAGGCTGTCTCACGACAACCCCTAACCAACTTTGTTAACCTTAAATCTAATACTATTATGAAAAAACCACAATGCAAATATACAGCTGCAACAAGCATTTGTCAAGTCTTTTACAGACAATATATGTTAAGCCATCGAGGCATTGTAGCTAAAAATTGTTTCCGAACACAAAACTATATACATTACAATCAAAATCTGCTAAAATTAACAGTTTTCTTTCCTCTTTTTATAGAGAAAGACGCTCTTTCAGTAACTTATATCCGCCTGCACTTGCCCGCAGGGAAACACCTGTCTTCAGTCGAACCTGCCAGGTTTCTTTTCCGAATAACTCTACACGCATGATATAGTCACTATTCACAATACAAGAGCGGTGAATACGGATAAATGATCTTTCCGGCAAATGTGATTCAAAATATTTCATTGTCTGTTCTTTGACATATTGCCCATCTGAAGTAAATAGTGTGACATAATCGCCACTTGCCTGGATATAGAGTAGTTCATCCAGCTGGATCAAATGAATACGGGAACCGTCTTTAACGGAAATTCGATCCAACAATTCCTCTTCAGCCGACAATGCCGTTCCTGTAACAATTTGCCGATCCTCAGACTGGACATCCACCTGCTCCTCCTTCTGAATCTCCTTCCAACGAATAAAATACCATTGAGCCAGAATGATCCAGCCCAAAAGGCCGAACAGAAGACGGAAAGGGATTGTAGAAACAAACCAATCCATATGATCAGGACAAACCAGTGCCATCACCATATATCCTCCTATAATAGAAATAGCCAAAACACCCAAAGCTAATGCAATCTGAGCTTGTACCTGTCGTAATATGCCTGTTACATACCAGAACAAAAAACCTGCCATTGAGAAAAGGCCGACTGAAACCAGACTGTCCAGCCACGCAACGAGCCATCCCGCATGCCCATAGTAATACAACAACAGAGCACCTATACTACAAGCGAGCAAAACCAAAGTAATACCGGCAATCCTATACAGAACAGAATTTATAAATGGATGATTCTGCATAATCAGCTCTTAATTTCAACTCCCCCGAAAGTAATATTTCCACGTATAATCAATACATGTCCCTTATCCAACTCCACAGAGGAGTTAAAACGTTTGTCTTCGCATCCCCCCATTATTGGAGAAGTACTAAAATGAATACGCCAATCGGAAGGAACATAAATCTCCAAACCGGCAAACCGGCAATCAACATCAATATAAGTTTTCGGATCACCGAGCGTTGTTCGTCGCAGATCCAGAACTGTTCCGCCAAACAACACTTTAATCCGTGCACCTTTAAAAACCGGATCCAATATGATCTGTTCCACTGAACTGAATGTATTATCTGATTCCACATAGCCATCGGTATTAACGAAGCTTTCTGTCGTACGCCCCACAGATACATTTTCGGGATTTAAATGACCATGACGTTTATGGTTTGATTTCCTGAACAGAGGTTTCAGCAGAATGATGATACCTATTACGACTAATGTAATCGGCCAGTTCACACTCAGCCAGTTGCTGTCTATCCATCCCAGTTCGGGCATCAGGAACAGTGTACCGATCATAAAGGTGATCAAACCACCGGTAAAATGCCGGCTCAACATATTGCCTACGCCGACATACATCAACAGCATCTGCCAGGAGACAATTATATCGAACAGTTCGAATGTAACCATCCCCATATTTCTAAGCAACCATACAATCCCCACCACAATAAACGGGATCGCCCAAAATACATTTTTCCTTACGTTCATAATAAATACAGTTTAATTGTTTGAGGACAAAAGTATGCTCCGACCAGCCTTCCGGCAATAGAAATACGTTGTACCACCGTCAAATATCGGTGAATTACCGATAATTACCGACAAAAAAGGGGAGATATTTTAATTTTATCTATACTGATGACAGCTAAAGTAGTCTCCGCTGCCAACTGAAATTTGTTTATAATAACAATAGCCATTATTATAACTGCGGGAATGAGGCGGATCCTCATAAAAGACTCAGTATTTCCTTAACACGTGTCTTTTAACCTGTCCAAATTACAAACTAACCTATAGAAGCCTGGATAGTAATCTATTCCTCCTTACTAATTAATTGAAAAGTAAGGACTCTTTATTGTTAGGGTGTACAGAACCGTCAAGTAAGGTGTACAGGATAATTCGATAAGGTGTACAGGGTATCCGGTTATCCTGTACAGGGTAATTATAATAAGTCGGGAGTTAACATTTAGTTTGTCATAGGCTTTGATTTAGTGAGACTGGAAAAAAGCAATAGTTTAAAGGATAATAGATGATAAAACAACTCTTGTACACAAAGTTTCAACATTTTATTTGCCATTTGCAATATGCAATCATAACAAACTGTCAAACAAACATATACTACATTGCAAATACTTTTTTCATTTGCAATAGCGTTTGCCATAGCATATCACACTGATTTACATAATATTAAAAACAAATATTGCAAATAGCAAATAAATCGGGCAAACATTCTGTTGGAGAGTGATTAAAAAGAAAAGGTCTGCATCATCGAATGCAAACCCCTATAAACAATTAAAGCCTGTCTCACGACAAGCCCTAACCAACTTTGTTAACCTTAAATCTAATACTATTATGAAAAAACCACGATGCAAATATACTGCTTACTCTAACTTTATCAAGACTTTTTGTGCTAAATCATGTTTCATGCCGTATAAGAAAAGCTAACAAGTTTCAATATGTTTGTTTTTTGCTTCCAAAGTGTTAAAATAAACACTTTCCTTTCCTATTTCTTCTTCAAAATACGTTGTGCACAGTCGGATAACACGACCAATGCTCCGGCTATGATAGCCGTGTCTTTTATCACCAGGCGGCCTGCCCCGGTCAATAGCGGGAAACCATGCTCGCCGCTACCCAAGTCAGGCACCCATACTTCAGGAGTTGTGACAAGGAAAGAGAGCGTCCCGATAGTCATTATAATAGCCAAGCCGGCACCGACCAGGCCGATCTTCGGTGAGAAGATACCGAGGAAAGCAAGGATACCTATCCCCATGATAAGAATACCCAGGCCATGCGAAAAGCCATACGTATTATTTTCTACATGCCACTGATGTTTTGCTTCATTGAATTCGCCTTCCTTCAACTTATATTCCTTGTATTCCGGAGCACTCTTTGTATAAAAGAAACTCATAAAAGGACTGTTTGCCACAAAGGGTACGATACCTTCCGCCTCATAATTATAAAACTTCAGGCCGCCGATCCATACAAAGATGATCAGGATAGCTACACGTATCAGGTTGATACCCAGCTTCTGAGTGGAAGCGGCAATGTTGAGGAATGTGTAAAATAAATCTTTCAGTTTAGTAGTCATGTCTTTCTCTTTTTTATGTGTTTAACTTATGATGCAAAGATCAGACATTTCTACCCTTTGATAAATGGCAATTCTGCCAGATAACTTGTCAATTGTTCCCTATTATACGAAAAAGAGGTTGTGTCGGTGAATATTTCGACACAACCCCTGCAGTATTTTATCAATGAATGTTATTTCCGTACGCCTAGTTCCGTCAGTTTTTCCACATCCAGTGCATATTTACGTTCGATGCTCTGCAATACATCTTCGCTGATATCCACGGGGCGGTTCAGTTTCTTCATTTCACGGTATCCCTTATAGACCTGTGTAATCATCTTGCGGGGATTGAAAACAAGCGACGATGTGATCCAGCATCCATGCGTACACCAGCAATTAGCCTTATCGCCATGACCGATAGCGGCAATCTCCTGCTTCATGGCATCGCTCGCCATGATCTTTGAGATATTGCAATCGTAATCCTTGACATTGCCGAGCGGTTCGCGAAGTTCGCAGGCACGGAAACGGCCGTCATAGTCGATCACCAGTGTTGTTTCGCCAGCCGTACAATCCATTCCCCAGGGAGTAGGATGGTCGATGTTGGTGGCACGTACATTATATAAGGTACGGATAAAGCCCAGATAGAAGAAACGGGCGATAGGTTTCCTGAAACCACCGGTCTCCTCCGCCATACGCTCTCCATAGACATTATAGATAGGAACAACCTTATCCTGCAAAGCACGCAAAGTAGGCTCGGTAAGGATCTTCACTCCGTCGTCGCGGGTCATTCCGCGGGCAGCTTCGATGATATGGTTGGAAAGATGGAAACGTCCCAACATCCATACCATCAGATCTTCCACTTCGGTCTCGTTATATTTGGTAATCACGGTTGCCAGGTTTTTCAGGACTCTGCCGTCGTCAGCAAAGTTTTTCTCAATCAACTTCAGCGTTCCCATTGCTTTGTAGAAGTTACCGGGAACCCCGCGTTGCACATCGTGCGTATCACCGAAACCGTCCAGAGAAAGGCTGAGGTTGATGTTCAGCTCAGGGCAGTTCTTACGGATTTGTTTTACCCAGGCAACGATCCGGTCGGGCTTCAATCCGTTGGTAGGAATGTTTACGTCTTTGATCTCATTGTTCTTATAGAACATTTCTATAATCTCCGGCAGCTCTTCACGAAGGGTCGGTTCGCCACCGGACACCCACAGGCGGTTGAACTGACCGGCTGTTTCGGAGATCTTCTTTATTTCTTCAAAAGTAAGGTCTTTTTCCTTTTTATCCATGTCCTCGGCATAGAAACACATCTTACATTTGGCATTACACCGTCCTGTGACAAACAGGAAGATAGATTCTAATTTTCTGTTTGTGCTCATTGCCCTGAAAGAGCTCTTTGTTCGTTTCGTACTCATTGTTATTATCGATTAGATTTCTCTATTAGTATTAGCTCCCATATCTTATATAGCAGATAGACAAATATATACCATCCCAATTAAAACTATCGGCCAGACCTGAAAACATTCGCAAATTTCAACTATTATATAGCACCAAACAATCTCCATTTGTGGGATTCGATGTTCTATATTTAAGAATATCGACCAACAAATCTAAATAATCTTATATTTGTACATTCAAAATAGTGAAGACAACAACATGGAAGACAATATTCCTAAATTCGATCTTCCCCGGGACTTTATTGTCGGAGACAGTATTACGGGTGAAATTTTAAATCAATACGGTCGCTTCCCTTGTAAGATCAAAGCCGGTATTTTCGTACTTTGCGTACAGGGTACTGCACGTGCAACCGTCAACCTGACTGAGTTCATTATCAAGCAGAATGACTTCATCACGCTTCCACCGGGCTGCTTCATCCAGATACATGAAGTGTCCGACGATATCAAACTCTGTTTTGCGGGGTTCTCATCTACGTTCGTGAGCCATATAAACTATATAAAAACGATCACGAACTATCTGCCTGTTATCTTCGACAGTCCGGTCATGCCGTTACCTGAGCATATATCCTTATTATACCAACAGGCTTTTTCTGTCCTGATCAATGCTTATACCATGCCTAAAGCGATCGAGAATAAGGAGATCATCAAGGCGGTCTTTACCATCTTTATGCAGGGGGTTATCGAGTTGTACCGGAATCACACTCCGTACAGCAACGCGCCGATGACACGCAATATGGAGATCTGCCGGGAATTTATCCAACTGGCGATGGAGAACTATACGAAAGAGCATAGCGTCTCTTATTATGCGAAGCGGCTCAATATTACTTTACAGCATTTCTGCTACGTAATTAAAAAGGTGAGCGGGCGCACCGCTTTAGAGATACTTTCCAACATTATTATCATGGATGCAAAAGCGCAGTTGAAATCGACCGACCTTCCGGTTAAAAAGATTGCATTCGCCTTGGGCTTCGACAATCTGTCGTTCTTCAATAAATACTTCCGGCAGCATGTGGGAATGACTCCACAGGAATACAGGGAGAGCTAAAAAAAGGGATATGCCGGACGCAAACCCCTATAAACAATTAAAGCCTGTCTCACGACAAGCCCTAACCAAACTTTGTTAACCTTAAATCTAATACTATTATGAAAAAACCACAGTACAAAGATACGGGTATTCTCCAACTTGTCAATAGTTAAAGTGCTAATTAGTGTTGTATAGCATATAAGAAACACTAACAACATTCAATATATTTATCTATGGCTTCACAAATGTTAAAATAGAGGCAAAAAAGAAGA
>ULWH01019524.1_pt1 | contig 10629 bp, 6 predicted proteins | sample 1960201 | NCBI WGS metagenome assembly ULWH01 (sample SAMEA4835808, study PRJEB28245) | human gut metagenome | biome: gut microbiome; material: fecal sample | place: Denmark | collected 2008
AGCCACGGCAACTACCTGACGCAGGCTATATTTCTTATGTCCGAACATATCCGGCATATTGCGTTGTATCTGAACACGCCGTTGCAAATGTTTCCATTCGCTGATCACAGCCAGGTCGGGTGTAGCCGATTGCATCCATTCTTTTTCCCATCGACGGAACATCTCATAATTATCCGCACAGGCATTCACAAAGCGAAAGAGTTCTTCCTCCTCCTGCAAAGTAATACGCCCTTCAAAATAGTGTACGGCTAACTGATGAATATTCTCCTTTTCCAATTCCATAATTTCCTCTTTCTATATGATGTAACAACCCATTCTTTTTTTACCCAACCCCCGATGTTCTATTTTTTTTCTCCTTATCCCTTTTTTTCTTTCTGCCTGCCTACTAATATAAAGTACCGGACGTTTTATATTTTTGACCAAGGTCGAAAAGATTTACCACCTAGGTCAAAAACGTTTATTACCAAGGTGACAAACGTTTACTACCAAGGTCAAAAAATTAAAACATAGGGAGAAATGTAATAGCAAGTCTCCTGTTTCTTGCTAATCAGATAGCAACCATGCAATAATAACAATATAGATATCGAGAGGATACTTGTCTTTAAAGTGTTTGGAGAAAGTCGTTAATGCTTTGGCTATATGCTTTTCCACAGCAGTCGTAGAGATACTTAAAGCTTCTGCTATCTCACGATTCTTCTTTTTATCAAAGCGGCTCATAATAAATACTTCACGGCAACGCGTAGGCAGCGTGTCTATAACTACATTCACTTGTTCCTGCAATTCGTTGTATAATAAAGTGTATTCCGGAGAAGGATTAAAATCAAGGCTATACAGTTCCTCTCTCCCGGCAATAGAGGCCAGATGTTCTACGTTGTGTTGTTCTACTATTTGAAGATGTTTCAGATAATTCAGACAGGCATTCCGAACCATAGCAAACAAAAGGGCAGAGACGGATATGGCTTCTATCAACTCACGCTTTTCCCAGAATTTCAGGAAACTTTCCTGAATAATATCCCTCACAGCCTCCTGATCTTCCACAAAACGAGATGCATATCCACGCAAACGAGGATAATAGCTTTTGAAAAGAAATTCAAAAGCCTGATCATTTCCATCCTTTATTTCTTTCAGTAATATTTTCTCGTCGGTAAAATCTGCCATAAAAAGTTTACAATAAAAGAACGCTGTATCTTACTAATAATAATTGTACAAATCTATTAGTTTTTTTCGAAAGTCATTCATTCCCGGAAATATAAAAGCTGTAAAGGAACAGTGAAGTCTCTTTACAGCTTTTACCAGCACTCTCTGTTTTACAAAGATGCAATCAATGAATTAGTTATTTATCTTCACTTAGGATTTTCTTTACCCAGGGGATAATCAGATTTTCCTTAAAACAATGATTCGGTGCATCCACGTTCGTCAAATCAAAATAAGCTTCTCTATTTACCCCCTCCGGCAAATTCCCTTTTGTTTTCCGACTGTCAGGATCTGCATATTTAGGATAAAAATGAATTTCTATATTTTCCGGATGACCGGCTATTCGATAAGCCTGCCTTACCATCTCCAAGTCCCGATCCAATCCTCCTTCCGTGAAAATAATCGGCCTGGGTGCCAAAGACGAAACGATGTCGGGGAAATCAAAATTACACAGGAACTCAGGAATCAGGTGCTCAATCGAATTTGGGAAAGGGCGATATCCGTTTTCTTTCGGTTCAGTCATTACAATTATGCGCTCTAATGTACGACAAAGAAAATCGCTATAAACAAAACCATAAATAGTCGGGTCCAAAGCACCTAGAACCATTAACGGCTCAGTGCCCAAAGAATGTCCGCTTACAATCAAACGCTCTTTCCGGATAAATGGTTGCTCTTTCATCCAACTTAACACATGCATATCCACATAGGAAGAATACCCTAGATAGCTCCACCCCAATTCTAATAAACAACGGGCAGATTCATCAAAGTAATAAGAAGGAGCAACCGTGTATTTCTCCAGATCAGAGCATTCTCCTATACAGGGATTATCAACAACTACTGCTACTAATCCTATCTTAACGTATTTAAGCGCCATTTCGTTTTCCTCCTGAAACCTGGGTCTGGCATATTTTGTCTCAAGTTCAGGTTCACCTGCCAAAGACTCCTTCGTACGTCCTGATCCTGGTATACACAAGACTCCCGGAACTGGATTACCGGCATTCACTTGATCCGGAATCAGCATTAAAAAAGGTACGACACATTCCGGTAATGGATAAGATTCCCATTTCTCAATCCGATATCCCTCCCGCTTCTCACAACTAACTCGTTTAGGAGCCGGCAAGTCCCGAAGGTTCGGATGACGCATCAAATCTTTCATTTTCCCCCGAAGCCCCTCTTTCCAATAATTAAACTCACGCTGAGAAAAGTCGGAATGGAAAGCATAAGCCGGAACATTTCTTTTCATCAATGCATGTACTACCCCTCTGGTACTGATATAGCGTCCGTCTTGTCTATCTGTTGAAATCACTTTGTTCTTTTCAATATCTAACCCATACGCTTTATTCTGTCCATCCGTCTGCATTAGAAACGGATACAGACAGAAAAGAAGAAAAATATATTTTATCTTTTTCATCATGTTCTCTTATTTAATTTAATTTTCATATCCCGGATTATTCACTAGCTTCGGATCATTATTCAATGTCTCAATATCAATCGGCCATAAAATCATAAATGACTTTTGCTCATTCAATACCGGAGACGGATCATCATAATTTGCCTTGGAAGAAAAAACTAATGACTTCTTTGTTCCATCACACATACGAACAAGATCGAACCAGCGTTTTCCTTCCCATACGAATTCTTTATCCCTCTCTTTCAATATTGCCAATTCATTCTGTTCAAAGGTCGAGTTCTCATAGACATGAACTGCCGGTTTAAAACTTGCACCATAAGCACGTTGACGAACCTGATTGATATATCCGGCCACATTTCCTCCTTGTAGGTTCTCGATTTCAGCCATCATCAACAAAACATCAGCATATCTATAAATGATGTAGTCATCGCAGTATGAACGATTGCCGTTTGAGTTCAGCATCCCCATAAATTTCCGTAGTATCAGACCGGCTTGAGCTCCATCCTGGTAATAACAGTCGAGAAATGTTGACCTTTTTCTCGTATCGTCATCATCCATAGAAGCAAACAACCCCCACTTATATTCATTTCTCAACAATCCGTTACCCTTCGTTTCTAATGTATCAGCCATCAACTGACCGTTTTGTCCATAAAACTGATTATTAAAATGTTGAACATAGTAAGTAAAGTTCTCTGCGAAATTAGACTTTTCACCGTCGGCAAATCCTATCGCAAAAATGATTTCATCATTGCCTTTATTCTCATAATCAAAGACATCCTTAAAATCAGGCAATAGTCGGAATTGACCGATCAACGGCTCCAGGGCCTTTTTAGCAATCGTTGCATCATCAGGTGCAGCTATTTGGTCTTCAGTTGACACTTTAGCTGACCATAAATAAATTTCAGCCTTCAACATTAGAGTAGCCGGCTTAGACCATAAAGTTCTTCCTTTCCCGATCTGTCCATTTGTCCCAAACAATTCTTCTGATTTTTGAATATCACCTTTGATAAAGTCAAATGTTTCTTTCGCTGAGCTCCTTTCCAAGTACAAGTTCTCAGCATGTGTGACACCATTCATTACATTCGGGAGCTTGACTAAAGGTACACCTCCATATGTCCGGTAAAGCATAAAATAATAGAAAGCCCGTAGTCCATATGCCTGGGCTAAGCCTTGATTCCTCTCTTCCGACGTAAGAAAATCACATTCATTTTCTACCTTCTGAATGAACAAATTGACTTCCAATATATTCTCATATAATCCATTCCAGTTATTTATACCTGTCAGGTATTTGGAAAATGTATTCGTCTTTATTGGTGAACTATAATCGAGACTATTATTGAGAAAAGACGTTCCGGATTTAAGTGTTCCACCTCTCGCCTCCCCTAAAATAAATAATGACTCTGCTTTCTCCCGCAAACGGCCATGCAGACCGATCATATATCCTTTTACCTGCGAACTGTTATTCCAAAAATTACTACTTCCGTAATAATCTTCCGGAGAAAGATCCAAAGCATTGCATGACACAAGCAAAAAAAGAATCAAATATGTCGAAATAATATAATTTATACGTTTCATATCGTTTATTTTTCGTTCATAACAAGTTATCAAAATGTAAGATTTATACCTAAAATAAAAGATTTAGGCAATGGGTATCCTCCGTTATGAGGGTATTTGTCACTTCCATCCTCTGAATACTCCGGAGAAAATATACTTTTGGCAGCAGTTAGATATCCTAAGTTTTGTCCGGTAATAGTAAAAGACAAATCCTGAATATTCCATTTGCTTAATAAACTTTTCGGCAATGCATACATTAACGAAAGTTCTCTAAATGCCAGATAACTGCCTTCGGAAACAAACATAGAAGAATTTCTTGCATAGTTTCTTTTTTCCAATTGGTCAGCCCAGGTATAAGTCGGATATTGGGCATTCGGATTAGATGGAGTCCATGAGTCCTTCGTTGCTTCCACCGTATTATAGTAGCCGACCATATTCCCCATAATCCACGGAGTACGGTTATCTATTATTTTATAATCTAGCGCATAATCCATTCTGGCAAATAAAGAGATGTTCTTATAACGAAGCGTCGTACTCAGCCCACCTGTCCAATGTGGCACCGTATTTCCCATCTTGACCATATCATAATCATCAATAATACCATCATTATTTACATCTTTCCATTTTACATCTCCGGGCTGAATGGGTAATGCCGCAGCTTTACCATCCGACTTAATCTTTTCCGATTCCGGTAATTTTGCCCATGCTTCCGGCCCATATAGCCATAAACCGTTGCTACCGTTATTTCCACTTGTTTTATCTATCAGATTCCCTGGAATTTCACTTTCATCCCGGTATAAACCCTCTGCCTTAAAAGCATATAGCATACCAGGTTCTTGTCCTTCCTGATATCCTCCTACCCACATTAAATTGCCGCTCTTAGGATCATATACCTGAAATGCATTCTGCCGGTTCCTCTCCAGGCCATTATCCGGTAATTTTATGATCTTATTTATATTATAAGCTCCATTCCATTGTATATTCCATGTCCAATCTTTTGTATTCAACACTTTAAAAGACAGTTCCATCTCAAAACCTCTGTTTCTGATCTCTCCATTATTGGTACGAAAAGAAGTAATACCAGAAGAGCCCGGCAATGGTATATCAGCATATTTATCCTGGGTCAATCGGTTATAAAAAGTGAAGTTGGCATTTATCTTATTTTCCAATATGCCCAGATCCAAACCGGTCTCTACCGTTTGTGACTTCTCCCATCTAAGACTTTCATTCGGCAAGCCGCTTTGATCCGGAACTCCTCCCAGTATAAAGCCTATATTCCCCATGTAATTAGTTGTCCCATAAGATCCTTGTAGTTCATAAGCCCCAATTCCGGAGACATTCCCATTCAACCCATAACTAAGTCTCAATTTTGCGAAAGAAAAAATATCTTGTAACGGTTCCATGAATTTCTCTCTTCCAAAAATCCATCCGGCAGAAAAACCAGGAAACACCCCCCATCTGTTTTTTCCCATCAATAAAGAATATCCATCATCACGAAGAGTCATCGATAATAAATATTTTCCTTTATAATCATAGTTTATACGTCCAAAAAAAGAAGTGATACGTTCCCGCTGATGCCAGGAATCGATCTCTCTCTTTTTCTCTTCAGTAGATGTCAATCCCAGATCTGCAAAATCATCCGTGGGGGCACCCGAACCGGAAGCACTGAAACCCTTCACATAATTATCAAAATATTCAAAACCAACCAACGCATTTAATGTATGTTCCCGCAAAAATACCAAATCATAATTGGCAACAGCATTGTAAGTCTGCTTGTGAATGCGTTGATACTTTGCAGAAGATGTTCTGGTTCTATTCCATGTCCCTGCAGACTGAAGATAGTCCTTATCAAAATGCTCATTCAAGTCCTCATCATACATCCAGATTGCACCTATTTTCAGATATAAATTTTTCAGGATATCAAATTTAAAACTCTGGCCTACTGTTAACTTCCGATTATTATTATCTCTGATAAAACGTCCCAGGTTTACCTGCATATTACCGGCATCACTTTTATTCCCCAATAAAACTTCGCCATTAGGCCCACTACCGCGAACTGTCGGAGGACAAGATATGATTGCTGTGAAATACCGGTCTTCCCAATCTCTGTTCAATTCACGCCCATTAGGCAATTGATTATATTTTGCATCCGAGAAATTAAAATTCGTATATGAGGTAAACCAAGAGCGAATCTTATAATCAGCATTGAATGTCGCTGTGATACGTTGATAATAATTATCTAACGGAAGCCCCTCCGAATGATTATAGCCCAAACCGGCATAATAACTGCCTTTATCATTTCCTCCTGATATATTCATATTGTAGTCCTGAGTAATAGCGGGGCTCTGGATATTGGATTTAACCATATCATGGTCATAAAAAATAATCTCTCCCCCATAAACCGGATCGGTCATGGTCTGCCAGCCCTGATCTAAAAGAAATGCCAGATCCGGTGTATAATTCATCGGACTCCACATGGCATTCCCATCCTCATTTCCAATTGCTGGTATTTTTCTTTCTGCATCCGCCCAATAAATATTACCTGTACCGTAAGCTTTCGGAGCAGATAATGAACTCATATCCGTTGTACCTACCCATTCTCCCTTTTCACTTTTAAATATCTGGGCAGAACGTTGAAAAGATGTCCGCATCCAATATAGATAGTCCCTTGCATTCAAGAATTTGAATTGACTGTTGTAATAATTAAAGCCTAATTTAGCTTTTACATTTACTGAAGTCTTTCCTTCTTTACCTCTTTTTGTTGTTACTAATACTACTCCGTTATTGGCCCGGGCACCATATAAAGCTGTCGCTCCGGCATCCTTCAGTACATCCATAGATTCTATATCTTCAGGATTAATATCACTCAAACTCTCACGCTGCTGTCCATCCACAATAATCAACGGAGCACCTGTTCCATCCAGATTGGTACCTCCACGAAGAACTATTTCTGGAACTCCACCCGGATTTCCGGTAGACTGGATCACTCTCATCCCTGATACAGCACCGGATAAAGCCTGTGCCGGATTGGAGAACATACCAACCTGTAAATGTTCCTCTTTCACACTCGCTATAGAATTCGTCAGTTTAGAACGTACCTGCGTTCCTCCATACCCGGTAACAACCACCTCGTTCAGCTGCTCTACATTCTCGGATAACTTTATATTAACTACAGATTTACCACGTATATCAACTTCTTTAGGAACATAACCTATATAAGAAAATATCAATGTACCATCATTTTTTTGAAGCTCCAATGAATATTGGCCATCCAAATCTGTTATTGTGCCGTTTGATGTTCCTTTTTCAACAACATTGACACCAATAACAGGTTCACCTGTTTCATCAGAGACAGTACCTTTTATCTGTACATTTTGGGGAGACTGTTGATTTTTTGACTTCGAGGATAATACAATCTGGTTATTTTCTCTCAAAAAATAAGATATATTAGTCTGTTGCATAATCTGTTGCATGACTTTTTTAATATCAGAATTCTCTGCAGCAACAGAAATACGTTTATCCAAGTCAGCAAGGTCTTCACTATAGAAAAAACGATAATTGCTTGTCTTCTCTATTTTCTCTATCACTTCCCTTACCGGTTTATTTTTAACTGTAAGGGAAACCTGGGCCATAGTCATGAAACCGGATACAACCAGTATCATATTACAAAATAAAGCCCGTATTATAAAATGCTTGATGTTACTCATTTTTAAGTGTTTTTTTGATAATACATAGATTATATATAGTAACTTTACAAGCTGAAATCGAATACGAAATGCCTTTAAAGACAGCCTGCCAGTTGTCTTTAATTCAAAGGTGTCTTATGTATTTATCGATTTTAGCTAAAAAACTTTGATATTGGGACAACTTCAATGATAGTTGTCCCTTTTCATTATATTAATACTATTCCATAGGCATTCAATTTTAAGATTAACACTCCCTTTATCCTCTCACATTCTATCTATCGTTTTTCACTTAATATAATTGTATCTTCTTTTGCTTCGTATAAAATTGGAGCAGTCAGACTTATTATCTCAATCACATTATCCAGACTATTATTCTTTATAACCCCGGAGAATCGATACTGCTTGATCTTTTCTGACTTAAATTCAACCTGAACATTATAGATCCGATTCAATCTGATGGCTATATCATAAAGAGTCTCTCCTTTAAATGCCAATTCATTATCCCTCCACATTCGGGAATAAGCAATATTATCCGGTCGTTCCACTTTCAACTGTCTATTTTCACGATTGAACAGGACTTGCTGATCCGGTAAAAGTATTACCGAATGATCCCCACCTGTAGCCTGAATACTTCCATTATACAACGTTGCTACAATACTTTTATCTTCTTTATAAGCCTTCACATTAAATGATGTACCCAAAGCTTCAACCTCCATTTCCCCCGCATTCACGACAAAACGATGTTCCTTGTCCTTTGAGACCTCGAAATAAGCTTCACCATTCAAAAAAACATTACGTTCTTTTAGGCCATAATCACTTTTATAACGGATTTCAGTATGAGAGTTCAACCATACTTTGGTCCCATCAGGTAATGTAACACTTGCTCTCTGCCCCTTCTCTGCTGATACTATATATTCACTGGTTATCGGTAAATCCTTCTGAGTGTATAAGTAAAAAGAGAATGAAATACCTATGCATAACAAAATAGTGGCAGCATAAGGTAGAAAACGCGAAAAGGACGATCTTAATTTGAATCTCTTTCTATCCTCCTCTTTTTTATGCAGGTTTTCCATTTCATGCATTCTCTCTTTGATACGCAGGTACATACGTCCCTGTATTTCTGCCGGCAACTCATCTTCAGGAACCTCACTCCAGCGCTGTTGATAAAATTCTAGAATCTCATCTTTGGACGCCGAATTGCGGAACCATTCCAGAAGTAACTGTTCTTCTTCCGGCAATGTTTCACCACGCATAAAGCGATCAAGCAAATCAATATTTATATTATTTTTTGTCATCGTTTAAGTTATATATCCAAATAGAAGGGGAATCCCTTACAAGGGGAATGAAAAAAGTATGTATTTAACATTCGTTAGCCAAAACAACTAATAATATGGCCAACAAATGATCATCAGATAATTTCTGTTTCAGGAAACGCAACGAACGATAAAGCTGAGTTTCAACCGTTTTCTCGGAGATTGACAGACGGATAGCAATTTCTTTATTCGACAGGTGGTCTCTTCTACTTAATTTAAAGATTTCTTTTCGGGAAAGGGGTAATTGTTCTATCAGTTTATCAATATACAAACGTAATGAGTCTGCATCAATTTTTTCTTCGGTCAAGACATCTTCATTCGTTTGCTGCTGGGATAATGCATAAAACGCGGATTCAGATAACAACCGGTTTTCCGTTTCCTTATAAACCATATTACGGGCTATTGTGAACAGATAAGCATCAAACCCTTTATCCAGGTCGATCGATTCATGCTTCTCCCATATCTTCATGAAAACACTTTGGGTAATATCTTCAGATAAGATCCTATCGTATAATAATGAGTTAATAAAATTAAAGACATGAGAATTGTATTTCCAATAAATAGATTCGAAAGCAGCCTCATCTCCTTCCTTCAGGCGCTTCAATAAAGCGATATCAATATTCTTCAGTGTGTGCTTTTCCATCTCTATCCTCTCTTTATTGAGGCAAAGATAAATATTTATTCGAATATTTGATATTCGGCAGTGCCAGAGTCTTATCCGAAATAAAGAAGAGAGAATCTTGCCGGATCCTCTCTTCTAAAATGCGTGATTCAATTAAACTTCCATTGCCGTGGAATAATGTTTAATCTTAAAACGCTCAAAAGTATGAATAATAGACGTATACTTGCTTCTGCAAACCTAAAAAGAAGCATAAAAATATTGAATTATCCATCGGAGAACTGATCTTCGGCCGATGCAGGAATATTAAATCACACCTTTTAAAGAATAAAACTTATATTTGCATCATAAGAAAAGTATGTCTGTAAAAACGGCTTTTCTTTTTTAAAAACTAAATTACCATGAACAGTAAACACTTAATCTTATTTTTTCTTGCCTGTTTCTCTTTTTCTTTACAGGCAAGTCCGATAGACGGTTTGTTGGAGCGCATAGACAAAGGCGCCTCCCGTAAGTTCATTATCGAACAAGTAAAATCACCCACCGACTTTTTTGAACTGGATCAAAAAGGAGAGAAAGTTGTCATCCGCGGTAACAACTATGTAAGTATTGCAACCGGAATAAACTGGTATCTGAAATATCATGCCGGTATCCATCTGTCCTGGAACGGAATGCAGGCTAAACTTCCGGAAATTCTTCCGTCGGTGTCAAATAAAGAAAGGCACGAGACAGAGATGAAGCTTCGGTATGATTTCAATTATTGCACATTCTCCTATACGATGGCCTTTTGGGACTGGAACCGTTGGGAGGAAGAAATCGACTGGATGGCTTTGCATGGCATTAACCTGCCACTGG
>ULWH01032800.1_pt1 | contig 10602 bp, 15 predicted proteins | sample 1960201 | NCBI WGS metagenome assembly ULWH01 (sample SAMEA4835808, study PRJEB28245) | human gut metagenome | biome: gut microbiome; material: fecal sample | place: Denmark | collected 2008
TCTCAAATTTGCAACATTATTTTGACGTTTTGATTTTCTGTATAAGGATGTATCCTCCAGATAGACCGTGACCTCAATGCGGCGCACAATATACGCAATTTCATTGTAGGGTCGGTCAGACCCGATCTCCGGTAACGGAGGTAGCTCTTCCCTCTTTGAGGGTGAGAAGATATGCGGTACCTCCCCGGTACCGACTATCATGACAGATTATCTGTATACAATAAGGAGCACCATGTACAGAGCCCACAAGATACGCATAGATTGCACAAAAGAGCAGCACAGTCTGATGATGCAGACTGCAGGCTGCGCTCGTTATGCGTACAATTGGGGACTCGAAAAGTGGGGCAAGATGTACGAAGCCTGGAAGGCTGACAGCAGTTTGGAGAAGCCCAACTAGGGTAACATATCCAGACAGTGGACAATCGAGAAGCCTGAGTGGGCTAACAAGACAGCACGAAGTGCTGTTACCTGCTCACTGCGTAATCTCGGCACCGCCTTCAAGAACTTCTCAAGGCGCAAAGCAAAGTACCCGAAGAGGCATAAGAGGTCTCAAGGAATCTCCTTCCAGCTTGGAAACGATACCTGCAGTATCGAAGGCAACCGCATCAGGCTGCCTATCATAGACTACGTGAAGCTTCGCGAAACTCCGCGCTTCCAGGGCAAAATAACAGGCTACACAGTTCAGTACATAGCTTCCCATTGGTACGTGACAGTCGCCTTCGACTGTCCAGACGTCCCCAAAGAAGCACCGGAGTCCGTCGTCGGTATCGACGTAGGACTCCAGCACCCAGCGGTAGCCAGTGACGGTACTGTACTCCAGCTACCAATAGAGAAGCTCAGAGAGCCCTTAGCAGGAGCAAGAGAAATTCCAATGCGCGAAAGCGCAAACGTACCAAGCTCCAGCGTATACAACAGAAGATCACCAACATCCGTCAGGATGCAGCCCACAAGTTTACGACCACAGTGTGCAAAAACCACGCCACTGTAGTCACCGAAGATCTGAACATAAACGAGCTCAAAGCCAAGGCCCCCGCACGTTCAGTGCGCAGAGCCTATAATAGCTCTCTTATGGGAGCGATCCTGTTCCAGATCTCGTACAAAGCGGTTCACCATATCAAGGCACCAAAGTACTTCCCGAGCACAAAACGGTGCTCGACTTGTGGACACATTAAGGAGGCCATGCCTCCGAACGTCAGAACATACCATTGCGACCACTGCGGAGCCCATCTCGACAGAGATGAGAACGCAGCTCGCAACTTAATGTTGCAACCGTGGGTCACACGGTAAGAGGCGCGGTGATGGTACAGGCAGCATTCGCTGCAGGTACCAGATGATCCGCGAAGATACTCCGGTGCAATGCCGGATGAGATCATGACAGCATAAGACAGCACTACGGAAAGGAACTCGATGTCCACTAACCTGGAAAAGGAAATAGCAAGACTCGATATCAGGCAGCAGCCTGTGGACGGCCTTGAAATTGCCCCTGGCTGTGTGCGCACTTCAGGCGGCTTCGTTGTTCGCACACCAAAATCCAAGCTGAAGAAACAGACGATAAAACAGCAGACACAACCGGAGGCGCCGGTAACCAAGACTGCAACACGGTCTGTGCTGCCTGCACCTGAACCAGCAGCTGCTGTACATGTGCAGCCCGAAAGGCGCCCTGTGTACAGAGAGCCCGAGCAGCAGGTCACTTTCACTACGCCTGTAGGCAGTATATCAGGCAAGTACTGGCCTGTCATAGACGCAGGCGACTATGTTGTTCTTGGACTGACCGAGCAGTCGTTCGTTCCGTCCACGTACAAGGATGCGCCGGACATGAAGCTGCAGCTGAAGGCCGATAAGCTGGATGTCTGTGTTGTATACACCGGATGCAGGTTCACTGATCCTGATATTGAGAGAGAATACATTGTAATGCTGAAGGTAAACAATGCTTAACAAACAAAGTAACAAAGGAATTCCCTGCACATACTGTGACGAGAAGGCGCTGCCGGATACGCAGCCGCCAGTGTGTGCAAAACACAAGGGAATCAAGAAAAAGGCTTCCGGAGCGGTAACGCTTAAGGAACTCGAAAACAAACCCGCAGGTCAATAATGTTGACATACCTGACGGTCGTAGGCACTCTGCTTATCATATGGATATTAGCAGCGCCTCTGTATTATTGGATCGCTGCAGGCATAGAGTGTGACGCAAAATACGCTTCCGCAAGGGAGCGCAGAGAAGCGGAATATGCATATATGAACGAACAGTTCAAGCTGTTCGAACATGCTGTCCGCGATGAAGCTGATAAGCGACTGTCAGGTCTTGACCGGGAACAAGACAGCCGCCGCAATGCTTTAATACGCGCGAATAAGGCGCACAAGACACAGAGCAACAAGGTGTACCAGGGTAGACAGGATAAGGCGCACTCAGATAAGGCGTACAAACAGAAAAAGCATATGCGGCAGCTGCCCAAACCACAGAAACAAGGAAAGGGCAACAATGCTGGTAAAAAGACCAAGTGCAACAATAGTAAACGAGCCGGACATCTTCCGGCAGATGGAATACGCGGGCAGGGTGTGCACAAACACTCTGCACAGAATGGACGAAAACAAAGCGCTCGACTTTGTAACAAAAAGGGCGCAGACAAGAGAATTCAGCGTTCTTGAGCATGCAGGCATCGATGTCACAAATGAGATGCCGAAGCTTGATCTGCTCGACGAAGATTCGCCTGAATTCGGCCTTGTAATGTCCAGAGCGGTACTGGGCGGTATCAGATGCAGCGACCTTGCACAATACAGCTCACATCACAGAGATCCTTCCACATGGGCAGACCTGCCCAGAGACCTTACAATTCTGACATTCGATGTTACATGTTCAAGGGCTACAGCTCAACAGCTCGAAAGACATAGGAACCTGTCCTTCTGTGAGAGATCGCTGCGATATGTCAAGCTGTCGAAGGATACCTTCGAGATGTGCACGGCAGATCCGGAAAGCAACTCCAATAACAAGGCATTCATGAAGGCGGCGGAAACGGCGCTTGACTGTTATCTCGAGCTGCTTGATTCGGGGTACTCTGCAGACGATGCAAGAAAAGTGCTTCCTCTCGGAACAGCTACACGTGTCGTAGTCACTGCCCAATGGTCATGGTGGTTAGACGTGCTCAGCAAGCGCTACCACAGACGTGCGTCCAGAGAGATGATCCTGCTGATGCAGGAACTGTACAAGCTGATGCCCGAGCAGATCGCTCACGTCGTCGGCAACAACTTGCAGAAGCAGTTCGACGAGGCTGACATGTATGTTTGATCGACATCGTGATTTTGCGGTAGTCGGCAGGCCCGGAATGTCAGGTCGTATGGTGGGCGAAAAGCAGGTACAGAAACAGGAACCGCAGCCAAGGTCGCAAGACGTGCTAAGCGACATCAAGGCTGCTATGTTATCTGTCGAACCGACCGAGATAAGCGCAGGTATACGTAACCTGCCCTTCACATACATAAAGAAACTCGCATATCTGCGTTCCATTGAAACATTCCTAAGTGCACAGCTCACCAGCGTGCGCAAAGAGATACAATCTATACAGGAAGACTCACTGCTGGATACAGACAACTAAAACAATCAGCCGGGCACACAAGTACCCGGCACAAGGACAAACAAAATGAAAACAGAAAGAGTACTGAAGAAAAACGCAATCAGGGCTTACAAAGCCTTTAACAGTGACCTGACTTGCAAAGGTTTCCAATATGAAGTCGGGAAGGAATATCAGCATAAAGGCGCGCTTGAACTGTGTAAATCGGGGTTCCATGCCTGTCCCAAAATAGTTAACTGCTTCAACTACTATCCTTTTGACAAAATGAAAACCAGAGTAGCTGAGGTTCTGGTCTGGGGAAAAGTCGAGTACAAAGATGGAGTCAAGTACGAAGATGCAGGTGTAAAACTCTGCGCCTCAAACATCAAGGTAGTCAGAGAACTTACATGGAATGAAGTACTGTCTCTGTGTAACACAGGCAACAGTAACAGCGGCGACAGGAATAGCGGTGACTTCAATAGCGGCGACCGTAATAGCGGTGACTTCAATAGCGGCGACCGTAATAGCGGCTCCTGTAACACCGGCTACAGTAACAGCGGCAACTGGAATAGTGGCGACTGGAACATCGGCAACCGTAACAGCGGCTCCTGTAACACCGGCTACAGTAACAGCGGCAACCGTAACAGCGGCAACTGGAATAGCGGCGACTGGAACAGCGGCGACTGGAATAGCGGCGACTGGAACAGCGGATACTTAAATACTTCGGCACAGAAATATACATTTATCTTCAACAAGCGAGTTGAAAAGTCAGTATTGGAAAGAGCTGAGTTTCCGTCATTCATGTTCTTTGCTTTGACAGAGTGGGTTCCTGCCCGCAACATGTCACAGGTGGAGAAGGAGCGCCATCCTGAGTATGTTACTACAGGCGGTTACCTAAAGAAGTACGCATACAAGACAGCCTTCAGGAAGTCCTTCAAGAAGGCCAGACGCAAACCTGACTGGCCCAAGCAGCGTCAGATGCTGTTGGATCTGCCCAACTTCGATGCCAAGATATTCGAGGAGATATCAGGCATCACACCTGAGGAGCTTGAACTGTAACAGAAAGGAGAAGTGAGGTGCTTATTCACTTACATAGTAAAGAAACAGACAAGCTCTTTGTGGTCAACACAGATTATATAGTCACAATGTGCGATGATTCACCGATGCCTGGTGCAATTCTCATTATATTTGGGTATGAAGGACCTGTAGAGGTAGAGGAGAGCGTTGCAGATATTGAGCGTCTTATGAACCGTGACAGAGTCAACGCTGACAACGAAGAGAATTTGATATGAAAGATTTTAAATTTCGTGTATGGGATTCAGTGCGCATGTCGTACGACCCTCCGAATTATCCTGACTATGTGCTGTCCACAGAAGGTAAGGTGTACCGAGGCGTATTGGATATTCCTCCACACCTGGCAATAAAGTTCGCAGAGGAAGATGAGGCCGGTGTCGAGATCAGTCTTGGTATGAAGGACAGGAACGGCAACTACATCTACGAAAATGACATCTTGAAGTTGCCTGAGGAATCAAGGTTGTTTACCTATGTGATAAAAGAAGGCATCCCTTACCTTGAGGACGAAAATGAGCTGCTTGTACTTTCTGCAGTTCAGTTGTCGGATTGCGAGATAGTAGACAACATTCACTCAAAAGAAGATCATGACTTTTTCCACGGAAAGGAAAACAAGTGATAACAGCAAGCGATATTTATTGGATTTTCAGATGCGACAGCATACATGAGATGCTGACAGTAAGTCTTATTGTACTTGGTATCGCATCAGTAATAGGTTGTATCATTATCTTAGCTATGTGCTTTAGTAGCTCTTGGGATGATGACGTAATGTCGTGGTTCGAATCTAAGTCTGACAGTGATGCAAGTGCCGAGCGTAAACAGATACTTACAGCTGTTAAGTGCGTTGCATGTCTGCTTGGTATTGTATGTATGCTGGCTGTCGGCAAGGTTATGCTGCCTACAACGAAAGAGCTTATACTGATAAAGGTACTGCCTGAAGTGGTAAACAGTAAGTTTGTACAGGAAGATCTGCCCAGTGATATCCGTAAACTGTACACAGCAGCGGTACAGTCAACTTTGAATACATTGACAGGCTCACAACAAAACACAAAGAAAGGAAAAGAAGATGCTGACCATTGACGACTACTTCGATAACTACGAGAACCCCGACTACACCTATAGCTGTCCCGAATGTGGAAGCACCGTTGAGCGTGATGACATTGAATGTCCTGAGTGCGGCTATCGGTTTGAAGACCCTGCAGATGTGTCAGAAATAGATGGCATGATATCTGACTCTGTCTCAGGTCAGCTGCTTGTAGACAGCGCATACAGTATGCCTGACAGTGAGGATCTTGATGATATCATGGATGACATTATGAAAGAGGCGCGAAATGAAGCATAAAGTCGGCGTACCGGTAGTAGCTCAGGTGCGCAGGTTTCTTGCACTGGCAATCAAGGAACATACAGACATCAAGCGTGACTATAGAACTCGTGATTCCAAACGTGATGAGCATGCAGAAAGCTGTACGAAGTATCAACGACGCCTATATGCTTCAGTATACTATGACAGCTGCAAGTTTATTTGCGCAATGAATGGGCTGCAGAGAGCAATCAATTACAGACTCAGACATAAGGATATGAGCAGATATGTCGACAAGATCACACAGGATAAGTGGTGCGCCGAGGTGACGCGCATTCTTCTCCGTTCACTCTTGTCTGAAGACACAATAGAGCAGTTCATCAACTATATGGAGGGCGGGAACACAAAGTAAAGGACACAGCCTATGTTGCAGGCAATCAAACGACTCATCAAACGTATCACAATCAAACTAATCAGAGCAGTAAGGAAACTGTTCACAACAAACACAACGGCAAGCGTTGCCACTAAAACAAAGAAAGAAGAAGCAATGAAAAACACGAAAACAACCGCAATTACTCTTGCATCCGCAACCTCCTACAATCTCCAGTTCTTCCGTAAGGACGGACAGCGCTGGTTCGCACAGAAAGACGTCACATGCGTCTCCGGGCCTAGCTACTATCCCGGAGCCAATATTGGACGCCCTGTGATAGTGTCCAAGACAGATTTCGAGTACTTCGTCAACAACAAGAGAGCCTACAGAGGCCGTGTGTACCTTCCTGAGAAGGAACTTGTACAGTACATCAAGGACAGAACCGAAGTCGCTCTGGACGCACGTAAGATGCACATGAGAGGCAACCACACAGCAGGCTGGTCGACTTTCGCGGCAGACGCAATCGAGCAGCTGTTCGGTATGAAGGTACCTGTCAGTGCTGTGGCAACCAAAGCACTCAGCCCGTCCACTAACCCGGAGAGAAGGAGAGTGGAGGAGGCGTTCGCCAACGACAGCAACGCGCGCAGAGCATATGTCTCCGGTCGCCGCGCGCGCGCGTACGCGAGGGCGATTACGTTCAACATGGACAAACAGGAGGCGCTGCTGTACAGCGTCTTCGGAAAGGAAAGTAATGACAGTAATAGAAATCGCAATCGGCAGACCAAAGGAAAATGAAGTTTCTGAGACTGTGTTCGTCAGTGATACCTCTGTAGCTGCAAAGTGGCTGCTGGCAGAGGCTGCGCGTACATTGGAATCAGGCAGCTTCAAGAGACTGGAGGGCAGACGGCGCTTCAATGTCGATCTGACTCAGCAGTATCTTGACAAGCAACTGACAGACGACAGTGTGTATCTTGAATTCGGAAAGCAGAACGACATTCTGTTCTGGGTTAACCTGAACGTTATCGACGTCGTAGAAGCTGTCGAAGCTTAACAGCACCAGTCGTAGAGATTCCCTGTGCACATGTATAAGTGCACAATTCCTGCAGGGGGCATCGGATACAAGTCCGGTGTCCCTGTTCTTTAGTACGCTACAGCATTTGTTACCGGCTCATAAGACCGGCAGCAACAAAAAGAGGTAACATGACAAAGACTATTGTCAAAAGGGACGGACGCACAGAAGCGTTCGATGTCGCCAAAATCAAAGCAGCAATCGAGGCAGCAATGGCAGCTGTGCACAAAGGTCTGACAGGTGATCTCGCACAGAAAGCTGTACAGCTGTCAGAGCAGATCGCACAGAGCACAGAAGATGGCGCCAGCATAGAGAGCATCCAGGACAGCGTCGAGAAGGGTCTGATGGATGCAGAGCTGATAGAGGAAGCCAAAGCCTACATCAAGTACAGAGCAGCGCGTACGGATATACGTGAGGCCCGCACGCACCTGATGAAGATCATCGACAGCTTCTTCACAGAGAAGCAGGACGACGGCAGCTCGCACAAAGAAAATGCGAACATCAATGCGTCCTCTGTTTCAGGTGCCTTCTACAGAATCGGATCGGAGGCAAGCAAGGACTATTATACCAGGTGTCTGATTCCGTCTGAATTCGTAGAAGCGCATACGAACGGATATTTGCATTATCACGATGCAGACTATTATGGTCTCAGTCTCAACTGTATGCAGCATGACCTCGGTAAGATGTTTAAGAAAGGTTTCTCCACAGGCAACGCCTATATAGGGGAGCCTCAGAGCATCACATCAGCAATGGCGCTGACTTGTGTTATTCTGCAGAGCGGGCAGACGGACCTGTTCGGCGGCGAGAGCATTCCGGCATGGGACTTCTACATGGAGCCCTATGTGGAGAAAAGCTTTAAGAAGTCGCTGAAGAAGCATCTCGAGAACATGGCCTTTGCGCCTGCCAATATGCAGGAGCTGTGGGTCAAGGAAAACGGGTACCAGGAACACACACCTGTGTTCGAGAACGACGACTTATACAAGGCCTACAAGTGGGCCAAGCGTGACGTCGAAGCTGAGACGTACCAGGCTGCACAAGCCATGGTGTATAACTTGAATTCCTTAGCCAGCAGGGCCTGATTGGCCCCTTCACACCGCGAGGTGTGTCGAACAAGAAAGTGAATTGCTGGGACACCTTAACGGGTCATGCCGAAGGCAATCAGCAGCCGAGCCTTGTATCGAGAGCTACCCGGTACAAGAAAGGTTCATCGACTATCCCATAAGGAATGGGAGTACCCGACAAGTGAAGGGGAAGCACTCTTGGTTGGGAACAACCAAATGATATAGTCAGTGCACTGCAGAAATGCAGTGAGTGGTCTCTAAAGAGAAACCTGGCGGTACGTAACGAGTACCGTTGAACAGAACCTTGGTGTGTACAGCATCAAGACAGTGGAGGACAAGTTGTGTTTTCGTCCATTAATCTGGGAACATGTGTGAAGCCTGGTGGTCGCCTGGCTACAAAGGCGCTGCTCAAGGCTATCGACGACGGCATCGGAAAGGGTGTCACGTCACTGTTCCCTATCGTAATCTTTAAACTGAAAGAAGGTGTTACATATAGTCCACAAGACCCGAACTATGATTTGCGTCTGTACTCAGAGCGTGTGACCGCCAAGCGCATGTTCCCCAATTACAGCAACCTAGACGCTCCGTACAACCTCAAGTATTACAAAGAAGGACATCCGGAGACAGAGGCTGCTTATATGGGTATGGCAGCTGGCAAGCATAAGATACTGCTGGTTGATCAGGAAATACCTGTGAAAGACCAACCTGCTTTGAAAGACTTCAAAATGTATCAAATAACTTTTGAAGACTTCTGGTACAGAGTTGTGTCTCTGGGCGGCGTTGTGCGCAAATTCGACGACACAACAGAGTACGTTGATCTGGAAGCAGACAACATCATGATGTCTGTAGTGTATGCAAAAGAGTTCTGCAGAGATTGCGTAGACGAGCATTCACAGAAATGTACACGTGTTCGCAAAGTTATGCGCTGCAGCAGACCTGCACAGGGACACACGTGGAAAGACGTGTATGTGTACGGAACTGAAGACGGAAGCTACACAAGTACAGAGAAACCTGTACGTAAAGTTCTGACGCTCACCAGCGATCATCCTCTGGCGCTTGTGAAAAAAGGCAGAACACAGGTATGCGACATTCAATCCGGTGTGGCTGGCGATAGCCTGCGTACGTATGATGGTTGCACGCAGGTACTGGACATCAAAGACAGCTCTTACACAGGATACGGCTACGACATTGAGACTTACTCAGATATGTTCGTGCTGGACGACGTCATCAGTCACAACTGTCGTACACGTGCCATATCCAACGTCAACGGTCCTGAGATCGTCACAGACAGAGGCAATCTCAGCTTCACGACGCTGAACCTTCCAAGGTACGCTATCGAGGCATCCAGAGAAGGCACCAGTGAAGAGGAGCGCATCGAGATCTTCTTCAAGAAGCTCGACAAGTACCTTGACATTGCACGCAGACAGTTGGAGCACAGATACAAGATCCAGTGCAACCGCAAGGTGTATAATCTGCCGTATGTCATGCAGCAGGGCGCTTACATGGGCTCCGAGCATCTCAGTCCTGATGACACCATACGCAAGGCCATTGAGAACGGTACGCTGTCATTTGGGTTTGTCGGCCTGGCAGAAGCTCTTGTAGCACTCACAGGCCACGACCACACCGAAGGTGAACAGTATCAGCAGTTGGGTCTGCGTATCGTGAAACACATGCGGGACTATGCCGACAAGCTCACTGAGGAGCAGCACATGAACTGGTCGCTGATTGCGACTCCTGCAGAGAGCGTCGCTGGCAAGATGCTTCGCAATGATCGTGCCGAGTTCGGTGTGATACCTGGTGTGACAGACAAGGATTATTATACCAACAGTAACCACGTACCTGTGTGGAGGAAGATCCGGGCTTCTGAGAAGATTCGCTTGGAAGCACCGTATCACGAGCTGACAAACGCGGGAAGCATCCTGTACTGTGAACTAGAAGGTGACCCGAGGCAGAACCTCGATGCTCTGCATACTTTGATAAACATTATGCATGACGCAGGCGCAGGGTACTTCAGTTTCAATCACAAGATTGACACATGTACCAACTGCGGCTACAATGGTATCATCGGTGATGTTTGTCCGAGTTGCGGACAGAAGGAGACGCCGAGTCATCCGTTCGTACGTCCGAGAAGAATTACCGGGTCTATTATGGCCCCTTCACACCGCGAGGTGTGTCGAACAAGAAAGTGA
>ULWH01022939.1_pt1 | contig 10601 bp, 10 predicted proteins | sample 1960201 | NCBI WGS metagenome assembly ULWH01 (sample SAMEA4835808, study PRJEB28245) | human gut metagenome | biome: gut microbiome; material: fecal sample | place: Denmark | collected 2008
CCCGCAGGATGTCCCGGTTTTTTGCAATATATTCTTTGTCCGTAGCATACGAACCGTATTCGTTTTCCACCTGCACCATGATGATGTTGCCACCGCGGGTGATTTGCATGTCGGACAGCTGTTTCCCGATCTCATTCATATAAATACGGGTACGTTCCATAAAATACGGGTCGTTCGTGCGGAGCTGGATATCGTCTTTCTTCAGCAACCACCAGGGGAGACCGCCCATTTCCCATTCGGAACAAACGTATGGGCCGGGGCGCAGCATGATGTACATTCCCTCTTTTTGTGCCAGACGGCAGAAAGCGGCGATGTCGTTCTGTCCGGTGAAATCGAATTCGCCCGGTTTCTGCTCATGGATATTCCAGAAAGCATAGATACAAATGGTGTTCATGCCAAGGGCTTTACACATTTGGATACGGTGTTCCCAGTATTCGACAGGGATACGTGTGTAATGTATTTCGGCAGCTTTTATAACGAAAGGCTTGCCGTTCAGCAGAAAAGTCTTGTCACCTATCTCAAAGGTGCCTCCGTTTCCGGACGGGTTCTTACAATCTGTCAGCACGCAAATCAACACGGCCATCAGGATTGTTACGGTCTTCATAGAGTGATTCATGATAAAAATTAAGTTTATAACTGTTTTATGACCGTAAAAGTACATAATTTACCGGCAGAGGATGGTGTAATAATCAGTCATATTAGGGTAAAAATGGTTCTACTTTGCTGATTTTGTATACCTTTGCGGCATAATTCAAGTAAACGTTGAACAAAAATGAGAAAGTTAATGGTAATTCCCCTGGTTGCTGCCGGTATGGTTGCAATGTCGGGTTGCAGTAAATCACCTGTGAAGGAAACTGCAAAAGTAGACGCCATCAATCTGGCAAACCTGGACACGACTGTAGCGCCCGGAACTGATTTCTATCAGTATGCCTGTGGTGGCTGGATAGAAAAAAATCCTCTGAAACCGGAGTACTCACGTTTTGGCACATTCGACCAGTTGCGTGACAACAATCAGGAACAGCTTCGTTCGCTTATCGATGAACTGGGAAGCACTCCACAGGAAGCCGGAAGCGTGGCCCAAAAGATCGGCTCCCTGTATGAAATGGGATTGGACAGCGTAAAGCTGAACAAAGATGGTATGGCTCCTATAAAAGAACAGCTTGAAGCGATACAGCGACTAGGTACGAAAGCGGATGTCGCCAAGATGGTTGCCGTTTTGCATAAAGAAGGAATGGCTCCGTTCTTTGCTCTCTTCGTAGATGCCGACGAAAAAAACAGCTCGATGAATATCGTACAGCTATACCAGGCCGGTATCGGTATGGGCGATCGCGATTACTATCTGCTCGACGATGAAGGAACGGTAAAAATGCGTGATGCCTATAAGCAATTCATTAACCGGCTGTTTACCCTGACCGGAGCATCTCCCGAACAGGCTGAAGCGGCGGTGAATGCCGTAATGAAGATCGAAACAGGTATTGCCGAAATCTCTTACAGCCGTGAAGACCTGCGCGACAGCCAGAAGAATTACAATAAGATCAAACTGGAAGAATTCAAAGCCAAAAACAATCCGATCGACTGGGATGTCTATTTTGAGAGTATGGGATTGATGGAAATAGAATACCTGGATGCCAAACAACTTCCGTTTTACGGGGCATTGGATGAATTCCTGAAAAACGTTTCTATCGACGAACAAAAATATTATCTGGCATTCAACCTGCTTAATGCCGCTGCTCCTTACCTGAGCGATGAATTTGTTGCTGCCGAATTTGATTTCTACGGAAAGACAATGTCCGGAAAACAGGAACAACAGCCGCGCTGGAAACGCTCCCTGTCTACCGTAAACGGTGCTTTGGGCGAAGCTGTCGGCCAGATGTATGTGGCTAAGTATTTCCCGGCTTCTTCGAAGGAAAAGATGCTGACGCTGGTAGGTAACCTGCAGAAAGCTTTATCCGAACGTATCGCCGGCCTTGAATGGATGAGCGATGAAACAAAAGCAAAAGCACAGGAAAAGCTGTCTGCCTTTATCGTGAAGATCGGTTATCCCGACAAATGGCGCGATTACACTGCGTTGGAGATAAAAGACGATTCTTACTGGGCAAACGTATGCCGTTCGAATATCTTTGAAATGGATTATATGCTGGCACAGGCCGGTAAACCGGTTGACAGATCCCGCTGGGGAATGACTCCGCAGACGGTGAATGCCTATTATAACCCGACAACCAACGAGATATGCTTCCCGGCTGCTATCCTGCAACCTCCTTTCTTCAACCCGGATGCGGATGATGCGGTGAACTATGGAGCTATCGGTGTCGTGATCGGCCATGAAATGACTCACGGTTTCGACGACCAGGGACGTAACTACGATAAAGACGGTAACCTGACCGACTGGTGGACTGCTGAAGATGCCGCCCGTTTCACAGAACGTGCCGACCGTCTGGTTCAGCAGTATGACGATATCATTGTGGTAGACAGTGTTCATGCCAACGGACGTTATACCTTGGGTGAAAACATTGCCGATCAGGGTGGTTTGCTGGTATCTCACCTGGCTTATCTGAACTCACTGAATGGCAAAACGCCGGCTCCGATCGATGGTTTCACCAACGAGCAACGTTTCTACCTGGGATACGCCACTCTCTGGGGACAGAATATCCGTCCCGAAGAGATCCTGCGTCTGACCAAGATCGACCCGCATTCATTGGGTAAATGGCGTGTCAATGCCGCCCTTCGCAACATCGATACATTCTACTCCGCTTTCGATATTAAAGAAGGCGATCCGATGTATATGATGCCTGCCGACCGGGTGGTTATCTGGTAAGCTATACATTATTATATATAAGAAACAGAAAGCGGGATGATTTGTAACGATCATCCCGCTTTTGTTATAATAGTTTCAGGGAAATATCCTAAGCAAAAATAAACTTCAATATAAACAATCCTGCCAGCACATACATTGTTATGCTGACTTCCTTATGTTTTCCGCAGAACAGCTTGACGAGCACGTAACAAAGTAATCCCAATACCATACCGTCCGCGATGGAGTAGGTGAGCACCATCATAATGATCGTAATGAAGGCAGGTAAAGCCTCGGATATATCGTCCATATCGATCTTTGAGATAGAATCCATCATAAAGACGCCGACAAGAACCAGGGCACCCGTAGTGGCGGCACTTGGGATAAGCAGGAATAAAGGAGCAAAGAACAAAGCCAGGATAAATAAGCCCCCTGTAACCAGGGAAGTGAATCCCGAACGTCCCCCTTCCGCAATACCGGAAGCACTTTCAACATAAGTTGTGATCGTAGAGCTACCCATCATAGCACCGACAGTTGTCCCGATAGCGTCAGACATCATCGCTTCTTTGACGTGCGGGATTTGCCCGTCCTTACCCATGATGCCCGTTTTAGATGCCAACCCGACCAATGTCCCTACCGTATCGAATATATTCATGAACAATAAGGTAAATATGATTACCGCCATGTCTAACGTAAAGAAACCGGTAAAGTCGAACTTACAGAAAGTCGGCTCCATCGAGTGCGGCATGGAAACCGGGAAAAATCCGTCCGGTATCTCCGTTACCCCCAGAGGGATTCCGATCAAAGTACATATCAGGATACTATAGAATAGAGCCCCTTTCACCTTTTTCACGATCAATACGCCGCTCAGCAGGATACCGATCATAGCCAGGACGGAAGCCGGGGAAAACTCCCCGAACATAACGAACGTCTCCGGATTCGGGACAATGATCCCCGCATTCTTCAACCCGATGAAAGCAATGAACATTCCGATCCCCGAAGAAATGGCATACCGCAGATTCATCGGTATGCTGTTCAGTATGATCTCCCGGATATTCAGGAATGTGATCAGGATAAAGATAACCCCTTCCACAAACATCGCCGTCATTGCCGTTTGCCATGAATATCCCATCCCCTGTACCAGTGTAAAAGCGAAGAAAGCATTCAGCGCCATACTTGGAGCCTGGGCAAACGGAAGTTTAGCCATGAAAGCCAGTAGGAGAGTGGCGATGGCGGAAGCCAGTGCCGTAGCTGTAAAAACAGCCCCTTTATCCATGCCGGTAGTTCCCAGGACGGAAGGATTCACTGCCAGAATATAACTCATCGTCAGGAAAGTTGTAATCCCGGCGATCACTTCTGTCCGGAGGGTCATGGTCTGTTTGTCAAACCCCAATAGTTTTTGTATCATATATCTGTATTTAATCGAATGTCCATTTGATAGCCAGCGTCGGAATGGTATAGAAACCGTTACGTCCACCGAAGTTATGGCTTAATTCCACCTCGCTGCCGACACTGAGCTTGAACTTATCATCAACACCTTTCAGCTTGTTTAAGTTCACCCAGATCTGTGGCTCGGAAAGAAAAATGAAGTTCCCGTGATCGTTCTTTTCCCGCCACCAGTCGGCAAAACCGCTGAATGTGCATAACCCGTTTTTGGCAAAATGGATATACCAGGTACCCGTCAGTTGGAAATTGTTCGGACTGCGGTGCTTCTGGATATATTTATACATAGGAGTGAAAGTGAACCCTTTGGAGAAATCCTTACTATTATATGTATAGGTAAGACCCCCGAGATAAGCATTATTATAAGAGCCCCCTTTCATCAATCCCCCGTTATATTCTACATGTACGGAGAAAGGAGGTTGCCAGAATTTGAGTTCGCGGGCAATCTCCCAGTAGGCCGAAGCGACACCCTCTTTCTTATAATCCATATCTATAAAGAAGTAAGTGCTTCCCCACTTGTCTGCCCTGAACATTTCGACGGTAGAGGTCAGGGCCGGCCGCCCGTCCAGGTCTTTGTCGTAAAGAGCTCCCCCGAAATCATAGTGCAACTGAACATTTTGCGCTTTCCCGCATACAATAGTGGCCAACAGAAGAATAGCCAGCGTAAAGAATTTTTTCATCCTGATTGTTTAATATGGTTTATTATTTGGAAAGCCGCAAAGATATAAAAAAAAGCAGGACTTTCTGAAAGGCCTTGCCAGGTATTGTGTTATATCAAATCCCGAAGTAACCAGGCCAGATAACACAAGTAGATAACAATCAGCACCCAACCCTCGGCGTGCGATATCTTCTGTCCGCTTTTGACTACCGGTAGCAAAAGCAAGGTAAGTCCCAGCATCACCAGCAGATCGATATAATTGACGTTCTTGGCTACGATCGGATGAATGACTGAACTGGTTCCTGCTATCGCCAGGATGTTGAACAGGTTCGACCCAACAATATTACCGATCGCAATATCCGGGTTTTTCTTCAGGGCAGCCACAAGGGAGGTTGCCAGTTCTGGAAGGCTTGTTCCTGCGGCAACGATGGTAAGTCCGATAACCGCTTCGCTTACCCCCAGCTCCTGTGCGATCGAAACCGCGTTGTTGACTAACAGATGAGAGGCAAAGATCAGTATAGCCAGTCCGCCGCCCAGATATAAAATATCTTTGTACCACGGCTCCGGTTGTTTTTCCAGTTCCCCGATGCTTTTTTCCACCTTTTCCTCATGCTTGCGCGAGTAATAAAGGCTGAAAGTCGTATAAAGAATAATGCCGATAAGGAATATAGACCCTTCCAGGCGGTTTAAAGTGCCGTTCCAGAAAAGGACGGTAAGTACAATGGTTGCCAGGATCAAGAGAGGAATATCTATCCGGGTCAGTTGGCGTTTGGCCTGTAGCGGGTGGATAACGGCAGAGATACCCAGTATGACGGCGATATTAAATATGTTTGACCCCACGATATTACCGATGGCAATATCCCCCTGTCCGGTCAATGAAGCGTTGATACTGACCACCAGTTCCGGAGCACTGGTTCCGAATGCGACGATAGTAAGACCTATCACCAGATGCGATACATTAGCTTTCAGGGCGATCTCCGTACTTCCCTTAACTAACCAGCCTGCCCCGATGTAAAGGGCAAACAGAGAAAGAACTAATAATGTTACACTTGTTATCATGGTAATAATTTTATTATTCTTTTTTTACAATGTCTGGCTTCCTGTTGTCCGGTAATCGTCAGATTGCCGTAACCAAGTAAACAGCAAGTTATTTTAGGCAGAAAAACGTACCTCGGATAACCCCAGGAATCCCTCCGGAGTAACAGCAGGAAGCAGATCAGACATTCAGTTAGGGTTGTTAGGAATATTCGTATTAGTGATTTTAATATTCGTATTCTTCTTTTGGCTCTTTTGCTTCCTGACGCATCTGTATGCCACGAAGCACTACCATAACAACTGTAATCAGTCCGAGAACTCCCATTGTTACATCCTTAACAACAATATTCTCAAAATCTGTGGTACCGATCAGTACCAGAATGATAAACGACAACATCATGACTGCGTCTACCAAATCTTTATTTATCTTCATTTTATTAAACTTTTTAATTATTACTTTTGTTCAAATCCGGTGTTATTCTTTTTCATCGATAGCAGCTCCTTCGGCAGAACCGGAACCGCTCAGCCCCTTCATGATACCATATAATCCATACCCTAAAGCCCCCATCACGATGAGTAACTTCAGATAATCGTTAGGTATAATCGAACTACAAGCTAACACACAGCCTACAATAGTAATAATCACTGAAAGATAAATACGGGTTTTATTTGATTTCTTAGTTGACATAATATTCTGATTTTAATATGATTAATAATTAATAACGGATCATACCAACAACCTGCCCAAAACAACAGGCAGTATCGGCAATCCCCAAAGAACGCAAAGCGTTCTATGAAAGGCCTCAGCTGGTGAGCGTTAAGCGAAGGTGAAAGACGAAGCGTCCGGAGGCTGCGCTGTTTGAGCGAAGCGAGTTCGCAGACGACAGCGTAGTCTTTCACCGTAGCAGCGAAGCAGGTGAAGCCTTGATCTTTTGTTTACTTTTCTATCAAGAGAAAAGTAAAACCTATCCTATTAAAATCAAATAATAAGTTTCCGCAGGACAAACACATGTTGTGCCATGCGGCAAAGAAGAGTAGAGAGGTTTATGGTTTGACATTCTGATACATCCAATGAAATCTTGCGAAGCGCATTCATTTCCTTCAGGCGTATATCCTGAAGAATCTTTTCCGCCATTTTCAGCGTGCGCAAATTAAATGCATTATTCGTCGATTGAATAGTCCTGCGTGCAGTCAGTCCATTGCTACCCTTCAGATCCGTACTTAATACGGTCAGGAAGTATTGCATATCGGCAGAACCTTTTTCCTTCATGACAGCCTCTTTATTCGACACGACAGTATCGTTGCTCTCTATCTCCTCCTGGGGAGAAAAAAGCAAAATGCCGAACAGCAGAGTTAATATGAATAGAAAATTTTTCATGCTGCAAAGATATACGAATTCCTATTAAAAAAACAAATCATTGTGTTTTTTGTTTATACATTTGTCCGTCAAAATGTGAACAAGTAAAGATGGAAGAGAAGAAGAGCCATTTGAAATCATGGGTAGAGGCTGCACGGCCGAAAACCCTGCCGGCATCGTTGAGCCCGGTACTTTTAGCCTGTGTTTTAGCCTGGTGCGACAACGTTTTCCGGTTAGTACCGGCTATTTTGTGTTTTGGTGTTGCTTTGTTGGCGCAAATTGCCAGTAACTTTGCCAACGATTACTTTGATTTTAAGAAGGGAGCCGATAAAGAAGACCGTTTGGGGCCCGAACGCGCCGTAGCCCAGGGATGGATAACCCCGAAAGCTATGCTGAAAGCCACTTTTCTTACCCTCGCATTATCCTGTTTTTGTGGCTGTATGCTGCTCTTTTATGCAGGTTGGGAACTGATACCGGTCGGTATCGCCATTGCCTTATGCGTACTGGCTTATTCCGCCGGGCCTTTTCCGCTGGCCTATAATGGGCTGGGTGATGTCTGTGTAGTGCTGTTCTATGGGATTATTCCGGTATGCTTCACCTATTATGTGCAGGCGCTTTCGTTTTCTTTACTGTCATTCCTGCTGTCCGTTTCGGTCGGGCTGCTATCTACCAATATACTGGTTGTAAACAACTACCGCGACTATGTGCAGGACAAGGCCGCCCGTAAACGAACGACTATCGTTCTTTTCGGTCGTGGTTTCGGTCGGGTGTTTTACCTGCTGAACGGGGTAGTGGCCTTATTGCTGGCTATGCCGCTTTTGCTGGGTGCTTCCTGGTGGATACTCTTTCTGTTCGCCGCCTTTTTTGCCCTCTTCTATGCTACCTGGCGCGAACTTTATCATTTTGAAGGACGCGAGTTGAATAAAACCCTGGCGCATACCGCCCGCAATGTCTTTTTCTTTACCTTGCTGTTGTCGGTGCTGTTAATCTCATTGACAACAGGATAATAAAAGGAACCTACGGTGTCGTATATTTGTTTATCCGAATAATAAACAAACGATTATGACACAGAACATTATTGATTACATGGCCCGGCTGGGCGCCCGCAAACGGGAAGCCGGCAAAGAGAGTACCGCCGACCTCTATCGTGTGGTAAGCAACCGCTTGCGTTGTTTTACGAAAAACAGCCAACTACCTTTTACTGCCGTTACTGTTACGCTGATCGATGCATTTGCAGCCTCGCTCCATGCCGAAGGACTCGCCGTCAATACGGTGAACAGTTACCTGAGCACATTGCGTGCCGCCTATCATCATGCCGTCCGCGCAGAGCTTTTCGAGCCGGGCAAAGACCCGTTTGTCCGGTTGCACCTGCGCCGTGAGGAGACAGCCAAACGGGCGATCCCTGCCCATGATATCCGGAAGATCATGCAGGCAGGAGAGCAGGAGGAAAACGCTTCCCTCTGCTATACCCTCGATTTCTTTATCTTTTCCTTCCTGGCTTGCGGCATGCCCTTTATCGAACTGGCTTACCTGACCGGCAAAAACATCGTAGGCAACGAGATTGTTTACCACCGCCACAAGACGGGCACCCTGGTGCGTATAGGCATCACTCCCGCCATGCGTATACTGCTGGACCGCTATCGCCGGAAAGGGGCGTGCTATCTCTTCCCCGTCCTTCGGGAAGGGAAAGACAGCTATACCCATTATAAAACGGCTTTGAAGCGTTACAACAAACAGTTGAAAGAGATAGGCAGGCGCTTGCACATTCCCGGCAAACTGACCTCCTATGTGGCCCGCCATTCCTGGGCTACGGAAGCGCTCCGGAAAAATACGCCTGTTGCTCAGATCGGTCAGGCAATGGGACATACTTCGGAAAAGGCTACGAGATTCTATCTGGCACAACTCGACCAGTCGACGCTCAACAAAGCAAATGCTAAAATTACAAAGGAGTTCGATAAACTAATTACAAGAAAAAGAGCTTGATACCTTATTTATGAAATAAGGGTAACGATAAGCGGTATATTGAATAATAATGAAGAACTATTGTTAATCAAAGTTTCCGCTTGCAGGCAAAGATAGGCATTAAAAACATATAATACGCAATTATTAACAATTATCCAAAGAAGAATTTTTCGTTGGGGTAGATCGTTATATGCCAGAATTACCTTTCATGAGTAAAATTAACATATAGGAGCATTCATTAGATAAATAAATGTTGTATCGCTTAAAATTGGGCATACTTTGTCCGGGCATTAGTCTTATTAACACCTATTAGCAGAATATTGATCCGATATTATCGTCCTATTCTACTTGTTTTTGTCATTTAGGAGGGCAATTACACACCCCCTGCCCCCTCTCGAGAGGGGAAAAGTTACTCTTCGCTCTCCCAAATAGCAGCCTCGTTACCCTTATTTCATAAATAAGGTAGAGGGTAAAAGGGGATCAAGATATGAAAAGAATGCAAGCTATATTGCTGATAGTAATCAGTTTACTTTCTGTTGTTTCGCTAAGCGGACAGCATGTTGCTTTAAAAAGTAATCTTCTTTACTGGGGAACAACTACGCCTAATATGGGTTTCGAGTTTCGCCTGGGTAAGAAGGTGAGTTTCGATCTGTGGGGAGCCTACAATGCCTGGGAGTTCAGGAACGATATGTCACTCAAGCATTATCTGGTACAACCCGAACTACGCTACTGGCCCTGTCAGGCCTATGAGGGACACTTCTTCGGCTTGCACGGTCATTACGGACATTTCAATATGGGAAATATCCCTTTTATTCCGGGGATGGAAGAAACCAACTACCGGGGCGAACTCTATGGGGGTGGCCTTACCTGGGGCTATCATTGGGTGATCGGTCGCCGTTGGGGGCTGGAGGCTTTCATCGGTGCCGGATATGCCTATATGCAATATGACAAATATGTCTGCTACGACTGTACGGAGGTGATCGGTACCTATCGCCGCCATTATTTCGGGCCGACACGTGTAGGCGTGTCGCTGATATTTTTTATCCATTAATCCGTTCCGACCGATGAAGCATTCTCTATACATATTATATATACTACTGGCAGGAGGCTTGTTTTCCGCCTTCGCTATGCCGGCACCGATCCGCATTACCTTCCGTGGGGCGGAGGTGGGCGACGACGACAGTGTCTCACTCCATCTGCATGTCGTGCTCGACGATATCCGCGTCCCTTCCTCACGTAGCCTGATACTCGAACCCCGCCTGCAGGATGGCGACCATATATTGGCGCTTCCGGTTATCGTAGTCAGCGGCCGGCGCCGGGCCCGCTACGACGCCCGTGCACAGGCAGTCGATCCG
>ULWH01043598.1_pt1 | contig 10591 bp, 10 predicted proteins | sample 1960201 | NCBI WGS metagenome assembly ULWH01 (sample SAMEA4835808, study PRJEB28245) | human gut metagenome | biome: gut microbiome; material: fecal sample | place: Denmark | collected 2008
AGCCGAACTTCGCCTCGTGCTCGTCCGCAAAGCAGACCGTCAGCTCGGAGGTTTGCAGCGGGTCGCCGAAGCCCGCCGTCTGGATACCGAAGTGCAGCACCTTTTTATAAGGCAGCACAAAGATCTCCTGCCGGGTGCCGGTCACGCCCTGCATATCCACCAGAAAGATGCGGTGGGAGGTGAAAACAGCCTGATCGCGCACCGTCTTGTACGCGCCCACGATGGTCTCGCCCTCCAGCAGCAGAGCCTGTACATTTTTGCAGATGTCCTTTTCCTTGATGCGGATGAGGTTCTGCATGGGTTTATCCCGAAATTCCATAGGTCCTTATCCCCTTTCAGCATAGTTTCGTCAGCCTTATTGTAACACCCCCGCCAAGCGTTGACAAGCGGCTTTTCCTCTCGCCTTTTGGGCGCGGGTGTGGTATACTGGGACGGAACATTTTAGATTTCCCAAGAAATGAGGTTTGACCCATGGAGATCATCATTCATCAGGCTATCCTGCACGTGCTGGACACCACCCTTGACGCCCCGGTGCTCAGCGGCAGCAGCATGGAACTGACCGCCGAAAAAGCGGCCTACCTGCAAAACCACATCGAAAAGCTGCTGGCCAGCGACGACATCCGCCAGTGCCGCCCGCTGCCGGACTCGGCCTTCAAAAACGAGCTGGAGCACAATCAGGACTTCATCGACCTGTCCTGCCGCATTGCGGGGGTGCTGTTCGACTACATGCACGCCCACACCACCATCCCCGGCGCAGACCTCGCCGTGGTGGATTTCACCCGCGACGGGGCCCCGTGGCTGGGCATCCTCAAGCTGAACTACAAAAACGGCTACACCCACTACACCGAAACGGTACAGGGTGCCCCCGTGAACTCCATCATCCAGCAGCGAGCCTGTCTGCCCACCCAGAGCGGCAAGGTGGAGGAAGGCGCCCTCGTCAACTTGCAGGATCTCTCCATGCGTCTGCTGGAAAAGAAGTACGACATCGACGGCCACAAGGAGTTCTACCTTTCCTCCGTGGTCTTCCAGTACACCCAAGCTGAGCCAGAGAAAAAGAAGCTCCAAGCCATTCAGGAAGCCGCTGCACAGGCCGTGAAGGACGCCTACGTGGACGAGCCTCACGCCGACGCGCAGGTGGCCATGCTCATTGCCACGGAGGCCGCCGACAACGACAACCAGATCTCGGTGGAGCAGGTGCGCCGCCAGCTGGCCGAAGAATACCCGCTGGCCGCTGTCCCCTTCGACGACTATGTGGAAAAGAGCGAAGTCATCGAGCACGTCGAGCAGCCCGTCACCGTCACCCCCTCCCGCATCCGCCGGATGGAGAGCCGCAGCATCCACACCGCCAGCGGCATCGAGGTGAAGATTCCCACCGAGATCCTCTCCTCCGACTCCGAGGTGGAGTTCCTCCACGACGCCGACGGCAGCGTTTCCCTGCTCATTAAAAATGTGATCTTGTAAACACAGCTCCTTCCGCCATCGCTTACCGCTGCGCCAAGGCTCTCTCCCTGAGGGAACTGGCGCGGCAAAGCCGTGACGGAGGGAGTTATTCTTTGCAATCGTCGCTTTTTCTCTTGCCAAACGGAGGGTTTTGTGTTATATCTTTCTTGTATTCATGATTGTATCTATGAATGAGGAGGAATTGGAAATGGAACTGGCACTTATCTGCGCACAGCAGGTCATCGTGCTGTTTTTGCTCATCGGCGCGGGCGCGGCGGCCATCAAGACCGGCGTGCTCAAGGCGGAGGGGCGGCAGACGCTCTCGAACCTGCTGGTGTATCTGGTCGTCCCGGCCATGATCATCCACTCTTACATGATGGAGTTCAGCGAGGAGATCCTGCACAACCTGCTGGCGGCCTTTGGGCTGAGTATGCTGGCGATCTTGATCGGCACCGTGCTGACGCTGGCGCTGACGGCCAAGCAGAAGGACCGCCGCGCCCCCATCTTCCGGTTCGCGTGCGTCTTCTCCAATGCGGCCTACATGGGCTTCCCCCTCATCTCGGCGCTGTTCGGTTCGGAGGGTCTGCTCTACGCCAGCGCCTACGTTACCGTTTTCAACATCCTGCTCTGGACCATGGGCTACGGCATGGTCAGTGGCAGTTCCAGCCCCAAGGAAGTGGCCAAGAGTCTGCTCCGCACGCCGGTGCTCTACGCCATGGTGGCGGGGCTTGCCATCTACCTTTTGCAGATCCCGGTGCCCACCCTCATTGCGCAGCCGCTGGAGCTTTTGAGCAACATGAACACCCCGCTTTCCATGCTCATCACAGGCATCCTGATCGCCACAGGCGACCTGAAGCAGATCGTCTGCGACCGGCACATCTGGAAGCTGGCGGCGGTGCGGATGCTGCTCATCCCGGCAGTCTGCCTTGCCGCTTTCGCGGTGCTGGGGCTGCTGCGGTTCGGCATGAGCGCACAGGTGGTCCTGCTGCTGGAGTGCTGCCCCGCCGCCGCCATCACCTCGGTGTTTGCGGTCCAATTCGGCCACGATGAGCAGTTTGCCGCCGGGTGCGTCGTCCTGACCACCCTGCTCAGCATCGTCACCCTGCCGTTGTGTGCCTTGGTGCTGACGGCATTGATGTAATCTACTCCGCAACAAAAAAGGGCTGCTGCCTACTCCTTTTACCATCGCGTTTCGTTGCGCCAAGTCTCCCTCACCAAGGGAGCTGGCACGGCGAAGCCGTGACGGTGGGAGAAAAGGCAGCAGCCTTTTTATTTTTTTACACCAGCGGCATGATGTTTTCCGGCGCTACCCGGAGGTAGGCCGGAGCTTGAGGCGGCGGAGAGGAAAGGGTCGTTTTGGACACCTTCCACCACAGCTTGCCTACATCGTCCGCAGCGGTGCAGATCACGTTCCAGTCAAAAGGGTTTTCACTGGAAGCGCCCACCTGAACCGGCATCCGGTTTTCGCCGTCAGCCGCTTCGGGGGCAAAGTCGTGGGCGCGGATGCCCACGGCGCAGCACCCTTCCGGCACCGGCAGGGCCACGGTCAGCTCCCGCTCCCAGCCGGTCAGACGGACATGGTGTTCGTCCACCCGGACGCAGGGCAGAATGTTCTTGCAGCCGGTCAGCCGAGCGGCGGTCAGGCGGCGGGGGTCGGCAAAAACTTCCTTCGTCGTGCCCGCACGCAGCACCTCGCCGCTATCCATGACGATCATCTCGCGGCAGAGGCGGTAGGCTTCGTCCCGGTCATGGGTCACGAGCAGGGCCGTGCCGTCAAAGTTGGAGAGCAGACTTCCCACTTCGCCCTCCACTTCCTCGCGCAGGTAGCTGTCCAGCGCACTGAAAGGCTCGTCCAACATCAGGATGCGGGGTCTGCCCGCCAAGATGCGGGCCAGCGCGGCACGCTGCTGCTGCCCGCCTGAAAGCTCACTGGGCAGCCGATGGGCCAGCTCTTCCAGCCGCATGGCGCGGAGAGCTGACCCACAGGCAGCTTTCCGGGCGGCGGGGTCTTTTTCCTTTTTCAGGGCACAGAGGATGTTCTGCTCCACCGTCATATTCGGGAACAGGGCGTAGTTCTGGAACAGCAAGCCCACGTTCCGCTGCTGCGGGGGCAGGTCGATGCCCTTCTCGCTGTCGAACAACACCCGGCCATCCAGCACGATGCGGCCGCTGTCGGGCTTGACGACGCCCGCGATGCAGCGCAGGGTCATGCTCTTGCCGCAGCCGGATGCGCCGAGGATGGCGGCAGCGGTGTTGCCCGCTGCGAAATCGGCGTGGAGGGTAAAGCCTTCAAACCGCTTGGCAATGGTCACTTCCAGACTCATGCGTGCCTACCCCCCTGCCTCTGTTTGCGCTCCAGCAGATTGACCGCCAGCAGCACCACCGCCGAGATAACGATGTCCACCAGCACCCACTGCATCGCGCCCGCTTCGTCATTGGTGCGCCAGAGCTGGTACACCGTGGTGGCGATGGTGGCCGTCTTGCCGGGGGTGTAGCCCGCGATCATGCTGGTGGCGCCGTACTCGCCCAGTGCGCGGGCAAAGGCCAGCACCGTGCCGGCCAGAATGCCCTGCCGGCAATAGGGCATCCGCACCCGCCAGAAGATCCATGTGTTCGAGAGGCCCAGCGTCTGCGCCGACCACGCCAGCGTTTCGTCAAAGCTTTCGAAAGCGCCGCGGGCCGTGCGGTACATCAGCGGGAAGGCCACCACGATGGACGCGAAGATGGCGCTGTACCAGTTCATGACCAGCTTGACGCCGAAATGCTCCATAAAGAAAATGCCCAGCGGCCGCTTGGCACCGAAGAGCAGCAGCAGGAAGTAGCCCACGACTGTCGGCGGCAGGACCATCGGCAGCGTCAGGATCACATCCAGCACGCCCTTGAGCACCCGCGGGAGCTTCGCGATATAATACGCGGCAAAAATGCCGAGGAAGAACACCGCCGCACAGCTGATGAGCGCAATGCGGAGGCTGTTCCAAAGCGGATACCAGTCCATCATAATGCTGTGAAGCCGACGTTCTCGAAGACGGTGGCGGCACGGTCGGTCTGCAGATAGGCCAGAAATTCCTTGGCGGCCTCGGCGTTGGGGGCAGTCTTCAGGACGGCAGCCGGGTAGATGACCTGACCGCACATCTCCTCGGTGGCCTCGTCCACAACCTTCAGACCAGCGCTGAAGGCATCGGTGCAGTAGACGACACCGGCATCGACGCTGGCCTCGCTGACCTGCGTCGTGACTTCCTTGACGTTGGAGCCGTAGGTGATGACACCGGCAGCCGCCAGAGCCTCTTCGTCCAGCCCGTAGTAAGCGAGGATCTTCTGGGTGTACTGGCCAACGGGCACATCACTGTTGCCCATGCAGAACAGAATGTCCTCCGCCTTCAGGTGCTCAGCCAGAGAATCGAAGCCGTCGATGCCCTCATCGCTGTTTTCGGGCACGCAGAGAACCACCTTGTTCTCCAGCAGGTCCACGCGGCTGTCGCTGTCCACAAAGTCGAGACCCTCGGTATTGACATCCGCAGAAGCGGTGATGTCCAACTGGTTCATCTGCTTCTGACCGGCGGAGATGAAGAGGTCGCAGTCCGCGCCCTCCTGAATCTGGGTCTTCAGGGTGCCGGAGGAATCGAAGTTGAAGCGGAAGGTCACGCCGGGGTTCTCTGCTGCGTAGTTCTCGGCGATGGCGTTCAGGGTCTCGGTCAGGGAAGCTGCGGCGAAAACGATCAGCTCGACGGCCTCGCCGGAAGCCGCCGCAGAGGAAGCGGCAGCAGAGCTTGCCACAGAGGAAGAGGTGCTGGTGGAGCTGGTGGAGCTGCCGGAACCGCCGCAGGCAGTCAGGGCAGCAGATGCGGATACGATGCCGGCAGCGCACAGGAAGCTGCGGCGGGAGATCTTACTATTCATTGTGTGTACTCCTTCCGTTTCAAAAACACTTCGATCTATTTATAAAGCTCTTGCAAACTCCTTCCGTCATCGCTGACACGGCGAAGCCGTGACTGAGGGAGTCACAACTGCTTCATAAAGCAACATTATTTGCGGGCGCACTCGCCGTCCAGCCCGGCGGCGATGCGGATGCCGTGTTCAAGGCTGGGCAGGATGTACTCCAGATTTTCCTGCACGGCCTTGGGGCTGCCGGGCAGGTTGACGATCAGTGTCTTGCCGCGCAGGACGCTGGCGGCGCGGCTGAGCATCCCACGGGGGGTAATACTCAGGCTGTGGCAGCGCATGGCCTCGGCGATGCCGGGGGCACTGCGGGTGGCGACAGCATACGTCGCCTCCGGGGTGATATCGCGGGGGGAGAAGCCGGTGCCGCCGGTGGTCAGGATCAGGTTGACCTGACGGCCATCGGCCAGCCGGATGAGCTGGGCCTTGAGGGCCTTGGCTTCATCGGGCAGGATCATCGTTTCCTCCACCTTGTACCCGGCGGCGGTGAGCATCTCCACGATCAGCGGGCCGCTCTTGTCCTCCCGTTCCCCGCGGGAGCCTTTGTCGGACAAGGTGATGACGGCGGCACGCAGCGGCGGATCCTCCTCCGGGGGCAGCAGGGTCATCTCGTCCCCCACATGGATGGTGCCGCCGTGGAGCACGCGGGCGAACACGCCCTCGTGGGGCATGATGCACTCGCCGGTCTGCTGCTTGATGACGCAGTCGTTGTGGCACTCCTTGCCGATCTGAGTCATTTCCAGAACGACATCCCCCACCTGAAACCGGCTGGTGACGGGCAGGTTGCGGAAATCAAACCCTTCCACGACCAGATTTTCGCCGAATGCGCCGTAATCGACCCAGATCTTCTTGCGGAAGTTCTCGATCTTTTCGGCGCTCAGCAGACTGACCTGACGGTGCCAATTGCCGCCATGGGCGTCGGTCTCGATGCCCCATTCCGGGGTCAGGGTGGCTTCGGGCACCTCGGTCTTGACGGTGCCGCGCTGAGGGCTGGTGCAAATGGCCAGAATCTTTCCCATATTATCCTCCGATCCGATACATCCCGCGGGTCGCCGGGATGTTTTGTTTGCGTTCAAAATGGTGCTCCTGCGGCTTTTCCCAAATCGTCGTTTGGATCGCCTTGAGCAGCTGCTCGTCCGTTGCGCCGGAGCGCAGCAGGGTCTTTAGGTCGCAGCCCGCTTCGCTGGCAAGACAGGGGCGCAGAAAGCCCTGACTTGTCAGCCGGACGCGGTTGCAGGAGGCGCAGAACTTGCCGTGCACCGCCGCGATGAAGCCCACGCTCCCCTGCCAGCCGGGGGCGGTGTAGTAGACCGCCGGGCCGTCGCCGAGGGCAGCGCTCTCCTGCGCGGGCAGCGGGGCCAGCCCCGGCCAGCGCTTTTGCAGCCGGGCCAGCAGTTCCGGCCCGGAGATGCAGGGCATGGCCGCGCCATAGCCGATGGGCATCATCTCGATGAACCGTACCTGCAAAGGCTTGTCTTGGGCGAGGGCGGCCAGCGCTTCCAGCTCGCCCTCGTTCACGCCCGCCTGCGGCACGCAGTTCAGCTTGACGGGCAGCCCGCTTTCCAGCGCGGCATGGATGCCCGCCCTCACGTTTTCAAACTCGTCCCGCGCGGTGATGCGGGCGAACTGCTCCGGCGAGAGGGTGTCGAGGCTGATGTTCACGCTGTCCAGCCCGGCAGAGAGCAGGGCGGGCAGCTGCTTTGCCAGCAGAACACCGTTGGTGGTCATGGTCACGCGGCGGATGCCGGGGATGGCCTTCAACTGGGCCACCAGATAGTCCACGCCCTTGCGCACCAGCGGTTCGCCGCCGGTGACGCGGACGGTATCCACCCCGCACTTGGCAAACAGCGCGGCAAGGCGCAGGAATTCTTCGTAGGTCAGAATATCTTCCCGTTCCAGCTTCTCCACGCCGTCCGGCATACAGTACCGGCAGCGCAGATTGCATAGGTCGGTGACAGACAGGCGCAGGTAATGGATATTGCGGCCCTTTGCATCAAACATAGCCGCCCTCCGCCCGGATGTACAGGCCGCTCTTGCCGCCGCTCTTTTTCTCAAGGTGGATCTCGCCCAGTTCCATCCCCTTGTCCACGGCCTTGCACATATCGTAAATGGTCAGCAGCGCGGTGGAAACGCCGGTCAGGGCCTCCATCTCCACGCCGGTGACGCCGCTGGTCTTGACGGTGCAGCGGGCCTCGACGGCGCGGCGGTCTTCCAACAGCTCAAACTCGATCTTCACCTTGGTCAGCGGCAGCGGATGGCACAGCGGGATCAGTTCACTGGTCCGCTTGGTGGCCATGATGCCCGCCACGCGGGCCACGCCCAGCACATCGCCTTTCTTGACCGTGCCATTTTTCACGGCGGTAAAGGCTTCTTCGTTCATGGTAATGATGCCGTGGGCCGTGGCTTCGCGGGCAGTGACGGGCTTTTCGCTCACGTCCACCATCACCGCATTGCCCTCGGCATCGAAATGGGTCAAGTTACTTGTCATATTGTCACGCTTCTCCTCCGTACACCCTCTCAGCAATGCCCAAACCCGCAGTTGGGCCAGTGGCACTCGGCGCAGCCAAGGCAGAGGCCGCCTTCGCCGAGGCGGGCGATGTCGTCGGCGGTGATGGGGTCATCGGCCAGCAGACGGGGCAGCAGCAGGTCAAAAATGGTGCGCTTGGCGTACATCACACAGCCGGGCAGACCGCAGACGGGCACGCCGTCCAAGTAGCTGACGAGGAACATGGCACCCGGCAGCACCGGCGCGCCGTAAGTCACGATGTCGGCCCCGGTGTTCTTGATGGCCAGCGGGGTGCGGTCGTCGGGGTCCACGCTCATGCCGCCGGTGGTGAAGATCAGCTCGCAGCCCGCTGCCTTTGCTTCCAGAATCGCCGCCGTGATGCCCGCCGGGTCGTCATCGCAGACCTTATGGAATGTCATCTCGCAGCCGTATTCCTTGAGCTTTGCTTCAAGGATGGGGGTGAACTTGTCCTCGATGCGGCCCTTGAATACCTCGCTGCCGGTGGTGATGACCGCGAACTTCTTCTGGTGGAAGGGCAGCACGTTCAGGATGGGCTCGCTGCCCGCCGCTTTCTGCATGGCGTCCATCTTCTCCTGCTCGATGACGAGGGGGATGATGCGGGTACCCGCCAGCTTCGCGCCCTTTTTCACGGGCAGGTCGCCGTGGATCGTGGCGATCATCATCTGGGGGGTGCGGTTCACGGCCAGCAAGGCTTCGCGGTGGATCTTGAGCAGACCGTCACAGTCGGCGATCAGCTCGATCTTGCCCTCTCTCGGCTCGGTGCCGTGGATGTTTTTGCCCGCAGCGGCCTTGTACAGCAGTGCGGCGGCCTCATCCTCATGGAGGATGCCGGGCTTCTTTTCCCAGACGTAGAGGTTCTCCTTGCCGATGGAGAGCAGCACCGGGATATCCTCCGGCTGGACGATATGACCCTTGCGGAAGCGGGCTCCCTTGAACTCGCCCGGAATGATCTGCGTGATATCGTGGCTGAGCACCTGCCCTGCCGCGTCTTCGGTACGGATCAGTTTCATGGTAATTTCCTCTCTTCCTCACAGCGCCGGCATCTGAGCGGCGATCCAATCGGCCAATACTTCCGGCTCGTCCAGCGCGAAATCTGCGCCCGGTACATCGCCCACCACGGCCAGCGGCTCAAAGGAGGCCGGTTCCTTGGAGATGGCGCTGCGCACCACCTCGATCTTGGGCCAGCCGCTCTCCTTGAAGCCTTCCATCAGCACGAGGTCGTAGCCGTGGCGCTCGAACAGCGCCAGCAGGTCCTGCTCGTTCAGGCGGAACTCTTCCGTCAGCAGGTAGCGGTTCCCGGAAAAGACAGCGACGCCCTCCGCGCCCGCTTCCCGCAGCCGGTAGCTGTCGGTGCCGGGGACATCGGGGGTAAAGTCGTGGCCGTCGTGCTTGATGACGCCCACTTTCAGCCCGCGTGCCCGCAGCAGAGGGATCAGTTTTTCCAGCAGCGTGGTCTTGCCGCTGTTATGCACACCGCTGACGGCCAGCACCGCCGGGTGTTTTAAGCTCAGCTCTGCGGCCAGAGCCTCCTTGCGCTCAGTATACAAACGAAAGCACCTCCACTTCCTCGCCCGGCTTTACCGGGCCGCTGCCTGCGGGCAGCTCTACCAGACAGTTGCAGCCGATCATCGCGGACAGGCTGCCGGACGAATGGGCTTCGGCGTTGCCCTCGCCGGGGATGGCCACGGTGCCGCCGGACGCCTTCGCCCGCAGGTAGCGGTTGCCTTTGCTGGCCTTGGAAAAGCCGGTGGTCAGGGTGCGTTTGGTGCGGGGCAGGATGCAGCCTTTCTCCAGCCGCCCAGCGGCCCGCAGCAGGGCCGGGAGGACGTACTGCTCCAGCGTGGCCGCCGCCGCGAAGGGGTTGCCTGACAGGCAGAAGACGAGCTTGCCCTCTACCTTCGCCGCCAGCATGGGGCTGCCGGGCTTCTGGGCCACGCCGGAGAAGACAGGCTCTGCCCCCAGCGATTCCAGCACCACGGGCAGATAGTCCTTCTGCCCCACCGACACGCCGCCGCTGGTAACGACGGCGTCGCAGCCGGTCAGCAGCTCTTCCAGTTCCGCCACAATGAGGGCCGGGTCGTCCGAGCAGTGACGGCGCTGGACCGCAAACCCCATCTGCCGCAGCCGGGCCGCGTTCTGGATGCCGTTGGCATCGTAAATTTTGCCGGGGGCCAAAGTCTCGCCGGGGGCCAGCAGTTCGCTGCCGGTAGCCAGCACGCCGACGGTCAGCGGCCGGTAGACCGGCACTTCCGCAAAGCCCTGCCCCGCCAGCACACCGAGGTGCGCCGGGGTCAGCACCGTGCCCGCATCGGCAATGAGGGCCCCGGCGGCGATGTCCTCGCCCCGGAAGACCACATTCGCGTTGTGGGAAAGTTCGGCGTAGATGCGCACGTTCTCTTCCCCGCCGTCGGTCAGTTCCTGCATCAGGATACAGTCAGCCCCGGCGGGCAGGGGTGCCCCGGTCATGATCCGGGCCGCACACCCGGCGGGCAGGGCCGCCGTCGGCGCGTCACCCGCATACAGCTTCATCACCACGGGCAGGGTCTTCGGGGACTTCTCCCCGGCCCCGGCCGTGTCCGCGCTGTGGAGGGCGTAGCCGTCCAAGGGACTGCGGTCGAAGGGCGGCTGGTCCATCCGGGCGCACAGGGGCGCGGCAGCAATGCGGCCAACGGCTTCGTCCAGCCCGGC
>ULWH01036533.1_pt1 | contig 10540 bp, 4 predicted proteins | sample 1960201 | NCBI WGS metagenome assembly ULWH01 (sample SAMEA4835808, study PRJEB28245) | human gut metagenome | biome: gut microbiome; material: fecal sample | place: Denmark | collected 2008
CTGGACCCGCAGCTTTTGTCCCGCGTCAAGCAGATCATCGCACGAAAGAACACGGAGTTTATTTTAGACCACCAGAACGATAGCCTTGAACAGCTCAGCGCCTACCTGAAAGCCTGTATGGATGACATCGGGCATCCCCCAGCGCGAGTAGAAGTAATCGGCGGTGATTTCTTAGAATACCGTTTTGAATCATGGCCGAAAGCTCTCCGCAGCTTTTATAGCGGCTCAGTATCTGCCAACATTAAAAACCCGCCGCCGTTTGCAAATCGAAAAATCGTGCGCGACCTTTATGCGGCGTTAGATTCGCAGCTTCAAAGGGCGGATGCAGCCTGTACCAAGGAGGTACGGGCATGAAAGGCAAACCGTTCCGAGATCGAGACAACCGGGCGCTGCATGAGCGTCGGATGAAAGAGCGCACACGCATTGTTGTTACGCAAAAGAATATTGAATATATCCTTGCACATCAACACGATTCCCGAGAAGAACTTGCTCGCTACCTACGGCAATGCAAAAAAGAGCTGGGACACGTCCCAGCTCAGTCTGAGGTTATCGGCGGCGATTTACTGGCGCTTCGATTTGGCTCCTGGGCAACGGCCCTGAATTACAGCGGCTATGTGGACTACAAAGGTCCAGCCATAAGTGCGCTGCCGTTGGAACGCACAGCAATCTTTCAGGAAGAATATAACCGCCTGTCGGAGCAACATGTAAAGGATAAAGACGCGCGGAAGAAGCAGGCGAAAGAGAACCGCCGGGAACAAAAATCCGCTAAAAAGCGTGAGAAGAAAGCGGCTGCCGCGGGAGGCTCTAAATGAGCGGCGGCGCACGGAACCGTTTTGACGGTCAGCAGTGGCGCGAGGAGCTGATCCGCAAGCGCACAAAAGAAGCGCTCGCTGTCTGGCCGCAGGCAGAGCGATACCTCCATTTTAATGAGGAATATAAGCATCAGACCGCCATCTATGAGCAGGAGCGCGCTGAAAAGCTCCGTGCCAGAAAAGAGCGCAACGCCCAGCGCGAGAAAAAGCGCGGCGCGCCTGCTGCGCCGGTAAAACCGGAATCCGAATCTCCTTTCCAAACAGTCGAGGAAAGGAGGCCGCAGGATGCCGAACGGTAAAAAGCAGTTTCAGGGCAAAGGCCGCCGGTTTCGCGGCGATGTCTGGCTGGATGAGAAAATCACTGGGCGGACGATCCACGCGCTTCAGACGCGCGGCGTCAAGTTCCCCGCAAACGTCAACCCGCGTGGCACGCGGGAATTTAAGGACGAATATAAAAAGCAGCTCAAGCTGTTCCGGCAGGAACACGCCGCCAAAATCGCGGCGAAAAAAGAAGCGGCGCAGAAAGTTGCCCAGCAGCCTGCGGCGGAAGAAGCTGCACAATAAATTAGATGCAATCTGTTTGGGAACGGATTTGCACATAGACTGGCTTCATCCCCCTGAAGCCGACTGCCGAAATCCCCGGTTCCGAATTGGGAACGCGGAACCGGGGGATCTCAAAACAAATCTACCGGGCCTTCGCCCGTCTCTTGATGATGAATCGCATCGACAACTGAATAGCTACAGCGAGAGAGCATACTGTCCGGGGGAAGTGTCGCGGCGAAACGAGCGCACCAACGGGCGGATAACATGGTCCTTATTGCGGTGGGTAGGAGCATAGGAAGCGGTATCGTATCTGTAGTGTGAAAGTCTCCTTTTGTAGTCAATGGCACAAGCCGTAGACATATGCGCCGGTGCGGAGTGTTTCTCATCCGTGCCGGTATCCCTTGCGAGAAACGATTCATGTTGTGAAAAATCACGCTGCTGCCATTCATGCGGCGGCAGCGCGAGATCGTAAGCATGAGCAGCACAGTCACACTTCCAGACTGTGCTGGCACGAAGGAAGAAATTTTGAAGGAGAATGAAACATGAAAGCAAAGAAAATCGTTGCGATCGTGCTGGCAATCGTCATGGTACTCGCTCTGGGTACTTCGGCGCTTGCCGCAACCGGTGACATGAGCAATCCTGTCACCGCCGCAGGTCTCACCCTGCACTTCGGCGATCCGAAATATCCGCCGACCGACCCGGAGTGCAATATGTACTTCAAGGAAACAGCAAGCAACACCTACGACGCGATCTACAGCACGAACGGGACGACTGCAAGCACGAGCTTCTATCCCAGCATCCTCGCGTTTTATGTTATCCCCGGAGAAGTCGATGGGGAGCGTGTTCCGGTCAACTCCATCACCGGCACGGACATCGACTTCGTGACGTATGATCAGGAAACTGGCGCAGAAACCATCAGCACCACCGTTGAGGTCAATGACGACGACTTCTACACCATCAAGCCGAAGTCCAGCAACTCGAAAATCGTTATCAACGGCACTGTGACGGTCAACTTCTCTGCTCCTATGTCCTCTACCGCTGCTCCTGGTTCCATTGCAAAGGCTGTCTGCGGCTATCTGCCTGTCGGACAGTTCGCCCGTTACAACAGCTTCGGCTGGGGCACGATCTTCACCGACAACACCAACGTCTATGATTCCACTAAGCAGGCGAAGTTCGTCTCTTCCACCGGCACGGGCACGAGCTATGTTTCGACCGGCGTTTCCCTCGGCATGGCCGGCGGCTACGTCCAGTTCGACATGGGTACGGAGACTGTGAATGGCAAGGTCGTTGACCGCCAGATCACGAACGACCCGACGAACCCCTATGGCATCGACTTTGTTGTTTATGGCAATGCCTTTGTCGGCAACCCCGAGGCCGGTATTGTCAAGGTTTCGCAGGACGGCGTCAAGTGGTACACGCTGGCTGGCTCTCGTCACTATATGACCGGTACCAAGTGGAGCCAGAACATCTCCTATATCAAGATTACAACTGCAGACACCACCATCAGCGGAAAAACTTTTTCTGCTGCTGGTATTTACTGCTCGACGGACTTCGATGCTCCAAGTTCCGACAATGCAGATGCTGTGAATGCAGCTATCGGTGAAGCAACTTGGACCGGCATTCCGCAGCTTACCGGCAACACCTACCCCAAGACCTACAGCACAGCTACCCCGGCAGCAGCTGCATGGTGGCCTGAATGGGAGAAGGATTCTGGCAACCACGATGAGAATTACGGTCAGGTCTGGAAGATCAATGGTGACACTGATCTGAGTGATGTTTCGTGGCTGCGCAGCGGCTCCGCGGAAGTCATTACCTATAAGAATGTGACGACGGTTGAGGACGATACGGTTGTTCTGAACAAGACACTGTCCGCAGCTCCGTCGCAGGCACAGATGACCGACGTTTATCAGTGGGGCTACGCCGACGTTCGACCGAACGCGCCCACTGGTGGAACTGCTGCCTATGGTCAAGCGGTGAACCCCTACGCAGTTACTGCATCCTCGACGACAGAAGCCAGCGGCGACGGTTTTGACCTTTCGTGGGCTGTTGACGACAACGGCGTTCCTGTCAAGCTGGAAGGTGTCCGCTATATCCGTGTCTACTCTGGCGTTCTTTTCAGTGCAGGTATTTTCGGTGAAACCTCGACCGAGGTTTGCGGCATGTATGTGACGAGCAATAAAATTTCTGGCGGTGCTGGCACAACGGCAGTTCCGACAATTCTCCTTGGCGAGGGTGAAATTAGTCTTGAGATGGCAACGTCCAAGGGCAACAATGTATTCTATATTCCCGCTGAAACCTTTGAGGGTGGATTTACCGATGGTGTTCCTGTAACGGTAACGGCCGCTTCTTCCACAGCCAAAGTATTTATCAACGGCGAAGCTACTGGCACATATACCATTCAAGATGCAGCACGCGGAGTTCAAATTTTAGTACAGGACGGTAACAATGCGCCGTTCATTCTCGTAATTAAATAACAGTTAAGGGTCATTGCCCCCGGCAGTTCATTTGAACTGCCGGGGGTTTTCTTATGAAAAAATGAAAAAAAATCGAATCTTATCTATCTTCCTGCTTTTACTGTTATTTCTAAACACAATTCCGCGTGTGTTTGCGGCAACGACAACAATAACGATTGCCGATAATGGTATAAGCGGATGCGACTATGAGACTCTCACAGATAAAGTAACTGTAGAGTTCTGGGCAGCTGCGTGGGGTCCTAACGTTGCTGATGTCGAAATAAACACTACTTACCTTATCTCTCTATCCGCACAGGATGTACTTTCTTTACAAAACTCCTGCACATACGCTCTTACTGCAAACAAGTATAGCTATCTAAATCAACGTATTACAAAAAATTTAACCTCTACATCGTGGAAAAACGCAAACACTGTAAGAGGCGTTTCAGATTTTGAGGATGCATTTAGCGTAACAGGGGATGCTCTAAAAGCAAAAGGCTATAGCAAAATTAAATCTGGATGTACATACTATTATCTTGCATTTAGGACCTCGACAACTACACCGGCCTTTGCTGTTCTGATACAGGCAGAAAAAGGGGCAACAGTAAACACAGAACCGCTCTCAAATGTGCTTGCAACTGTAACCGGCGAACACGAGGCTAACTGGTATCAATCTGGTGACTGCTATAACGGCAAGGAATACAATCCTAGCGGCTTTTGGGCGGAGTTTACAGCAGCTAACGGTCCTCGCGCGAAAGCACAAAAGGCTCTGCAAGACGCAAAGACCGATGCAGATATTACTGCGGCTGTCACAAACCTGAACAACGCAATCAGCAACCTGATTCCCACGTCTCAGCTGAACGCAACGTATCTTTATGAAACGCTCCAACAGTATAACTACAGTGACGAATATTTGGATGACTTTACTGCGCCCAGCGTCCGCAAATTCCGCGCGGTGCGAAGTGCGGCGCAAAGTTATCTGGATTCGCTGTTCGACAAAGCAACAGGTGCAGCAAATCCCACTGAAAACGTTTCTGCAAATCAGGACAAGGCAACCAACTATGCAAAAGAGTTGCGGAACTGCCGGCTTGTAAGCAAAGATGCCGTGGAGGAAAGCAAGGTCAACTTGCGTTCCATTCAGGCGCTTGACAAAAAGTACGCGGCTCTGAAAGAAAACAGCGGCAAGTACACGGACGCAAGCTGGAAGAAGCTTACGGATGCCCGCGATGCCGCCGTGAACTATGCCGCCGCGCATCCAATTTCGGAGAACACAGGTGTCGACGAGCCGAAGCAGTACGCTTCGCTGACAAGAGCGTTCCTGAAAGCGTACTATGAGCTGGAAACGACTGGCGATACGGTCAATGTTACGTTCGTCTACACAGACGATCTGCACCTGCGCACCCCGCAGAGCGGCATCATCGACCCGGCGCAGAATAAAGCGCAGATCAAAGCATATTCATTGCCCACCGGCTCAACGTTCGATGACCTCTTGAAAGAGACAGGTTATGTCAAACAATATGAGGTCATTGATGTTAACGGCTACAGCATTTGGCACACGTTCGTCAACGGAACACTCCTCTATGGCATGACGCCCGGTGTTGAGCAATACCTCAGCGAAACCGACTATGTGCTGAAAGACGGCGATGTGATCCAGTTCGACCACATGGAGTGGCCGTCCTACGTCTACAACGTCATCTACCGTAAGGACGTAGACTGGACAAACATGACAAGCGCTCTCGGCGCGCTGCGCTTCAAGGAAACCGGCGCGCAGACCGCCGCGGCTGGCAGCGAAGCGACGCTTACCGTCGAGCGCACGTCCGCGCATCTGTGGACATGGACAGGCAACTACAGCCCGTATGAGGGCGCGACGATTGCCGCCTATGGCCCGCAGAACGAAGACGGCAGCTACCCAGATACGCCGATCCTGCTGACCGGCACCACGTCGGATGCAAACGGCTCTGTGAGCTTCAAGCTCTATCAGGAGGGCAAGTATCTTGTTACTGCCTATGATGCGCGCGCAAACGACGAAGATCAGTCCATTTTCTACTCCGGCAACATCGCGGCTCCGTATCTGGAGCTGACCGTCGGAGAAGCGACGCAGCCTGACGCTGTGCGCGCTGAGCTGAAAGCGGCTCTGGATAAGGTTTATAAAGCCTATCCGGAGAAGATTTTCGGCGAGGATGCATGGACGCAGATCGAGAATGCGTACAACAAGGCCGTTGCAGTGCTGAACGATTCTTCGGCTACGACCGGCGAGGTGTACCTTGCGCAGCAGAACGCGATCCGGTTCATCCAGAGCAAGCAGACCGAAACGCTTCAGGCGAACAAAACGGCACTGGAGACGTTCCGGCGGTATCTGAACGAGCTTCCGGATGATACCAGCAAGATCACGGCAAGCTCCGCTGTCAAAACGGCGGCGCAGAAGCTGATTCAGTGCTACAAGGACATGAACAGCTATCAGCGCTCGCAGATCACCGGCACCGAGAAAGCCAAGTACGATAAGATCAAGGCATACATGGACGAAAAGGGCGAAAAGCTCCCCGAAGCTGTCCAGTACAGTCTGAAGCTTAACGTCGTTGGCGATTCGGATGAGGCGACGGTGGTGCTGAACGATATGCTTCAGTGGCTCCACGACAACCCTGCGACGCAGGATACCGGCGCGGGCGGCAGTCCCACCGGAAACAACATCAAGGCCGATACGCCGTTCATGTTTGCAACCGTGAGCAACCGGAAGAATGTTGAAATTGCAGATGGAAAGGCAGAACCGCTGACGCCGGTTCGTCTGCTTGCAGATCTGAAATACGCAGCATACTTCCATGTCCGCGATGCGATCCTCAAGGAAAACAAGAAAGCATTCACCGTGGACGGCGCAAAATGGTCGCTTTCCGATGAAAACATCGCTTTGGAGAAGAACGGTACTTATCTGTACTACGACGTAACGGGCGATCTGACAGTCAAGATCGACGGTGTGAAGTACGAAATCAAGAGCATCACCTACGACGGCATCAGCAAAAATGATGTTGCCAACGGCAGCTTGATTCTGTATGACAACTCGGGCTATAAGGGCAAGAACGATCAGTGGATCAACCTCGAATTTGACGAGGGCTACTACGGCTTTGCAATGCCCTATAACGATGTGACCGTCACGATCACATGGGGCCCCGCCGAAAGCGACAGCTCGAAGCTGCTCCGTGCGAAGGAAACCGCGTCGAACATCGTCAGAGCGAAGTACAACAGTCTGGATAAGACCCAGTACAACGAAACCGGAAAAGCGGCGCTTGATGAAGCGATGACCACCGGCCTAGACGAAATCGCCAAGGCGACGACCGAGGTCGACGTCATTACCGCCAGAAAGAAGGCCGTCTCCGCAATGGAGAAGGTGCCGACAATCGGACATTCCTCTGAATCCGGTAAGGTTGGCGAGCATTATCCGTACCCCGATTCCGAGGTTGTCGGGCGCGTCCATGTTATCGTCGAGAACACGACGTACCTGAGTGATTCCCTCCCGGCTTCGCTGAAAAAAGAGTTCATCAACGACTGGTATGACCTGACCGAAGACGACAGCATGATGACCGTTGCGCTCAAGGCGCTCGACGGCAAGGAATATACATGGAACCGTGGCGGCTATGACTACGGTACAACGTATCTTGCGTCGGTCGAAAAAGGCGGTTACACGCTCGCAGAGTTTACCGGCGGCCCGAACTCCGGCTGGATGGGTACGCTGAACGATTGGTTCGTCAATGCCAGCTTCTCCGACTTCCGTTGCACCAACGGCAAGCTGGAAGACGGCGACGAAATCCGTCTCATGTACACCACAAAGCTCGGCGTTGACATTGGCGGCACATGGAGCAGCGTGGATACCTCGCTGAGCGCGCTGACCGTCAGCGGCGGTCTGGAGCTGTCCCCGGCGTTCTCCAGCACAACGACAGACTATGTGCTGACGATCCCGGAGGAAGAAACCGGCGTGAGCGTCCGCTTTACCGCCGCAAACAAAAACTATCAGGCGCGGATGTATCTCAATTCCTATAACAATGAGAACAGCCGCTACATGAGTGGAGACATGCTCTCCGTGTCCTCCGGCGACGTGATCTATGTCGGTGTCGGTGAGCGCGCATGGGGCAGCATGAATAACGGCGGCACCGCCACAAAGTACACCATTCAGGTTGTCAAGAGCGGCAGTGCAGACGATATTGTGAAGCTCATTGACGATCTTCCCGCTGCGAACCGCCTGACGCTGGACGATGCCAGAAATGTCCGCATGGCTATGAACCTGTTCAAAGCCCTGTCCGACGCAGATCAGACGCTTTTCCGCAAAAACCACAAGGCTGAATATGACAAGCTGGTTGCATGCGAAAAGGTCATTGATGATATGACCGCAGCGGATGCCGTCACGACCATCGCAAACAAACTCCCTGCCCCCGGCAGCCTGATGCTTCGGGATAAAGAGGCTGTTTACGCCGCAAAGGCAGCTCTTGATAAGCTGACAGCGGATCAGAAACAGTATCTTACCTCGGACACGATTTCCAGCATCAATCAGTGCTACGCACGGATGCTTCAGATGGAACGCAACTATGTGCAGCAGTTGATTGACAATCTGCCCAGTGAATCCTCCGTCACCCTTGCTGACAAGAAGCAGATCTACGCCGCAAAGGCTGCGTATGATGCTTTGACCGACAAAACAGGTGTCGATACGGACAAGCTGGACAAGGCGCTTGCCGCGCTTAAAAAACTGGAACAGGGCGGCTCTGGCGAGGACACCGGCTACAGCGAGTATCTGAAAAAGGCGCTTGCCAACATCAAGAAGACAGTTCCCACACCGCAGGTCGGTTCTGTTAGCGGTGAATGGGCGGTTCTTGGTCTGGCGCGCGGCAACGCAAGCGTCACAAACAGCTACTACGACGGCTATTATGACCGTGTTGTAGCCTATGTGAAGGAAAACATCAATTCCAATGAGCAGCTTGATTCCAACAAATCGACCGAGAACTCCCGTATCATCCTTGCCCTGACTGCCATTGGCGAAGATCCCACCAGCGTAGGCGGGCATAACCTTTTGACTGCGCTGAACGATCTGACCTTTGTGAAGAAACAGGGCAGCAATGGCCCGATTTGGGCGCTCCTCGCAGTGGACAGCGGAAACTACGAGTACACCAAACGCAGCCAGCTGATCGAAGCAATCCTTGCAGATCGCACCGAAGACGGCGGCTGGACGTATGGTGAGGGCGGCGCAGATGCCGATATGACCGCAATGGCGATTCAGGCACTCGCACCGTACAATGACGACGAGCATCCGGCTGTCAAATCTGCAATCAGCACAGCGCTCAATCTTTTGTCCGGTATGCAGAACGATGATGGCGGCTTCTCGTCTATGGGTTATCGGAACTGCGAATCTGCCGCACAGGTCGTTGTCGCACTCAGCGCGCTCCGTCTGGATGCCAACACAGATTCCCGCTTTGTGAAGAACGGCCATTCTGTATTGGAAAACCTTCTGTCCTATGAGCAGGAGGACGGCAGCTTCTGGCATCTCTCCGATGGCAGCAGCGGCAATAACCAGATGACGGCTGAACAGGGCACCTATGCGCTCGTTGCGTATGATCGTTATGTCAGGAAGACAAATTCTCTCTATGATATGACGGATGTAGTCAAGCGCGAGGACGCAAGCGCACAGGAAGTCATTGACATGATCGATAGCATCGGTGAGGTCAATGAATACAGCTATGACGCCATTGCAGAAGCACGCAATGCCTACAATAAGCTCTCCACCGCCGACCGGGCAAAGGTCACGAACTACAACACCCTGACAGCTGCCGAGGATGTTTACAAGGCAATTCTCAGCGAAAGACAGACCGAACGTTACAAGGAACTCAAGGCGTACTATGACGAGCTTCTGAACGACAAGACCAAAAAGTATGGTAATGCCGCGAAGAAGAAGCTCCAGAGCATCCTTCAGACCGCGCAAAAGGAAATGAACGCCGCAGTTTCCTGCGAACGGGTTGAAGATATTTTCCAGAAGGCAAAGTCTGATCTGGATGCTGTCAAGCCCGGCGATATTGAAGTTACGTTCCGACTCATCGGTGCGCTCGAAGCAACGCAGGATGTTGACCTGACGACCGACAGCTATCTGCCCGAATACGTCACGTGGGTTCCCACCAAAACGTATGCGCTGCAAGAGAACGCTACGGTTTATGACCTCTTTACCGAAGCCATGAGCGATGCCGGTCTGCGCTACATCGGTGCGGAAAGCAACTATGTCAGCACGATCTACGCCCCGTCCTGCCTCGGCGGATACCCGCTGAGTGAGTTCACCAACGGCAAGAAGTCCGGCTGGATGTACACCGTCAACGGCACGCATCCGAATCAGGGTCTCAAGAACTGGACACTGAACGACAATGACGTGGTTGTCTGGCACTATGTCAACGACTATTCGCATGAAGTCGCAGACTGGTTTAACGATCCGAATTACCCGTCGCTTGGCAATGGAACCTACTACAACGGCTGGCTCCGCGCTGCGGACATCAGCCCCGAACAGTATGTCAATGAGCTGCTGGGCAAGATTTTGAAGGTTGGCAAGAACGGCACGGTCGAACCGAAGCTGACATTCCAGCACATCGGCAAGTCTGTTACCTTCACCTTCAAACCGGACACCGGCTATAAGGTCAAGGACGTCAAGGTCAACGGCAAGTCTGTCGGCGCAGTCAAGACCTATACCATTGACAAGCTCACGGTATCGACCAG
>ULWH01001956.1_pt1 | contig 10538 bp, 9 predicted proteins | sample 1960201 | NCBI WGS metagenome assembly ULWH01 (sample SAMEA4835808, study PRJEB28245) | human gut metagenome | biome: gut microbiome; material: fecal sample | place: Denmark | collected 2008
GCTGGCCCCCGTGGCCAAAGGCTCGATCATGGGATTCGGGCTGGATTCCTACCGGTTGGGAGTCGAAGCGCTGCTGCTTGGCAACGAAAAGTAGAAAGCCGCTTTCGGCAGCATGCCGTTTGCATAGGAGCAGGTGCGGGCTGCCGCTTTCGTGGATTCGGGAGTGTTTCCTGTCAGAGCGGGAACGGCCGGCGTTTCTGCCGCGCAGGCGGCAGCGGGTTCCCTCGGAGAAGGGGGGGGGCTGGAATTGTAGAGGCGGCTTAAAGCGGCTGCCGCGTAAATATGTCGATCACACAATAATGTTCAAATTATAAGCATCATACGTTTATGTACAGAATGAAAAAAACCAAGATCGTTGCGACGATGTCGGACTTCCGCTGCACCGAGGAGTTCGTGAAGAACCTTTACGACGCCGGTATGGACGTCGTGCGCGTCAATTCGGCACACGTGACGGAGGACGGAGCCACGCATATCGTCGAGACCGTACACCGGGTGAATCCGGCCATTCCGATCATGATAGATACCAAAGGGCCTGAAATCCGCGTGACGACGATCGCTGACGAATACGGCAACAGCATCAATTTCCGGGTGGGCGACCGGGTCGCCGTACGGGGTTCGGACGGCAGCGACATGACCACCCGCAAGGTGGTTTATATGAACGTGCCGACCATCGTGCGCGACATTCCGGTCGGGGCGCGCATGCTGATCGCCGACGGCGAGCTGGAAATTCGTGTGGTGGAGAAGACCGACGAGGAGCTGATCTGTGAGTTCGTCGTGGGCGGCGCGATGCGTTCGCGCAAGAGCGTCAACGTGCCTGCGGTGTCGATCGACCTGCCTTCGGTGACGGAGAAGGACCGCCGCTTCATCGAGTGGGCCGTGAAGAACGACGTCGATTTCATCGCACACTCGTTCGTGCGCAGCGCCAAGGACATAAAGGCCGTGCAGGAGATTCTCGATGCCCACGGCAGCAAAATCAAGATCATTTCGAAGATCGAAAATCAGGAGGGACTCGACAACATCGACGAGATCATCGAGGCGTCGTACGGCATTATGGTGGCGCGCGGCGACTTGGGCGTGGAGCTTCCGGCCGAAGCGATTCCCAACACCCAGCGGCGCATCGTCGAGAAGTGCATTTGCGCGAAGCGCCCGGTGATTATCGCCACGCAGATGCTCTATTCGATGGTCAAGAGCCCGCGTCCGACGCGCGCCGAGGTGAGCGACGTGGCGAGTGCCATTTACGAGCGCGTGGACGCCGTGATGCTGAGCGACGAGACCGCCATGGGCGACTATCCCGTGGAGTCGGTTGAGACGATGGCCCGCGTGGCCCGCGAGATCGAGCGCGACGAAACGCATTTCAAGCCGATGATCGACATGGACATGGTCTCGGTGAACCACGAGATCACGGCCCAGCTGGCCCGCTCGGCGGTGCGCGCTTCGACAAACCTGCCGATCAAATACGTGGTCCTCGACACCAAGACCGGCCGTACGGGCCGTTATCTCGCTGCGTTCCGCGGCCGGAAGACCGTGATGGCCGTCTGCTACCAGCTCCACGCGCAGCGCATTCTGGCGCTGTCGTACGGCGTGGTGCCGATTCTGCGCAATCAGGAGCTGCACGACAAGTATCATTTCTTGGTCGATGCACTCGAATTCCTCGATCAGTACCGCAAACTCAAGGGCGAGGATCTGCTGGCCATCGTGGGCGGCAGCTTCGGACCCGACGGAGGTGCGTCGTATGTCGAGATCGCCAATGTGGACAACATCCGCCGGCGCAACGAGGAGATCGTTGCGGCGCAAAAGTGTTAGCCGTTGAAAGGGGAGCTGAAGGATAAGGTCGCCCGCGGCGTGGCGTGGAGCATGGCCGAGAAGATCGGTACGATGCTCCTCCAGATGGCCGTGAGCCTTATTATCCTGCGCCTGCTGACCCGCGACATCCTCGGCGTCATGGCGATTCCGACGGCCGTGGTGGCCGTGGCGCTGGTGCTCGTGGACAGCGGTTTTTCGCAGGCGCTGATCCGCAAGGCGGCCCCTTCGGCGGACGATTACAAATCGGTTTTCGCCTTCAATATCGGGGTTTCGCTGGTGATGTACGCGCTTTTCACGGCGCTGGCGTTTCCGGTGTCGCGGTTCTATGACATGCCCCAGATCGCGCAGATCGCACCCGTGTTTTTCCTGCAGCTGCCCATCGGGGCGCTGTGCGCCATTCAGAATACGATCTGCGTCAGGCAGTTCCGTTTCGCGCTGTTGTCGAAGGTGACTTTCGCCTCGTCGCTCGCGGGCGGACTGGCGGCGATCGGCCTCGCGCTCGCCGGGTTCGGGATCTGGTGTATCGTGGCCCAGCGCGTGCTGCAGGCGGCGGTGCGGACTCTGCTGCTGTGGTGGCTGAGCGACGGGCGGCCCTGCGGGGCGTGCAGCCGCGGGCCGCTGCGCGAAATGGCTCCCTTCAGTTTCAGCCTGATCGCCACGGACCTGATTTCGACGTTCTACAATAAGATTCCGCAGTTTTTCCTCGGACGGCTCTATCCGGCCGATACGCTCGGCTCGTTCGATCAGGCGATCAAGCTCAAGGATCAGCCGACGATTTCGGCGATGCAGGCCGTGCAGAGCGTCACTTTCCCTGCGCTGGCCAAGATTAAGGACGACGCTCCGAAGTTCGCCGAGAGCTACCGGCAGGTCGTGATGGTGGTCTCCTACGTTCTTTTCCCGGTCATGCTGGGCATGTCGGCCGTGGCGCACGACATGTTCGCCGTCCTGCTGGGCGAGGAGTGGATGCCTACGGTGCCCTATTTCGAGACGGTATGTCTGGTGGGACTTTTCTATCCGATGTCGATAATCGCCTACAACGTATTGAAAGTCAAGAGCGGCGGTGCATTGATCGTGAAGCTGGAGATCGTCAAGAAGGTGATTATGACGCTGGTGTTCGCCGTGACGATTCCGATCAGCGTGCAGGCCGTGGTATGGGGACTCGTGGTGATCGCATTCTGCGAAATGTCCGTCAATTTCCTCGCCACGACCAAGTTTACGTCGTTGTCGCCGGGGCGTTTCGTGCGGACGCTGCTGCCTCCGCTGTTGGTGGCCGTTGCGATGTACGGCGCGGTGCGGCTGACGGCCCGCGCGATTCCGGAGCATGCCCTGCTGCGGCTGATGGCCGAAGTGACGGCCGGTGCGGTCTCTTATGTCCTGCTGTCGGCCCTGTTCCGGCTCGAAGCCTTCCGCGAGGTAGCGGCTATTGTCCGGAAGCAGTTTTTGCACCGTTGATTCGCGCTGCTTGCGTCGGGGGCCGATTCACGGAGCGTCGGTAAAAATAACCGCCGGTTATACCTTGGGGTGTAACCGGCGGTTTTTTGTCGGGGTGGAAGACCCTCCCCCGGCCGTCAGGCGTAGACCTTCGGGGTGATGACGCCCCGCAGGACGACCAGCGCGTTGGTGACGAGCGATTCGAGTTCGTTCTCGCCGGGGTAGACCGCGATGGGGGCGATGAACGAGCAGAATTCCGAAATGTACTCCACGACGGATTTGTTGTGGGCGATGCCGCCTGTCAGGATGACGGCGTCAACCCGTCCGCCGAGGGCGGCGGCCATGGCGCCGATCTGCTTCACGATACCGTAGCACATGGCGTCCTTCACCACGCGGGCTTTTTCGTCGCCCTCACCGATGCGCTCCATGACCTGTATCATGGAGTTGGTCCCCAGATGCGCTACGAGACCGCCTTTGCCGGCCAGCATCTGCTGGATGTCGTGCCGCGTGTAGCGGCCCGAAAAGCAGAGATCGACCAGTTCGCCGGCGGGAAGGGTTCCGGCGCGCTCCGGTGCGAACGGTCCGTCGCCGTCGAGGGCGTTGTTCACGTCGACGACGCGGCCCTGCTTGTGGGCCGCGACCGAGATGCCGCCGCCGAGGTGGGCGACCACGAGGTTCGCCTTCTCGTAGACGATGCCGATGCGGTCGCAGTGCAGGCGGGCCGTGGCTTTCTGGTTGAGTGCGTGGAAGATCGAACGCCGCGGGCAGTCGGGATGCCCGCTCAGGCGCGCTATGTCGTCCATTTCGTCCACGACCACAGGGTCGGCGATGTAGGCTTTGATGCCTGCGGTCGCCGCGATTCCGTCGGCCAGCAGACCGCCGAGGTTAGAGGCGTGCTCCATCGTGGCGTGCTGCAGGTCGCGGCGCATGGCGTCGTTCACTTCGTACACGCCGGCGGGAATGGGTTTGATGAGGCCGCCGCGGCCGATTACGGCAGCGAGGGACATGATGTCGAAGCCGTGTTCCTTCAATGCCGTGAGGATCATGTCACGGCGCCAGTCGAGCTGGTCGATGATGTTGGGGTAGTGTGCGATCTGTTCCGCCGAGTGACGCAGGGTCAGATCCAACAAAGGCCGCTCCTCGTCGTAGAGGGCGACCTTCGTTGAAGTAGAGCCGGGATTTATCGCTAGAATTTTGAAGCCCATAAATCGGTTCCGGTTAATTAGGTTGGTGGGTTAGGTTGATGGGTTGGTTCAGGCTGCCTTACTGTTTCACGGCCAGACAGGCCAGCGCGATCGAGTAGAGCTTGGTCTTGCTGGTGTCGCCGCGCGAGGTCAGCACGCAGGGGACTTTCGTTCCCATGACCATGGCGGCCAGTTCGCCGCCGCAGAGGTGCGTCACCGACTTGAAGAAGACGTTGGCCGATTCGAGGTTGGGAAAGAGCAGGCAGTCGGGATCGCCCGCGACGGACGAGCCTTTGACCTTCTTGTGTTCCGCAACGTCCTTGTAGAGCGCCACGTCGAGAGACAGGGGGCCGTCTACGACGACGTCGCCCAGCTGTCCGCGGTCGCCCATTTTGGCCAGCAGCGCGCCTTCGGTCGAGGAGATGACGTTGGGAAGCAGCTGCTCCGACGGAGCGATGCAGGCGATTTTCGGAGTCTTGATGCCCAGCAGGTTGGCCGTGCGGGCGAGGTAGCCGATCTGCACGGTTTTCTGCTTGAAGTCGGGCAGCGGAATGACCGCCACGTCCGATATGACGAGCAGTTTGTGGTAGCAGGGCATCTCGACGATCGATACGTGGCTCAGCACGCCTTTCGGGGGAAACAGTCCTGCTTCCTTGTTGAGAATGCCGCGCATGTATTTGTCGGTCGAGACCAGTCCCTTCATCAGCACGTCGGCATTGCCGGCGACGACGGCCGCAACGGCCTGCTGCACGCACTTGACGTCGCTGGCTTCATCGACGATGTTGAATGCCTTGATGTCGATGTCGTTCTCGGCGCAGACCTGCTCGATAACGCTTTTTTCGCCGAAAAGCGTAGGCTCCACGAGGCCCTCCTTGTAGGCTTCGTAGACAGCCTCCAGCGTATGCGAATCCTGACCGTATGCCACGGCCAGCCGTTTTTTACCTCTTTTTCTCGCCTCCTCGACGATTTCAGTAAGATGTTGGATCATAGTTGTGGAAATGTGCTTTGAAAATTATTTTACGAGATTGTATGTGTCGGTAGCGATGACCAGCTCTTCGTCGGTGGCGATGACGGCCACTTTGACGCGCGAACCGGGAGTGGAGAGGATTTTGTTTACGCCGCGGGCGCCTTTGTTGGCCTCGCGGTCGAATTCGACGCCCATGAATTCGAGACCCGTGCAGACGCTCTCGCGCATCTCGCACGAATTCTCGCCGACGCCGCCCGTGAAGACGATCATGTCCACGCCGCCCATTTCGGCTGCGTATTCGCCGACGAATCTGCGGATGCGTCCGTAGTGCATGTCGCGGGCCAGAATGGCGCGGGGATTACCCTCGTCGTAGGCGCGGTCGATGTCGCGCATGTCGCTCGAAAGGTCGGTAAGACCCAGCACGCCCGATTTCTTGTTCATCATTTCGTTCAGCTCGGCGTAGGACATGCCCTCCTTTTCGCCGATGAAGGTGACGGCGCTGGGATCGACGTTGCCGCAGCGGGTGCCCATGACCAGCCCGTCCACGGGCGAGAAGCCCATCGACGTGTCGAACGACTTGCCGTTCAGCACGGCCGTCACCGAAGCGCCGTTGCCGATGTGGCAGGTGATGATCTTCGAATTCTCGAAGTCCAGTCCCGCGAGTTTGGCGCCGGTCTGCGCCACGTATTTGTGGCGGGTGCCGTGGAAGCCGTATTTGCGCACGCGATATTTGTCGTAATAGGCGTGGGGCAGCGCGTACATGAAATTGACGGCCGGAATGGTCTGGTGGAACGACGTGTCGAAGACCGTGACCTGCGGCGTTCCCGGCAGCACCTTCTCGATCGAAAGCACGCCTTCGAGGTTGGCGGGATTGTGCAGCGGCGCGATCTCGAACAGCGAGCGGATTTTGCTCTTGACCTCCTCGGTGACGATGCAGCTTTCGGGGAAGAATTCGCCGCCGTGGGCTACGCGGTGGCCGACGGCTTTCACCTTGTCCAGCGAGCGGATGACGCCGTGCTCCGGGTTGGTGAGGGCGTCGAGCACGAGTTTGATGCCCGTCGTGTGGTCGGGAATCGGACGGTGCAGCTCGAAAGGCTGTTTGCCGACGGGTTTATGGATAAGGTCGCCTTCCGGCAGGCCGATACGTTCCACGATGCCTTTTGCGAGCAGTGTGCTCGATGCGGCTTCCATGTCGATCACCTGATACTTGATCGACGAGCTGCCGCAGTTCAATACCAAAATTACCATTATCTTTCTATGTAGTTAATTCCTAAATGTCGTTCCGATCCACATGCCGAGCGCTGCAAAAACGATGCATACCGCGACGCTCAGCGCCACATAAATCGCCGCCGCATTGTAACATCCGGCCCGCAGCAGGCGCACCGTGTCGGCCGAAAAGGTCGAAAAGGTGGTGAAGCCTCCGCAGAATCCCACGATGAGCAGCCAGCCCAGCGTCTCGGAGACGCTGGGCTTCCAGCAGGATGCCGATCAGCAGCGAACCCGCGGCGTTGACCGTGAACGTGCCCGCCGGAAATCCCAGCAGCGTCTGTCCGGCCAAGATCCCGCCCGAAAGCAGGTAACGGACGATGCTGCCCGCCGCGCCGCCGAATCCCACGGTCATAAGTTCACGAATCATAAGTTAAATATACATCTAATTTTAAGGATGTGCAAATTTACGGAAAAAATGATTACGAATCGTTATATTTTTTGTTGTTTTTCGGGTGGAATCCGATGCGGAAGGCTTCAGGATTCCCGGATCTGCCCGTCGCCCGTGACGACGTATTTGTAGGTCGTCAGTTCGGGAAGGCCCATCGGACCGCGGGCGTGGAGCTTCTGGGTCGAGATTCCCACCTCGGCGCCGAAGCCGAACTGGCCGCCGTCGGTGAAGGCCGTCGAGACGTTGACGTAGACGCAGGCGGCGTCCACGGCGCGTGTGAACTGCGTGGCGGTCTGTTTGTTCTCGGTGACGATGGCTTCGCTGTGGCGCGACGAGTAGCGGGCGATGTGCGCGAGGGCCTCTTCGGGCGATGCGACGGTCCTGACGGCGAGTTTGTAGTCGAGGAATTCCGTGCCGAAATGCTCTTCGGACGCGTGTTCCAGCAGGTCGGCGGGGTAGTGTCCGCCGAGGGCCGCGAAAGCCTCGGCGTCGGCGTAGACCGTGACGCGGGCGGCGGCCAGCGGGGCACAAAGCTCCGGCAGGTCGGCGAGCCGGTCGCGGTGGACGACGAGGCAGTCGAGGGCGTTGCAGACGCTGACGCGCCGGGTTTTGGCGTTGCAGACCACGGCGCGGCCTTTTGCGAGGTCGCCGTCGCGGTCGAAGTAGGTGTGGACGATGCCGGCGCCGGTTTCGATGACCGGAACGCGGGCGTTTTCGCGCACGAAGCGGATCAGGCCCGCGCCGCCGCGCGGAATGACGACGTCGACGTAACCCACGGCGTTCAGCAGCGCTCCGACGGAGGCGTGGTCCGAAGGAAGCAGGGTGAAGGCGTGTTCGTCGATGCCTTCGCTGCGCAGGGCTTCGTGCAGCAGGGCGGCGATGGCTTCGTTGGAGTGACGGGCGTCGCCGCCGCCCTTCAGCACGCAGGCGTTGCCCGTTTTGATACAGAGCGAGAAGATGTCGGCCGTGACGTTGGGCCGCGCTTCGCAGATCATGCCGACCACGCCGAACGGAACCCGCCGTTTGACGATGGTCATTCCGTTGGGCCGGGTGCGCCGCTCCAGCTCTTCGCCCTGCGGCGAGGGCAGGTGCGCGACGGCTTCCATGTCGTCGGCGATGGCGGCGATGCGCTCCGGAGTCAGCCGCAGACGGTCGCGCAGCGGCGAGTCGGGGGCCATGGCTTCGAGGTCGCGGGCGTTGGCTTCGAGCAGGCGGGGCGTATGCGTGCGCAGCAGTTGTGCGGCGTGCATCAGCGTGCGTCCGAGTCGTTCGGTTTCGGTCTCGGCCAGAAGCGTTCCGGCCTGACGGGCGGCTTTGAACAGGGATTCGTATTCCATAGTCGTCTTATTCGAGGTAGAGGTAATCGCAGTGGACGAGGGGTTTCAGCCCTTTGCGCCCGATGTTGCGGCGTGCGGTTTCGCTGTCGCACGAGATGCGGCCCACGGCCAGCTGCGTTCCGTCGGGCGAGAGGATGCGCACCAAATCGTCGCGTTCGAAATCGCCCTCGACGGCCGTGACGCCCACGGCGAGGATGCTGGCGGCCTTGCTGGCCCGGACGGCCGCTGCGGCGCCTTCGTCGATGCGCAGGACGCCTTTGGCGAAGCCTTCGCTGCTGGCGATCCACATTTTGACGCCCGACGCCGTGTGCGGGGCGGGTTCGAAACGGGTGCAGAGCACCTCCTCGCCGGTCAGCGCCAGAGCGGTCAGGATGTTGTCGCGGCGGCCGTTGGCGATGATGACTTCGATGCCCTCGCCGGCCACGCGCGACGAAATGCGGCTCTTGGTCGCCATGCCGCCCCGGCCCCGCGACGAGCGCGCCGGGTCGATGTACCGCGAGAGGTCTTCGGAGGGTTTCACGCGGCGGATCACCTGCGACGAGGGGTCGGAGGGCGAGCCGTCGTAGATGCCGTCGATGTTGCTCAGGATAATCAGCGCTTCGGCCTGCATCATGGCCGCCACGAGTCCCGAAAGCTCGTCGTTGTCGGTGAACATCAGCTCGGTGACCGAGATGGTGTCGTTCTCGTTGACGATCGGGATCACGCCGTTGGCGAGCATGACCTCCATGCAGTTGCGCTGGTTGAGATACTGCCGCCGCGTGGAGAGGCTCTCCTTGGTGGTGAGCACCTGCCCGCAGACGATGCCGTATTCGTTGAAGAGGTCGTAGTAGCGGTTCAGCAGCTTCACCTGACCTACGGCCGAGAAGAGCTGGCGGGCCGATACGGTGTCGATGCGGCCCGTGCGCTGTTCGAGGACGCTGCGGCCCGAAGCCACGGCGCCCGACGAGACGAGGATCACCTCGATGCCGGCGCGGTGCAGCCGGGCGATCTGGTCCACGAGGGACGAAATGCGCGTGGTGTCGGGGCGTCCGTCGTCGCGGGTCAGCACGTTGCTGCCAGCCTTGATGACGATGCGGCGGTATTTGCTGGTTCTGTCCATGTCTTTGCGGTCCGGGCGTCGCCCGGCGTTACGGTTCGTATTTGTAGCCCACGCCCTTGACGGTGACGATCTTTTCGTCGCCGATCTTCTGGCGCAGCTTGCGGATGTGTACGTCGATGGTGCGGTCGCCCACGACCACCTCCGAACCCCAGATCCGGGCATATATCTCTTCGCGCGAGAAGAGTTTGCCCGGCGACGAGTAGAGCAGGTCCAAGAGGGCGAACTCCTTGCGGGGCAGGCTGATTTCGCGGCCGTCGCGCGTGACGGTGTAGCGCTCGCGGTCCATGGCGACGCCCTCCTCCGCCGGAGCGGGGGCCTTTCCGGCGTCGATGCGCTTGAGGATGGCCTGCACGCGGCTGACCAGCAGTTTCATCTTGATCGGCTTGGTCAGGTAGTCGTCGGCCCCCACGCCGAAGCCGGCCAGCTGCTGCTCCTCTTCGCCCAAGGCCGAGAGGAAGACGACCATCGTGTCGCGCAGCTGCGGGTCCTCGCGGATGGCGCGGCAGGTCTGCGCCCCGTCCATCACGGGCATCATCATGTCCAGCAGGATCAGGTGGGGGCGGTGCTGCGCCGCGGCTTTCAGCGCTTCGGCTCCGTTCTGGGCCGTGAATACCTCGTAACCCTCCTTGACGAGGGTGTATTTCACGAATTCGAGGATGTCGGGTTCGTCGTCGACGAGCAGGATGCGGTGGCTCATAATTTCGGTCAATGCGTTTTCGGCGGCGCACCGGCGACCGGTTGGCCGTGTGCCGCGCATATCTTGTGCGAAGTTAGCAAATTTCCGGCGAAATCGTTCGGCGGCACGGGAAAAATGGTTATATTTGCGAGATTTATATACTTCCGTATATATGGAACTCAAAAACGTGTATTGAGATGGCTACTGAAAATCCGATTCTTCCTGCTCCTGAGGAGCAAGTCAGCAAGGCTGCTGAAGATGTGCAGAAGGCAACTTCCGAAGTGACTCCCGAAGTCCCTGATTCCGAAACGGCTGCGATTGCAGAACCCGAAACGCCCGCTGTCGCGCAGGGCGAACCCGCAGCGTCCGCCGCCGAGGCGCCCG
>ULWH01016813.1_pt1 | contig 10502 bp, 10 predicted proteins | sample 1960201 | NCBI WGS metagenome assembly ULWH01 (sample SAMEA4835808, study PRJEB28245) | human gut metagenome | biome: gut microbiome; material: fecal sample | place: Denmark | collected 2008
GGTTGCGACGCCATCCGAAGAGCTTCGAGAATGCGGTAAACGCCATCTGCATGCTGGCGGAAGAAAAAGAGATTGTCTGGGACGTGGTTACCTGCGTGAACCAGCAGAACTTCAAAGACCTGAAACTGTTCAAAGAGTTCCTGGTCGAGATGGGCGTAAAAAGGTGGCGCCTGTTCACCATCTTCCCCGTCGGACGGGCTGCCGAAGTGCCGGAACTGCAACTCAGCAACGGACAGTTCACCTGGATGCTGAACTTTATCCGTTACTGCCGCAAAGAAGGACAAATCCACACCAGCTACGGTTGCGAGGGATTCCTGGGTAATTATGAAGCCGAAGTACGCGACTCGATCTTCCAGTGCAACGCCGGGATCAATACGGCTTCGGTATTGGCCGACGGAAGTATTTCGGGCTGTCCGAGCATCCGCGCCAATTTCCATCAGGGGAATATCTACAAAGAGAAATTCATCGACGTATGGAATAATGAGTTCAAACCCTACCGTAACCGCGAATGGACGCGCAAAGGACAATGCGCCGACTGTAAAATGTTCAGGTACTGCGAGGGGAACGGCATGCACCTATATGACGACGAGGGTAATTTATTATTCTGCCATTATAACAGGATCGTATAATTTTTATATCTTTATCCCCCGATAAAACTTTTTAAACAGTATATACATGAAAAACTCTCTTATTCTCTGCGCCTTGCTCACGCTCGGCCCGGTTTGTTACGCGCAGCAATCTGTCAACAATCCTGTTACAGATTACACCGAACTGACCGACACCAAGCCACACGATAGTGAGGCTGTATGGAATAAAATAACAACTCCGACGCAATTAAGCTGGGCCAGTACCGACGTACGTTACCCGAAGTTGAGCATTCCCCAAGTGACCAAGAACTCCCGTTGGCAGGGCAAAGCCTGGAAAGGCGAACGTGTCAATGCACAGGCTGTGTTGTGGACAACCAACGACCTGTCGGATGCAACCATCACGGTCAGCGACCTGAAAAACGGTTCTACCGTCATCCCGTCATCTGCCATCACGACGAACTTCGTGCGCTACGTCATGACCGACGAGCTGAACAAAGACCGTAAAGGCGGTTGCGGACATCGCGAAAATAAAGCGGAGTGGGACTCTTCCGTCGTTGCCGACGTACTGGACATTGTAAAGATACGCGACATCGCCGCCCGTACCACACAGCCGATCTGGATGAACGTATGGGTACCGTCGGATGCACGTGCCGGAAAATACAAAGGGACGCTGACCGTTGAAGGAAAGAACTTCCAGCCGATGAAATTGCAGGTCGAGATAGATGTACTGAACCGTACGCTGCCGGAACCGAAAGACTGGAAATTCCATCTGGACTTGTGGCAGAACCCGTACTCTGTTGCCCGCTACTACAACGTTCCTCTCTGGAGCAAAGAGCATTTCGACCTGATGCGTCCGGTCATGAAGATGTTGGCGAACGCCGGTCAACGTGCCATCACCACCAGCATCATGCACAAACCCTGGGCCGGACAGACGGAAGACCATTACGACAGTATGGTATTCCGCATGAAGAAGCTCGACGGCAGCTGGGAATTCGATTATACAGTATTCGACAAATGGGTGGAATTCATGATGAACGAAGTGGGTATCAATGACCTGATCAGTTGCTACACCATGATCCCGTGGGCGCTTAGCTTCGACTATTTCGACCAGGCCACCAACCGCGTCCAGTTCATCGAAGCCAAACCGGGTGATGCGGCTTATGCCGACTACTGGGGCTCTTTCCTAAAAGATTTCTCCCGCCACCTGCGTGAAAAAGGTTGGTTCGAAAAGACCGCTATCTCTATGGACGAACGTCCGTTGGAAGCGATGCAGGAAGCCATCAAGGTGATCAAGCAGGCTGACCCTGAATTCAAGATCACGCTGGCAGGCAACTATCATAAAGAGATACAAGGCGACCTGTATTACCTGAGTATCCCGTACGGCCACAAATTCCCGGAAGATGTGAAAGCCGAACGCGACCGCAAAGGCCAGATCAGCACGGTTTATACCTGTTGTTCGGAAGCTTTCCCGAATACGTTTACCTTCTCCGATCCGGCCGAAGCACCGTGGACAATCGTGCATGCCGTTGCCGGAGGTTACGACGGTTACCTGCGTTGGGCTGTCAACAGCTGGACGGCCGATCCGTTGCGCGACTCCCGTTTCCGTACCTGGGCTGCCGGCGACACATACAGTATCTATCCGGGCCCGCGTAGCTCGATCCGTTTCGAACGTCTGGTAGAAGGTCTTCAGGATGCCGAAAAGATCCGTATCCTTCGCGAAGAGTTGAAAGGCGGTAAACTGGACAAGCTGAACAAAACGGTTGCCATGTTTACGCCGGAAGGATTGGCCGAGACACAGAAGTCGGCTACCGAGATGGTGAATGAGTTGGGTAAGGTGTTGAATTCGTTCTGATACAACATTTACTGATATAGAAAAACGCTGATCGTTTATTTTCAATAAATAAATTATCAGCGTTTTTTATGCTTGCCAGTCTGCATTATCCGGTTTAATCTCCCCCACCCCGTTTCATTCTCTTTGCCATTTTCACTCCTATATCGAAAAGGCTTTTAGGCTGTTCATCTTTCTTCATTTTATCCACATAGTCGCTCATCTTGTTCTGGAAGTCGATAATCTCGTCCCAGTTATCTACCATTTTATCCATGATATCACGATCTTCCTTATTCATATCAGTTTTCGATAAAAATTTCAACAAATACTTTTTGGCTTTGTCGGGATCGGCATACATCTTCTTATATAAGGCCTGCCACAACTTCGCATCCTTTTGGGCTTCCGGGAATTTTTGAAAATCTTTCCAGTAAGATTCTTCCTCATACACCTGGGCTTTATAGCGGCTCAGGTTTTCCTGGTCGAGAAAAGTGATGTAGACCACCATTTTGTCAATAAATTTCACCACCGACAGTCCTTGCGCCGAGATCAGGATCGTTTTCTCCTTCAGTTCTTCTTCCGTCCAGTTAGTAGGGCGGTAGTATACCTCTGTGCGGTCTTCATTCTTATACATATAATAAAGTGCAGGATGCATGCCAAGCAGATTGACCTGGTTGCAATCGAGGTAACGCTCTTTGTATCGTTGCAGGAAATGGCTGGAAATCCTTTGAATGTAGAAATCGGGCAGAATAGTCATAAAAAGGAAATCGACATGCTCGCCACGGTGGAGAGGGAGATAGACAAAGTAATTGACAAAAAGATTCCCGTCCGTTTTCGGACAATAGCCACCATTTACAAAGCAGACGCTCCATGTGTTTCGCGCCTTGGTACGGATCGTTTTCGTTTCCATCAGCGAATGGATCGCTCTGTGCTGCCCCGAATGGAGTTTGAGGTTATGGGCAAACTGTTCGAGCGCGATCTTGACTCTCATCCGTATCTCCAGAAAGTCCTGATAGGCGGCCGCCCGCAATTCTTCGTCGGTCATGGAAGGTGTTATCATGGTGGTATAAGTTTAATATTAATGGGGTAAATGTACGAATATAAATTAAAACGAATCACTTCTGAAATATTTTAAAATGAATCCGACAAGATAATCATTTAATTATCTATCTTTGTGGCAAATCCATTCATTAAAAAAATAAGAAGATGATACGAACCATACCAAATCCAGAAACTAGTCGCGAAGATGTCATTCGTTTTCGTGAAATGATGCGTAAATGTGTCAAAGGAGAATTTACGGTTATTGAAAAAGCGCAAATCCAAGACCGCAAGCAAGAAATGAAACGTGTTGAAAATATTATTCGACGTAACAATGGAGGAAAGAACCCTATTCTCGGATATTGATTTTTCCATAAACCTTTTATCTGACCATGACGATTTATCCCCGTTTTTTTGTGGCTGTGAAGAACTGGACTTTTTCTTTCATAAAGAAGTAAATTTGTGCGTTAAGTATAAATACGTTTCCACTTATTCTGTAAAAAACAAGGAAAATGATATACTGGCTCTATTTACATTAGCCCATGACTCCGTCGTTTTTCAATCGTTGGAAGATAAAAATGATTTCGTTGAAGAATCATGCTGTATAATCGATAAAGAATATATTGAAACATTTGTTAGGCAGTCTGCTTTTCCGGCTATTAATATCGGACATCTGGCTGTCAGGCACGATGTACAAAGCAGGGGCATAGGTACTTTTGTTCTTAATTTTGTGATCGGTACATTTATGGAATACAAAATGTCAGGCTGTCAGTTTATCACTGTCGATTCGTTGAACAATCCAGAAACAAACAGATTTTACTGCAAAAACGGATTCGTTAATCAGACTAACAGCGATTGTTTTAATCCTACAAGAAGAATGTATCTTCCTTTACGGATTTATCAAGAAGATTCTTTATAAACAGTTGATCTAAGCTTCCTGGAAGGTGAACGAGTTTAGTAAGGAGGTGAATTCATTCTAAGAATATAAGAAGGCAGTATCAGAGTATTCGGATACTGCCTTCTTATATTTCATCGCTATATATTAAATAGGTCATGTTTAGGACGCTCTCCATTACGGTTTCTTAGGCATTTCATACCATACACCTGTAATAACAGCTAAAGCTATTAAAATAAATGCTGATTTAACATCACTTCTAGGAATATAACCTACAAAAACAAGAGTATGTATAGCAATTGCTATAATAATCTGTTTCCTGGTTTTCCTTTCCTCATTCCTACGAAACTTTTCTTCATCAGTCATAATTGATGATTTTAAGATTAATAATTAACTAATCAATGTTCCAATATGCTTCGGGTTCTCCTCCCAATACATCATCAATAAAATCATCGTCACATCCTTCTACATCCTGTGCATACGTGCCTCTATATTTTTCATAGGCAGGCTCATTTTCATAACATCCGTAAGTTCTACTAAAATTTCTTTGTGGACTAAACTCTTGTCCCTTATATAATTCAGGTATAGATACAGGATATAGCGGATAGTCCTTTTTTTTAATCGAACCATCCCAAATAGAAAAAGAAGAAACTTTAAGGTCATTATCAAGGATAATACTTTCTGCACTCTGATCCTTCATTTCTATTCCCTTTCTTGAAACTATATCAAAATTTCCTGTTGCCATATCATAGGCTTGAATCCATTTATCTTTAACTGAATCACAATAACATAGATCATTAAACTCTACTGGACTATATCGCAGAGGGAAACCCAGCGGATAGTATTTCGAAAAAGATGAAATAGTTATATTTCTATAACAAATCATTTGTTTAGGAATTAAATAGATAGCGTCAAAAATAGTTCCGGTCTGAACCCTACAATAAAACCCCGTGTGGATTGCATCAATCTCGGGGTGGTTTCCAAAGTCACTTATATGGCCACCGGTATTTAACGCATCACAAATAAGAGACTTATCTTCGCTATATAAAGCCTCAATAATTTCGTCGAAAGTCATAGTAATACTAGTTTTATCCTCCCTGTCCCCGCCGTTCGGTGTTAACAAAAAAAGAAGCGTGGGAACCATCGTCTATCATTGTACTGAGGCTCTCGACTGCCCACTACGCAATAATAGAACAATGATCCCACGCTCTATGCGAGTATATAGTCCACCCGACACCGGATAGATATATATAACAAACATAAGCGTAGGAACCATTTGTCTATTATCTTGCGTAGTTGAAATTGTCGAGATTTCAGTACAAGATAATATCTAAACGCTTCTACGTTATTTTTTTCAATACGTCGCAAAGATCGTGTTTTTAGATTATTATGCAAAATATCCCAATACTTTTTCTTTTTACATTCATCTTTTAGCTAAAAAAATACCGGTTAAACATTTAAAGTTGATCTTTTAAGCCTAAGAGATCAATTTTAAATAGTGAAATGCCACCTTTTAAACCTAAAAAGTAAGCTTTAAACAGTGAAAAGTCATTTCTTAGGTCTAAGAAACCTACTTTTAATAGTGAAAACACATCTTTTAGACCTAAAAGGTCTACTTTCAGCATTTGAACGGCATTTCTTAGGCCTAAAAGACTTTTTGCATAAAATAAAAGGGAGAATCCTACTCTTATTGATAATTAATGCTTACATTGCCATTCATTAAACAACCTATAAAATCAGAATCATGGGAACATTCACAAAAATCAAGACTCTTCCGCTTTCCATTTTCAACAACGCCGAATACCTGGCCTTCCTCAATTCCGTGTTAAACCTCGTGCCGACACCCTCAGAAGGTGGCGGGGAGGACGACCGCCCGGTCATTGAATCGCTCGACGCAGATATCCGGACGAACGGTTCGCCCGACATCGGATTGTCGGCCCAATTCGTACAAACGCTGGAAGATGATGTCATGCAGCTGGCCGACGTGGTGAACGAAAGCCGCATCGCACAGGAAACAGAAGAAGCAGCCGTTCACGAAAAGAATCGTGACAACCTGGTCATCTACATCACTACCCGCATATCGCGTGCCGGAACCTTGCCGCTCGAGGCTGAACGCGACGCCGGAAAGTTCCTTTACAAGGTGGTCAAACCTTATATTGGTATCGCCCGTCTGCCGGTAGCGCAGGAATCGGCGGCTATCCAGGGGATGCTGATCGATTTGAGGAAAGAGGAGAATGCCACTTACATCACGACCCTCGGGCTGGATGCTTACCTGGCTGAACTCGAAAAAGAAAATAATGCATACATTGCGCTCACATCCACCCGTACGCAGAGCCGTGCCGCCAATAAAAAGGACAGTGGCGAAACGATACGCAAACGTCTCGACGAACAGTACGACGACCTGGTGATGCTGGCACAATCCTTCAGCGTAGCCCAACCGACGGCCGCTGCGACCACGTTCATCAACAATCTGAACCAACTGATAACGGAAACCACAACGGCTTACAACCAACGCAGTAAAGCGCCCCGCAAGAAAAACAGCGGAGGCGGCGAAGATGATCGGCCGGTGATAGAATAAAGCAAAGTGACTTCCGCGACCGTTGGTTGCAGAATTACGTTCTACATCTGTAGAAATAAAAAAAGAGATGCCGTAGTAGCATCTCTTTTTTTTATCTTATTTCTCCCGAACAAATATATTAATCGGTGTCCCTGTGAAATCCCAGTTATCACGGATCTTGTTTTCGAGGAAACGTTTGTAAGGTTCCTTGATCCATTGAGGCAGGTTGGCGAAGAATACGAACGAAGGAACAGCGCCTGCAGGAAGCTGGGTGATGTATTTGATCTTGATGTACTTTCCTTTCCATGCGGGGGGCGGATAGTTCTCGATGATCGGCAACATGATCTCGTTCAGTTTAGCTGTCGGGATACGTTTCTTGCGGTTGTCGTATACCTCTTTAGCCGTTTCGAGCACCTTCAGGATACGTTGCTTGGTCAATGCCGAAATGAACAGGATAGGGAAGTCGGTAAACGGTGCCAGACGTTCGCGGATCGCATTCGTATAGCTGTCTATCACCTTCTGGCTCTTATCCTCTACCAGATCCCATTTGTTTACACAGACGACCAATCCTTTTTTATTCTTCTGAACCAAAGAGAAGATGTTCAGATCCTGACTTTCGATACCACGCGTGGCATCCACCATCAGCACGCAAACATCCGAGTTTTCAATGGCACGGATCGAACGGATCACCGAATAGTATTCCAGGTCTTCATTAACCTTTCCTTTCTTACGGATACCGGCTGTATCTACCAGATAGAAATTTAAACCGAATTTATTGTATTTGGTATAGATCGAATCGCGGGTCGTTCCGGCAATATCAGTCACGATATGACGGTCTTCGCCGATAAACGCATTGATCAAAGACGATTTACCTGCATTCGGACGGCCGATAACGGCAATACGGGGCAACTCTTCTTCCAATTCTTCATTTGCTTCTTCCGGCAGGATCTCAATGATCTTATCCAGCAAATCACCGGTGTTTGATCCGTTGATAGCCGATACACAGAAAGGATCGCCCAACCCGAATGAATAGAATTCGGCTGAAGAAGCGTGCAGTTCGAAGTTATCCGCTTTGTTGGCTACCACGATGACCGGCTTTTTATTGCGGCGCAGTATTTTTGCGACTTCAACATCCAGATCCGTAATACCATTCAGTACGTCTACCACAAACAAAATCACATCCGCTTCATCCAAAGCGACCTGTACCTGTTTGTTTATCTCTTCTTCAAAAACATCATCCGAATTAATTACCCATCCGCCGGTGTCAATCAGCGAAAACTCTTTACCAATCCAGTCCACTTTGCCGTACTGACGGTCGCGGGTTGTCCCTGCTTCCTCGTTCACGATGGCCTGACGCGATTGGGTCAGACGATTGAACAGGGTGGACTTTCCTACGTTGGGCCTACCAACTATTGCTACAATATTTCCCATAAATCTCTTTTCTGTATGCTGTTATTAATCCAGCTGATAACCAAAACTCTTCAGGATGTTATCCCTGTTGCGCCAGTCTTTTTCAACCTTGACGAACATTTCCAGGAATACTTTCTTTCCGAAGAATTTTTCGATATCCTTGCGGGCCATGGCGCCTACTTTTTTCAGTGCCTGTCCCTGATGTCCGATAATGATCCCTTTCTGGGAATCACGCTCTACCATGATCAGGGCCTTGATGTGTATCAGCTCTTCCTCTTCCTTAAACAGCTCGACCACGACTTCCACGGCATACGGTATTTCTTTCTGGTAATACAGCAGGATCTTCTCACGAATGATCTCTGTAACAAAGAAACGGGCCGGCTTGTCGGTAAGCGCGTCTTTCTCAAAATAAGGAGGAGACTCAGGCATCAACGCCTCTACCCTTTGCTTTACATAATCAATATTAAAGTTTGAAAGCGCTGAGATTGGTATGATCTCTGCTTTCGGAAGAACTTCTTTCCAGTGGGCCACGATCTTTTCGAGTTCGGCCTGGTTGCTGGTGTCGATCTTATTGATCAGCAGCAAGACCGGATAGTCTACCGACTGTACCCGCTTCAGGAAGTCTTCATTCTTATCGATTGTCTCAACGACATCGGTCACATAGAGTAACACGTCGGCATCACCTAACGCCGACTCGGAAAAGTTCAGCATAGACTCCTGCAACTTGTAATTCGGATGCAGGACTCCCGGCGTGTCTGAATACACGATCTGCATATCGTCGGTATTCACAATCCCCATGATACGATGACGGGTAGTCTGTGCCTTTGCCGTGATGATGGAGATACGTTCCCCCACCAGACGGTTCATCAGCGTAGACTTCCCTACATTAGGATTACCGACAATATTAACAAAGCCGGACTTATGCTTGTTTTCCATCATAACCCCATTTAAGATAAATTGCACCCCAGGTAAAGCCTGCACCGAATGCAGCCAGGATCAGGTTATCCCCTTTCTTCAGCTTGTCTTCCCACTCCCAGAGGCAGATAGGAATTGTTCCGGCACTTGTGTTACCATATTTCTGGATGTTGATCATTACTTTGTTCATATCCACGCCCAGACGCTTGGCTGTTGCATCGATGATGCGTAGATTGGCCTGGTGAGGTACGATCCATGCAATATCGTCGTGGGTCAGATTATTTCGTTCGGCTATTTCGGCAGCCACATCGGCCATATACGAAACGGCATACTTAAATACATATTTACCATCCTGCAAAACGAAATGTTCACGATTATCTACGGTCTCGTGACTTGAAGGATAAGCCGAACCACCCGACTTCATGATCAGATGCGAATAGCCTACGCCGTCAGTACGCAGAATTGTATCTATAACGCCGACTTCTTCCGTTGTCGGTTCCAGTAAAACAGCACCGCAGGCATCACCAAACAAAGGACAGGTCGAACGATCCTGGTAATCGGTAATCGAGGTCATCTTATCACCTGCAACAACGATCACTTTCTTGTAACGTCCCGAACGAATATAATTCGCTCCTGTCTCCAGTCCATACAAAAAGCCGGCGCAAGCTCCCTGCAAATCGAAAGTCATTGCATTCTTACAGCCGGTATGGTAAGCGATGATTGAAGACATCGTTGGAAAGTGATGGTCTGCCGTTGTAGTAGCCGACAGGATCACTTCGATCTCTTCGGGGTTTACCTGTGTTTTTTCGAGCAACTGCTTCACAGCACGTATACCCATATAAGAGGTACCTACCCCTTCACCTTTCAAAATTCGGCGTTCTTTGATGCCAACACGTGTCATGATCCATTCATCCGTTGTATCGACCAATTTGGAAATGTCCTCGTTTGTCAACACATCTTCGGGAACGTATCCACCTACACCTGTTATAACCGCATTTAATTTATCCATAATTAAAAAAAATAATAGAGACTATATCCCAATTAAAAAATTAGCCCTAAAAAAACTTTTAGGGCTATTTCTTCCGTTTATCAAAATCAATATGATTAGTGACAAACTTACACAGCTGCTTCTTTTACGATAGCTAACTTACCTCTGTAGTAACCGCATTCGCCACATACAGTGTGATAAATATGCCATGCGCCGCAGTTCGGGCAAATAGCCATTGTTGGAGTGACAGCCTTGTCATGAGTTCTTCTCTTGGCTGTTCTTGTCTT
>ULWH01036735.1_pt1 | contig 10491 bp, 8 predicted proteins | sample 1960201 | NCBI WGS metagenome assembly ULWH01 (sample SAMEA4835808, study PRJEB28245) | human gut metagenome | biome: gut microbiome; material: fecal sample | place: Denmark | collected 2008
ATCCGGCAGAAGAATGGTTACAGTCGTAGACATACGCAGAATCTGCGAACGATAGTGGAGCTCAATAACCGCCATGCGATCACCTCATCCTTTCACAGCACCGACAATAACGCCCTTGATGAAATACTTCTGAACAAAGGGATACACCACAATGATCGGGAGAATACCGATCAGCGCAAGCGCCATTCGGATGGAATTGCCGGGGAGCATCACAATCTGGCCCTCCGCAGCCATATCCGATGCGCCGCTTCGGATATACTCGATATTGCGCATGATGCGCATCAGCAGATTCTGAATGCCGAACAGCTTCGGATCCGTGACATAATACAGCGCATTCGTCCAGCTGTTCCAATAGGTCAGGCCGACAAAGAGGGCGACGGTGGACAGTACGGGCACGGACAGCGGGATCGCTACCAGAATAAACGTCTGAAGCTCGTTTGCGCCGTCCAGCTGCGCTGCTTCATAAAGCGCTTCGGGAATGCTGTTTTTGTAATAGTTGCGAACCAGCATGACGTTGAACGCAGTCATCATCAGGTTGGGAACGATCAGCGCCGCCATCGTATTTTTGATCTTGAAATAGCTCGTCCACATGATGTAGGACGGTACGATGCCGCCGTTGAACAGCATCGTAAAATACACGAAGAAGGCCAGAACATTGCAGTACCTGAACGTTCTCCTCGCCATCGGATATGCCAGGGAAGCCGTCAGGATCATGCTGCAGGCCGTGCCGATCAGCGTTGTAATGAACGTGACGTAGTAGGCGCGCCCGATCATGCTGAACTGGTTGCGCATGTAGCGATAGGCCTCAATGCTCCACTTTTCGGGGAAGAGAGAATAACCGTTTCGGATCAGCGTGTTTTCATCCGTAAAGGACGCCACTGCCAGCAGGATCATCGGGAAAATCGTGAAGATCACAATAGCGCCCAGCACAATCGTCGCAAAGATGCGCGTATTTCTGTTGCGTTTCATCGTCTTCCCTCCTTAGAACAGAGCATTTTCAGAGTCGAAGATCTTGACCAGCTTATTGGCGCCTACGACCAGCAGGAAGCCGCATACGGACTGATAGAAACCGGCCGCCGCAGAAAGGCTGACGTTTGCATTCTGCATAAGTCCGCGGTACACATACGTGTCGATGGTCTGGGTTACGCCGTAAAGCTGACCGGAATCCATGGGAATCTGATAGAACAGGCCGAAGTCCGAATAGAATACTCTGCCGATGGCCATCAGAACCATGATCGTAATTGTGGGCTTGAGCATGGGCAGCGTGATGCGGAAGATCTGCTGAATCTTGTTTGCGCCGTCGATTTCCGCCGCTTCAAAGATGCCCTTGTCAATGCCGGAGATGCTCGCCATATACACGATGGCATTGTATCCGGCGTGTTTCCAAAGATATGTTATGGTCAGTATCACCGGCCAGTATCCCGGTGAAGTATACCAGCCGATTCCCTCCGAGCCGAACGCCGGCAGCAGCGTATTGTTGACAAAGCCGGTGGTGGGATTCAGAAGCGCATATACCAGATATGCCGACACAACCCACGAAATCAGATGAGGAAAGAGCAAAACAGACTGATAGGTCTTTGCGCGGGCCGTATGCCCAAGCTCATAGAGCATGATGGCAAAGAATACGGACACCGCAGTTCCGAGAACGATGAATACGAAATTGTAGCAGATGGTATTTCTCGTGATGATCCAGGCGTCATTTGAAACGAAAAGGAATCTGAAATTCTTCAGACCGCTCCAGGGACTGCCCCATATGCCCTTTGCAAATTTGTAGTTCTTGAAAGCCAGAAACAAGCACGCCATGGGCAGATAGTTGTTAATCAGCAGATACAGAATGCCGGGCAGGGCAATGAGCATCAGCGATAACGTATTGCCCCTTCTTAAGTCTTTCTTTGGCTTGCGCTTCGTAAGCTGCATATGCCTGCCTCCTTTTCTCCCATTTGGAATTGAAAGGCCAGAAACTAAGTTTCCAGCCTTTCAAAGCGATTGTTCAGCGCCGTATTATCTGAAGGACAGCCATGCGGTCAGCTGTTCCTGCTTGGCATCCAGCAGCGTCTGCAGGCCGGAGGCATACAGCTTGTCGTTCATCTCCTGCAGAGCGGAGTCAATATCGAGGCTGCCGGTCCACAGGGCCTTCTTGTACTCGTTGACAATGTTCTTGCAGGCGGTGTACTCAGCTTCATAATCGCTGTAGTCGAACATGAAACCGTAGTACTCGGAGAAGGTAACGTCCTCGTAGTTCTGGCGCTTGTTTTCGGCTGCCTGCTCAGCAGTCAGGCCGCCGGGCACACGGTAGGTCAGCCACTTGCTGCCCCAGTAGTAGTAGTTCATGTTGCAGGTGTAGGGAACGTCGTTCAGAGTGGCATATCCCTCCGGCGGAATGACGTATGCGTGCTCAGCATCCCACACATAGTCGACGCCCTCTTCGCCGTAAACCAGCAGGTTGTCGATGTATTCGTTAGTGTAAAGCAGGTTCAGGAACTTTGCTGCAGCGGACGGATGCTCGGACATGGAGCTGATGAACCATGCATCGTTGGTGCCGCCGGTTGCGAAGGAGTCGGAGATACGGATATTCTCGAAGGGATAGCCGTAGTTGTTGGAATACTGCTTCGCAATCTGGGGATTGCCGAGGCCGACGAAGATGGACAGGCAGTTGCCGGACATCAGCAGTTCGGCTGCGGTTGCAGTGGTGGTCGCTGCATCCTTGGCAAAATAACCTGCCTCATACCAGGAGCGGCTCAGCTCGCAGGCCTTGCGGAATTCTTCGGTCTCATAGATATTGACGACCGTAGGATCGCCTTCGCGGGCGACGCCGGAGATGTTGGCCATCGTGCCTTCGCCCAGACCGTCGATATGATCGGTGCAGTCGAGGATCGCGCTAAAGATGCCGTCGGCGCGGGTGTTGTCGATGAGGATCATATCCGGATAAGCTTCCTTGACCTTTGCGAAAACGTCCGTCAGATCATAAACGGAAGTGACGCCGCTGAGGTCGATGCCCAGCTCTTCGATGATGTCGGAGCGGTAGGTCCAGCCCTTGGGAACATACAGAGAGCCCATCTCGCGCAGACCGTAAACCTTGCCCTCGGAGGTGCACAGATCGATGTGGTTCGGATACAGAACCTCAACGGTCTCCTTGAGCTCGTTGTCCAGATAGGGCGTCAGGTCCAGGGCGGTGCCATCGTTGATGAAGCGGATGTTGGAGGTACCCTGTGCACGGAAGAGATCCAGCTGCTCGCCGGACGCCAGCATCAGGGTTACCTGCGTCAGATAATCTGCGTTGGAGAAGATTACCAGTTCAACTTCGACGTTGATGTTGGGGATGGTCCACTCGTTGATCAGGTTCTGGATTCTCAGTCGGTCGGCTTCCTGAGGGATGTTGTTCTGGGTCATGTAGGCAAATACAATCTTCTCGGGGTCCTCCGCCATCGCCGTGGGCACTGCCATTGCGAGCAGCGAGAGAACGACAAGAATCATTGCCACGAGTCGCTTCAAATTCCTCATGCGATAACCTCCTTTTGATTTATGGACAAAGTATACTCTATATTTCCACTGTTTTCCACGAAAAACAAGCGTTGATGCTATCAAAAACAAGACTTTATTGCTTTTGACGGAATTCGGAAGGAGAGGCGCCCATAATCTTTTTGAACACGACCGTGAAATACGAACTGTCCGAAAAGCCGACCCGGCCCGCAATTTCGGTAATCGAAAGATCCGTCGTCTTCAGAAGATCGCGCGCTGCGTTTGCACGGCACAGATTGATATAGTCCTTTATCGTAATCCCATGTTCCTTTTTGAACTGCTTGGCAAAGTATTCCGGGGCAAGGCAAACGTGGCGCGCCACTTCTTCGCGCGTGATGTCCTCCGCAAAATGCGTATGAATATATGCTCTGGCAGCATCCGTCGGGGAGCTCTGCTTCTTTCTTGCAGATTCCATGTCAATCACCTGCGAGAAAGAGTAGTTCATCCACTTGATCATATCATAGATGGATGCCGTCGATTTTGATTGCAGATAACAATAGGATACGTTTGCAAACAGAAATTCCGGCCCCATCTCTCTCCTGCGCAGGTACTCAATCACCTCCTGCATCACGCTCTGCTGAATGGCGCACATTGCGCCCAGGTTCAGCTTTCCCTCTACCAGAAGAAATTCCATCTGTTCGCGCATATTCCGCATCAGCGACAGTTTATCGCCGCAGTTGAGCATTTCCTGAATGCGGCTTACATCCAGAAGCGCAGAGGCGCTCTGGTTCTGCGGCTCCGTTTTTTTATTCTGAACGAGGACGCCGCGGCGGTAATCGTTCCAGCTCATCTCCTCCAGCGCAGCGCGCTGACGGGAGAGGGACACAATATGCACCGGTTCTCCGATATAACAGGTTACTGCACCGAAAAACTGCTCCTTATAGCGCCCGACGAATTCCTCACACCGTTTTTGAATTGTCTCGCCATCTATGCCCACTGACAGGCAGGCATAGTATCTTCTTCCGGAGCGCTCATAGGGAACCACGCGGTCCGTCCGCTGCGAATCGTTCAGGATGACCGTCGCCGCCAGTTCGCAAATCTGATAATCCATCACCGCGCTGCCGGACGAACCGCCCTCCTCGTCCGTCTCAATGGCACGAATCAGCGCCATCTGAACCAGATCTTTTTTATCCACATCGATGCTGCGGTTTTCGATTTTGATCGCCAGAACGCCCTGTTCCGGCGGCATATCGGACAGTATCAGTTCCTGCCAGAATCTGCGCTGGACAAACGAGCGATTCTTCAGCCATAATTCTCCGTAGGCATTCATGCTTGCGTGTCGTTGAATCCGCTCGATAACCTTGAGCGTTTCGCTGACGAGCTCTTCGTATTCAACGGGCTTCAACACATAGGAAGCCGCCTCAAGCTTCATTGCTTCCCGGATGAAATCGAAGCTGTCATGACATGTCAGGAAAATGAATTCGCAGCCCGCTCCGTTTTCTCTTGCAAAGCGAATCAAGTCAAGACCGGAGCCGCCCGGCATTTCAATATCACTGATAACGATGTCGACGCCCTCGCCGATGATCGGCTTTGCTCCCTCGATATGATCGGCGCAAAAAACATCGCTGATCCCGAGCTCTTGCCAGTCAATGGTTTCCCGGATCATTTCGACTATTTTGCGATCATCATCCACGATCAGCAATCTCATTATAATTGCTCCTTTCCGCAGCGATCTCTGCGGGGATATACATCGTAACTTTTGTGCCTGCTGACATATTGTTCTTCAGAATAATCAAATCGTTCCGGCCGTACATCAGCTCCAGCGTGCGCCGGACATTCATCAGGCCGATACAATTCTTCAGACGCTCCGGCTCCGGGCTCTGTTCCCTGAATGCCTCAACAATTTCGTCCGGGAAACCGTCGCCGTCGTCCTCGACGATCAGGCAAAGCAGCCGTTCGTCGCTGATCATCGGCTCATAGACCACTTCTGCGCGCACGAGCAGTGTGACCATTCGGTCTGCCGAGACCACATGCTTATAAATATTTTCAACAAACGTATGAAGAATCATCTGCGGGACCATCCATCCGCCGGCCTCAGAAGTAACGTCTATATATGAAAAGACGCATCCATGCATCGGAATCTCCTGGCAGCGGATATAGTCGTCAATATGCTCCAGCTCTTCGCTGAGCTGTACCCGACAGAAGCCTGCGCTGAACATGTACCGGATGTTCTTGGAAAGCGCGAGGATATACTCGCTGATTCGCTGATTCTCGCCCCGCAGGCTCATGCTCTGTACGCTGGCCAGGGCATTGAGATAAAAGTGCGGGCGAATCTGCATATAGTAGTATTTCAATTCCGCATCCTGATGCCGGATGATGTTTTCATACTGTTCAATCTTGAGCTGCATGATCGTGTCCAGCATGGAATTAAACAAATCGGCCAGGCTCTGCAGCTCGCGGTTTCTGCAGGAAAGCTGCGCGCGGCAATCCAAGTCGCCCTCCTTGATTCGCCTTGCAGTGCGGCGGAGCTTATTGATGGGGCGATTGTATCCAAAATGCAGATACAGAACAAAGGTATATACGCTCACAAGCGACAAAATGCACGATACCACCACCGCCAGAGGCGTAGAAAGCTCGGCGGTAATAGCATTTCGGGCGCTGGTGACCGACAGCGTAAGCTGCAGATTTGCGACCACCTCTATCGCTCCGATTCGGCCGCCCGGATTGCTCTGGAAGAATTCTCCGTTATATCCGAAGCTGTATGCGCTGCTTTCTACAATAAGGGCATGCATGTCTCCGAGGATCGGAACAAAGTCTGTCCAGACCTTGCTCAGATCGATCAGTCCCATGACGACATTGTTCCCGCTGGTATAGCGGCGAATCAGATACTGCTTGCCGTTCAGTTCTTCGGGATACCAGCCGGAGTCCACCTTCAGCTGTCCGCTTGCCAATGCAGACAGATAGTTTTTAAGCGTCCGCATATCGGAGTACGAAAAACCGGGTGCCCGCTTTTCCAGCAGCAATTCGCCGCTTCGATTACATATTATATATGTCTTCTCGCCGCTGTCGGGAAAACAGCTTAGATTCATGGCCTCGTTGAGTTTATACCATGCATGATAGACTACGTTGCGATTCGGCGAATCCAGCAGCCTGAGATAGGCGTCCTGTGTAAGAAGGAATTCAAGCGTGCTGTCCGCACGCTCTGCGGTATTCTCGATCCGGTCGCTGCAGAGCCGAAGAATGTTTGCCGCATGCAGATTTTCCTGCTTGCGCTGGACATTTCCGCTGTACTGAATGGTGAAGAAAAGAATAAGCAGCTGCAGCATTACAAATAAGAAAGAATATGCCAGCGCATACCGGAACACCGTGCTTGTGAAAAAGCGCTTGTTGCCATCCATCACATTTCACCTCCAAAAGAATTCAGCGGCAAGAGCCTGCACAGATCGCTCCTGACGCTGAATCTTTGATTTTCTATTTCCTCACAGCTGAGGATAAATATGTTCAAAAACTGCGTCGAGAAGATTCTCCGCCTCGCGGCTCTCGGCAATCATCGTTACCACGGCGTTCTTATCCCTCAGCAGAATGCTCGTCTGTCCGTATTTTCCGTCTGCACGGAAGGAGCCGTGCGGCCCTCCCCAAAACAGGTAACCGTATCCGTCCTTTCCGTTGTCCATCTGAACAGAAGTCGATTGGCGCACCCATTCCTCGGTCAGTATGCGGCGTCCGTTCCAGACGCCGTTTTGCAGATAGAGCAGTCCGAAGCGGTGCAGCTCTTCAATGGTGAGCATCAGACCGCCTGCGCCGAACGTATTTCCCATATAGTCCGTTTCCCATGTGGGCAGATTGACGCCCAGCGGCTTAAACAGTCTCGGCATCAGATAGTGCAGCATGTCGCATCCTGCGCAGCGCTGCACCAGTATTCCCGCCAGATAGGGTCCGGCATTGTTGTAGACGAACTTTTCGCCCGGGGCATTGACAAAGGGCTGACCGAGCACAAAGCGCACCCAGTTCTTTTCCGTCATCTGCGGGCGGTCGACGCCCATCAGATAGCCTTTTTCCTGGCCGAGGGACATGGTGAGCAGATCTCTCACACAGGCTTTTTTCAGGTTTTCCGATACTGTATCCGGAAGGTCGTCCGAAAAAGCATCCGTCAGCCGTTCATCCAGCGACAGCAGTCCTTCCTTTATCGCAATGCCGACGGCTGCGGACGTAAAGCTCTTTGTTGCAGAATAAATATTTCTCCTGACAATGCTCTCCCAAAGATGACTTGCGATCAATTCGCCGTCCTGACTGACCAGCACGCCAAGCGCACGACAGGGCCCGGCAGCGTTGATAAACTTTTTGAGATCCATCTTTTCACCCCTCCCGCAAAATTCCGGCCGCCTATTGATTTAATATCATATTTACATTATAATCGTAGTATAACTCAACGTCAGAGGATAAAAATACATACACATATAACCAAAACGACTATAAGAAAGGAGCCCGCCATTGGATATAAAAGAAATCGATTATATTCTGGCGATTGCGGACAGCGGAAGTCTCCTGCGCGCGGCCAAAAAGCTGTTCATTACTCAATCCGCGCTGAGCAAATATGTGCGTAAACTGGAGTCCCGTTTGGGATACAAGCTGTTTCAGCGCGAAAAGAAAAATCGTCTTACCTTTACGGAGAGCGGCGAAATCTATTTGCGGCATGCGAGAGTTATTGCCGCCGAGCGCGATGTCATGGATTATGAAATCGCCCGGCTGACGCAGGACAGCGACTGCCTGCATATAGGAGTGGGCCTCAATGTAAAGCATCTTCATCTGTCCGAAATTCTGAAGGAATTCCGTCAGCACTATCCCAAATGTGAAATCGATATCCATTCACAGCGCGCCGCAGAAAACAGGGCCGACGTAAAGGCGGGAATTCTGGACTTTGCGCATACGAACGCCTTTGAGGATGAACCCGAGCTCGATTGCCGGCCTGCATATGACAACCTGATCCTGCTCGCCATGCCTTCAGACCATCCGCTGACCGCAGAGATTACCACTCACCCGGAAACCGGAATGCCCTGGGTTCATCTTGCTCATTTGCAGAATGAAGACTTCATCCTCCAGGATGAGAACTGCGCGATTCGAAAACCGATCGACGATATGCTCAGGCATGCCGGCTTTACTCCGAATATTCTGGCGCTTACCAATTCAAGTTCTACCGCGCTGACATTTGTGAACAAAGGTATCGGCATGTGCTTTTGCCCGCTCGACTTTATGGATGAGAACATGAACATCCGATATGCTTCATTCGGCGCCCTTTCCTACTCAATTCAGACCGTTCTGGCTTATCGCAAAGGCAGACAGCTTTCTCCGCTGGCCAATGATTTTATAGCGTTGTTTGAAAAATACAATGCCAACAAGAAATTCTGATGATATCATCATGGAGATATCCTTGTTTGTTAGAGCGCCTACTTGAATTTATTGAGTTTGATAATTCACAAGAGGCAGACGATTTAAGAGCTTATCATAACTATCATTTCATTTGTCGAGAACTTCGTATCTCAGCGATCTCTTGTCTCCGCTACTATCCAACTTCAGAGGTTCTCACATTACTCAGAGAATACGCTAATGATATTGATAATGATATACGTAAATGCGCAGATAGTGGTCTCTCTTATGCATTGAAAGGATTTCGTCAATAACCATTGAGATCACAGCAGGATATCTTTGTCAGACAATTGACATATAGCACCATTGGCATAATCAATGCAGTTGTTCAAAAGCAGTGGATTATAGCCCATGAATAACAACTTCTTACTATATTGTAGGCGGAGCTTCGGTCTGCGGGATTCAAAAACATTTCCTGCGTTAATCTTCATGATTTGAACTTGCTGACCGCGTTGGTTATCAGTGACAAGATTGATAAAATTACGATCAATGGGAGCACCATCATGTCTGGTGGAAAGATCTATATGCCGGACGTACCGATTGTGATTACCTACCAATAGGGTTATGAAACTTATCGGCTCTTTCGCTTGTTTCAATTCATAGATATACTGGATTCAGCAGAGTCGGCATACTACAGAACCCGTGGAGGTGAGTGGCGGGGCTGCATAGCGGCAAACTTCGCATCTGTATATGGTGTCGGTCGTCCGTTAAGGCATCAATGAATGGCGCAAAACCGTAGCCCGTAAACTTATCTCTTCCGAAGTTGACTCGATTTCGCCGGACAGCCAGTCCCTGCCGACTCTGCTATCTCTTGCAGGAGGGACGCCATGTTCAAAATCTTCCGTAAAAACTGCTGTGGGCTGGATGTTCACAAAACCTGGATCTATGCCTGTATCGGCGTTATCGATGCAAACTCCCGTACTGAGTACTTTCAGGCTCGCTTCTCGTCCTTCTCCAAGGGCTTGCAGGAGCTGTCTCTCTGGCTTGACAAGTATCACTGCATGGAAGTCTGCATGGAATCTGCCGGCAGATTCTGGATTCCTGTCTTCAACATCCTCGAAAAAACCTGTCTTGTAACACTTGCACACCCCAAGTACACCAAACCGCAGAAGGGCAACAAAACTGACCGGAAGGATGCAAAGTGGATTTGCGACCTGTTCATGTGCGACATGATCAAGCCGTCCTTTATCCCGCCGCCAGCTATTCGCCATCTGCGCGATCTCGTCCGCTACCGGCGGCATCAGTATAGGGATACACGACACAGAAACGATTTTTGCGGGGAATATGGAAGCCATAGGTCAATCCTCCTTCTCATAGTTAGCAACGTCGGTACTTGAGCGCCCGCTTGCTGGTCACCTCAAAGAGCAAAAGCGCGATCGTCACATTGACCGCCGGCGTGATAAACATGAACCACAGGCTGTAGAGCACGGTGTTGCGCATGATGCGCGCCAGTTCGACCGATGTGAAGAGGAAGCGGAAGTTCTCAAAGCCGACCCAGGGACTGCCGAAGAGACCCTTCGCCGGCATAAAGCGCTTGAACGGCAATATGATGCCGATCATGGGGACATAGTGAAACAGCGTAAACGCGAGCAGCGTCGGGACGCACAG
>ULWH01024906.1_pt1 | contig 10477 bp, 10 predicted proteins | sample 1960201 | NCBI WGS metagenome assembly ULWH01 (sample SAMEA4835808, study PRJEB28245) | human gut metagenome | biome: gut microbiome; material: fecal sample | place: Denmark | collected 2008
AAGCGGATAAACGAGCCGTGGGGGACGCCCTTGCGCTGGTGGGGGCTTCCCACCTTGCCGACCGGGACTTCAACTGCATCAGCGACGGCCAGCGCCAGCGCATCCTGCTGGCCCGCGCCATCTGCCAGCAGCCGGAGATCCTCCTGCTGGACGAGCCCACCTCGTTTCTGGACATCAAGGGCAAGATCGAGCTGCTGACCATCCTGCAAAAGCTGGCCCACCAGCAGCACCTTGCCGTCATCGTCAGTCTGCACGAGCTGGACATGGCCCAGAAGATCGCGGATGCAGTGGTCTGCGTCTCACCGCAGGGCGTTTCCGGCGTGCTGACGGTCAAAGAAGCCTTTGCGCCGGAGAACATCCAAGCCCTTTACGACCTGAGCCGGGAGCAGTACGAAGCCCTGTTCGGCCCCCCAAAGCCTCCGAAACCCAAATTTGAACACTACGTCCGCAGCGGGCAAAAGCTGCTGCGCTGCGGCTACACCACCGGCACCTGCGCGGCGCTGGGGGCGGCGGGGGCAGCCCGGCTGCTGCTGACCGGGAATACCCCGGAGACCGTCGCCCTCCGCACCCCGAAGGGCATTGTGGTGGAAGTGGCCCCCCTGTTCTGCCGCAAAACGGACGCCGGGGCCGAATGCGCCATCGAAAAGGACGGCGGCGACGATGTGGACGTGACCCCCGGGCTGCCGGTGATCGCCTCTGTCGCCCTGCTGCCCGACACCACGGACATCCGCATTTCCGGCGGCAAAGGAGTAGGCCGGGTGACAAAACCCGGCCTCGACCAGCCGGTCGGAGAAGCCGCCATCAACCATGTCCCCCGTCAGATGATCGCCGAGGCGCTGAAAAGAGAGGCCGAAAATGCCTGTTACACCGGCGGCTTTGCCGTGACCCTCTCCATCAAGGGCGGCGAAGAGGTGGCCAAGCGTACCTTCAACCCCCACATCGGGGTCGAGGGCGGGCTGTCTGTGCTGGGCACCAGCGGCATCGTGGAGCCCATGAGCCAACAGGCCATTCTGGACACCATCCAGTTGGAAATGAACCAAGCCGCCCTGCGGGCCAAAGCAGCCCCCGGCCCCCGGCGGCTCATCCTTGCGCCCGGCAACTACGGGCTGGACTACCTCCACGGGACTTACCCGGAATTTGCCGTCCTCCCGGTGGTGAAGACCTCAAACTTCATCGGTGACACGCTGGATATGGCCGCTGCCGCCGGATTCGAGGAGGTACTTTTGGTGGGCCATGTAGGCAAGCTCGTCAAGCTGGCGGGCGGCATCATGAACACCCACTCCCACACCGCCGACTGCCGTACGGAGCTGTTCTGCACCCATGCGGCCCTCTGCGGCGCGCCCCGTGAAGTCTGCGCTTCTTTGATGGACGCCGCCACCACCGACGCCTGTCTGGAGATATTAGACGCTGCCGGGCTGCGGGAACCGGTGCTGAAAAGCTTGCTTTCCGCCATCCAGCTCCACCTTGACCGCCGCGCGGCAGGGGCGTTCCGGGTGGGGGCGATCCTGTTTTCAAACCAGAATGGCCCGCTGGGCCAGACCGAAGCCGCCGCACAGTTATTGCAGCACTGGAAGGAGTAACGCATTATGGTACATTTTGTCGGAGCCGGACCCGGTGCGCCGGACCTTATCACCCAGCGCGGAGCCGCCCTTCTGCAAGGAGCAGACTGCATCATTTATGCAGGGAGCCTTGTCAACCCCGCCCTGCTGGGGCTGGCAAAGCCCGGCTGCGCCCTTTACAACAGCGCCGAGATGACGCTGGAACAGGTGCTCGACGTCATACGGCAGATGGAGGCGGCGGGCAAGACCACCGTGCGGCTCCACACCGGCGACCCCTGTCTTTACGGTGCCATCCGGGAGCAGATGGACGCCCTTGAAGCTGCCGGAATTTCCTACGATGATACCCCCGGCGTTTCCAGCTTCTGCGGAGCGGCGGCGGCCCTGAACGCCGAGTACACCCTGCCCACCGTCAGCCAGACCGTCATCATCACCCGGATGGAGGGCCGCACCCCCGTACCGGAAAAGGAAAAGCTGGCAAGCCTTGCTTCCCACGGGGCGACCATGGTGATCTTCCTCTCCATCGGCCTCATTGATAAGGTGCAGGAAGCGCTGCTGCAGGGCGCTTACACCTCCGCCACCCCTGCCGCCGTGGTCTATAAGGCAAGCTGGCCGGAGCAGAAAATCGTGCGCTGCACCGTCGGAACGCTGGCCGAGAGCACCCGCCGCAACGGCATCACCAAAACCGCCCTCATCGTGGTGGGGGATTTTCTCGGCACCCGGTACGAGCGCAGCAAGCTCTACGACCCCGCCTTTACCACCGCGTTCCGCAAAGGAGCCGACCGGTGACCCCCGCTTACGCCGCCTTCACCGAAAGGGGACTGCGGCTGGCTAAAAAACTGGCCGCTTCCCTGCCCGGCAGCGTGACCCGCTGCGGCCATGGCGGGCCGGCCTTAGCCCAGTGGACAGCAGCGGAGTTTGTCCGCTCGGATGCCTTGGTATTTGTGGGGGCCGTCGGCATTGCGGTGCGGGCCATTGCGCCCCATTGCCAAAGCAAAGCCAGCGACCCCGCCGTGGTCGTGCTGGACGAATGCGGACGCTTCGCGGTGCCGATCTTGTCCGGCCATTTGGGCGGGGCCAACGATCTGGCACGCCAGCTTTCTGCTCTCTGCGGGGCGGTGCCGGTCATCACCACGGCGACGGATGCCAACGGGATTTTCGCTGTGGACGAGTGGGCGAAGCATCAAAATTGTCAGGTGTTGGAACCGGCGCGGATCAAGGCCGTCAGTGGGAAACTGCTGGCCGGACAGACTGCTTCCGTCTGGTCGGAATTTTCCCTTCCCGGCGCGGCTCCTGCGGGGGTAATTCCGACCCAAACGCAGGACGCAGCAGACTTCGCCCTGACCCTTTTCCCTGCCGGAAATGCGCTGCACCTTGTCCCCCGCATCGGCGTACTGGGCGTCGGCTGCAAGCGCGGCACCACCACCGAACAGTTGGAAACAGCTTTTGCCGCGTTCTGCGAAGCCCACGGCCTTGCCCCTGCCTGCATCTGCGCCGCCGCCAGCATCGACCTAAAACAAAACGAAGCGGGGCTGCTGGCGTTCTGCCAAGCGCACCGGTGGAATGTTTCCTTTTATTCCGCCGCGCAGCTCCAAGCCGCGCCCGGCACCTTTACGCCCTCGCACTTTGTTCAAAGCGTTACCGGCGTGGACAATGTGTGCGAGCGGGCGGCTGTGCTGGCGGCGGGCGGACCCCTCCGCATCCCGAAACAGGCGGGCGGCGGCGTGACCTTTGCGCTGGCGCTCTGCCCCTATGCCCCAGATTGGAGGTGGCAGCATGAATAACACCGTGTTCGTGGTGGGCCTTGGCCCCGGCGACCCGCAGTTTCTGACCGCACAGGCGCAGAGCGCCTTGCAAAAAGCCGAGGTGCTGTGCGGCTATACGGTCTATCTGGATCTCGTGCGCCTCTATTACCCGGAAAAGGAATATTACGCCACCGGCATGACCAAGGAGCTGGACCGCTGCCGCTGGGCGCTGGAAACGGCGCAAAGCGGCAAGACCGTCGCCCTCATCTGCTCCGGCGATGCGGGTGTTTACGGGATGGCCAGCCCCCTGCTGGAATTGGCCGAGCGGTTTCCCGATGTCGCCGTGGAAGTGGTGCCGGGCCTGACCGCCGCCCTCAGCGGCGGAGCCGTTCTGGGGGCACCGCTAGCCCATGATTTCTGCGTGCTTTCCCTCTCCGACCGGCTCACCCCGTGGGCGGTCATCCAGCGGCGGCTGGCAGCGGCAGCCATGGGCGATTTCTGCATCGCGCTGTACAACCCCTCCTCCAAGGGGCGGCCGGACTACCTTGAAAAAGCGGTCCGCATTCTGCTGGAACACGGCAAACCGCCCCAGACCGTCTGCGGCTTGGTGCGGAACATCGGGCGGGAGGGCCAGACCCACCGCGTCCTGACGCTGGCCCAGCTGGAACATGTCCCGGTGGATATGTTCACCACCGTCTTCATCGGCAACGCGGAGACAAAACAGCTCAGCGGCCGGATGGTTACACCGAGGGGGTATCGCGGATGAAAACAGTCGTCTTCAGCGGCACCACCGAGGGCCGCATTTTTTCCAAAGAGCTGGCCGCGCTGGGGGCTGACGTCCTCGTCAGCGTGGCGACCCCGCTGGGGGCCGAGGAGCAGGGCAGTTTGTCCGGCATCACAGTGCACTGCGGGCGGCTGACACCGGAGGAAATGGCCGACCTTTTGAAAGGGGCCGACCTCTGCGTGGACGCCACCCATCCCTACGCAGTGGATGCCACCAAAAACATTGCGGCGGCGTGTAAAACGGCGCAGATCGAATACCACCGGCTGCTGCGGGCCGAAAGCCCCCTCCCGGCAGGAAGCATGGTGTTCCAGTCGGCCATGCACGCGGCGGAGTTTCTCGCCGAAACACAGGGCAATATCCTGCTGGCCACCGGGGCCAAGGAGCTTGCCGCCTTTTCCCGCATCGACCCGGCGCGGCTGTTCCCCCGCGTTCTGCCCACGCTGGACGGCATCGCCGCCTGTGAAGCCGCTCACATTCCCCACAAAAACATCCTTGCGATGCAGGGGCCCTTCTCCTACGCGCTGAACCGGGCGCTGATGGAGCAGTTCCACATCCGTTTTCTCGTCACAAAGGACGGCGGCGCAGCGGGCGGCTTTGCCGAAAAGGCACAGGCCGCGCAGGACATGGGCGCACAGCTCGTGGTGCTCCGCCGCCCGGCCGAAAAGGGAGAAACTGCCGCACAAATTCTGGCACGCTGCAAGGAGGCTTTGGGATGGTCACACTGATCGGGATGGGTTCCGGCACACCGGAACTGCTCACGGCGCAGGGGCTTGCCGCCCTGCAGAGCGCCGACCTCATCATCGGGGCAAAACGGCTGCTGGAACATCTGCCCACCGGCTGCACCGAGAACCGGAAAGCCCTCTATAAACCGGAGAATATTTTGTCCTGCCTTTCCGAGTTTCCGGCAGCAAATGCGGCCCTCCTTTACAGCGGCGACACCGGGTTTTATTCCGGTGCTTCCAAGCTGCTGCCCATGCTGCGGGCCTTCGGCATTTCGGCGCGGGTGCTGCCCGGCATTTCCAGCGTGCAGCTTCTCTCTGCTGCCATTGGCCGCCCGTGGCAGGATTGGAAGCTCGTCTCGGCCCACGGCTGTGCCTGTGCCCCGGCAGCCGAGTGCCTGACCGCCGAAGGCCGCCCGGTGTTCTTCTTGACCGGCGGCACCGAAACGCCCGCCACCCTCTGCGCCAAACTGGCCGATGCGGGCCTTGGGGATGCCCATGCGATCACAGGTGAAAACCTCGGTACACCGCAGGAACATCTCGCATTCGGCACGGCGCAGACCCTTGCCGCAAACGCCTGTGCCCCCCTGAGCGTTCTGCTCATCGAGCACACCGTCCTCCCTGCCCGGCGGACCCCCGGCTTCCCGGATGATGCCTTCATCCGGGGAGAGGTCCCCATGACGAAGCAGGAAGTCCGCGCCGCCGCACTGGCGAAGCTGGCTGTCCGGCCTACGGATACCCTTTGGGATGTCGGGGCCGGGACCGGAAGCGTCAGCGTCGAACTGGCGCTGGCCGCACCGCGCGGGCATGTCTACGCGGTGGAATGTGCCCCCGACGCCTGTGCCCTCATCCGCCAGAACCGGGAGAAATTCCACGCCTATAATCTGTCCCTGATCGAGGGGACCGCCCCGCAGGTTCTGGCCGACCTGCCCGCACCGGACGCCGTCTTCATCGGCGGCACCAAAGGCAGCATGGCCGAGGTGGTAAACGCCGCCCTTGCCAAGAACCCGAACGCCCGCCTGTGCATCTCCGCCATTGCGCTGGAGACCCTGAGTGCGGCCATTGCGGCGCTGGCGGCTCATGGACAAACCGCCGAAGTAACCCAGCTTGCCGTCAGCCGCACCAGACCGGCGGGCAAGCTCCATCTCCTGATGGCCAACAACCCCATTTTTCTGATCACGGGGGAACGAAAATGATCCAGTTCGTCCTTGCGGCCCCCGCTTCCGGCAGCGGAAAGACCACCCTGACCTGTGCCCTGCTGGCGGCGCTGAAGAAGCGTGGGTTTGGGCCCTGCGCCTTCAAATCCGGGCCCGACTACATCGACCCCATGTTCCACCGCTCCGCTCTCCGGGTGGACAGCCACAACCTCGACCTGTTCTTCTCTGCGCCAGACACGGTGCGGGCCCTGTACGCCCACTATGCCGCCGGGCATGGGGCCGCCCTCTGCGAGGGAGCCATGGGCTTTTATGACGGGCTCAACTGTACCCCCGCCGCAAGCGCGTGGGCGCTGGCGGATACCCTTGGCCTCCCCGTTCTGCTGGTGGTCCAGCCCAAAGGGGCCAGTGTGACGCTGGCGGCTCAGATCAACGGGCTGAAAAATTTCCGGACGCCGAGTCATCTGGCGGGCATCCTCCTCAACGACTGCTCCCCCCGTCTGCACCAACTGCTTGCCCCCCTGCTGGAGCGGGAGACTGGGCTGCCCGTGCTGGGCTATCTGCCCCATTTGCCCGACGCCGTTGTGGAGAGCCGCCATCTGGGGCTGAAAACGGCGGAGGAAGTTTCCGGTCTACAGGAAAAGATCGAGCGTCTCGCCGAAGCAGTTTCCGCCACGCTGGACTGGGAGCGGCTCCTCGCTTTGACGAGCCTTCCCGCCCCCGTTTCGCCCCTGCCCGATTTTCTGACCCCTGCCTCGCCGACGGTGCGCATCGCGGTGGCAAAGGACGAAGCGTTCTGCTTCACCTATGCCGAGACGCTGGACGCGCTGCGGGCGGCGGGCGCTGAGCTTGTCTTTTTCAGCCCCCTGCACGATACCGCCCTGCCGGAGGGCATCGGCGGGATCTACCTGCCGGGCGGCTATCCGGAACTGCACGCCAAGGCGCTAAGTGAGAACGAACCGCTGCGCCGCGCCCTCTGCGCCGCCATCCAGCGCGGTCTGCCCACCGTGGCGGAATTCGGCGGCTTCCTCTATCTGGGGCAGTCGCTGGAAGATGCCGACGGCACCGCCTATCCCATGGCGGGCGTGCTGCCGGGGCAGGGCTTCCGGGTCGGCAAACTCGTGCGGTTCGGCTACGCCGCCCTGACTGCACAGGCGGACAGTATGCTGTTCCGCCGCGGCGAAGCGCTCCCCGTCCATGAGTTCCACCACTGGGACACCACCGCGAACGGCGACGCCTTCACCGCTCGGAAAGCCGATGGCCGGAGCTGGTCCTGCGGCTTTGCAAATGAGCATTTCTATGCGGGCTTCCCGCATTTGTATTGGGCAGGCACTTCCCTGCCCCGGCGGTTCGTGACCGCCGCCCGATCTTATCTTCAAAAGGAGCCGAACCCATGACAGAACCGGAACTGAACCAGCTTCTTTCCACCATCACCCCGCCCGACGAAGCAGCCCGCGCCGCCGCCCACGCCCACTGGGCCAGCCTCGCAAAACCCTTGGGCGGCCTTGGTGCGCTGGAAACGCTGCTGGAAGAAGCCGCCGCGCTGACCGGCACGGCCCAGCTTGATCTTTCCCGCCGGGCCGTGCTGGTGCTCTGCGCCGACAACGGCGTGGTGGCACAGGGCGTGAGCCAGACCGACCAGAGCGTGACCCGCGCCGTGGCCGAAAACCTTGCTGCCCGGCGGACCAGTGTCTGCCAGATGGCCAAAACGGCCCGGTGCGAGGTCGTGCCCGTGGACATGGGCATGGCCGGGGACTCGGTGCCCGGTGTGGTCAACTGCCGCATCGCCGCCGGGACGCAGGACTTCACCCAAGGCCCTGCCATGACCCGCGCCGAAGCGATCGACGCCATCGCGGCGGGCATCGCCCTCGTCCGTGCCCAGAAGGCGCAGGGCGTGCAGCTGCTGGCCACCGGCGAGATGGGCATCGGCAACACCACCACCTCCAGCGCGGTGGCGGCGGTGCTGCTGGGCCAGCCCATCGAAACCATGACCGGCCGGGGCGCGGGCCTCTCCGATAAAGGGCTTGCCCGTAAAATGGACGCCATCCGCCGGGGCATCGCGGTCAACACACCCGACGCCGCTGACCCCCTCGACGTCCTCGCGAAGCTTGGCGGGTTCGACCTTGCGGGCCTGTGCGGCGTTTTCCTCGGCGGGGCGCTGGAAGGGATCCCCGTCCTGATGGACGGCTTCATCAGCGGGGTCGCGGCGCTCTGTGCCGTGCGGCTCTGCCCCGCCGCTGCCAAGGCCGTTTTCGCCAGCCACTGTTCCTCCGAACCGGCGGCACGGCTGGTGCTGGAGGCACTGGGCAAGGCCCCGCTCCTGACCGCCGGGCTCCACCTCGGCGAGGGCACCGGCGCGGTGGCGTCCATCCCGCTGTGGGATATGGCGCTGGCCGTTTATAACCACTGTTATTCCTTCTCGGAGGGCGGCATCACGCCGTATACTCCCCAATGCTGACGCTGGTGCTGGGCGGCGCGGCCAGCGGAAAAAGCGAATACGCCGAATCGCTGGTGCTGAAAACAGCTCTTCCCCGCTATTACCTCGCTACCATGCAGGTGTGGGACGCTGAGTGTGCCGCGCGGGTGGAAAAGCACCGCCAAATGCGGGCCAAAAAGCAGTTTGAGACCGTGGAGTGCCCGCTGCATCTTGACGCCGTCCGGCTCCACGCGCGGGGCACCGCCCTGCTGGAAGACCTCGGCAACCTGACCGCCAACGAACTGTATGACCCCGCCGGTGCGGGCGAAGCCGCCGCTTCGGCCATTCTGGACGGGCTTTCCCAATTGGCCGCACAATGCGAACACCTCATCGTCGTCTCGAACGAGGTGTTCAGCGGCGGGGCCGGCTATGCGGGCGACACCGACCGCTACCTGAAAGCGCTGGCGCAGGTCAACAATGGGCTGGCGGCCCGCGCCGACGCTGTGGTGCGGGTGGTGTGCGGCATCCCGGTCTCTTATAAAGGAGCAAAATCATGATCTTTTTCCAGACCATTGCGGTGGCCTTTGCGATGTTTTCCGCTGTGCCGGTGCCGCAGTTCCAGTGGAACGAAAAGAATATGCGGTACGCGATGTGCGCCTTCCCCCTCATCGGGCTGGTCATCGGCGGGCTGTGGTCCCTGTGCGGGGCCTTGCCGCTCCCGGCGCTGGTGAAAGCGGGCGGGTTCTGTCTGCTCCCGGTCTGGGTCACGGGCGGCATCCATCTGGACGGCTACGCCGACACCTGCGACGCCCTTTCCAGCTACGGCGACCGGGAAAAGAAGCTGGAAATCCTGAAGGACCCCCACTGCGGGGCCTTTGCCGTGATCCGACTGTGCAGTTATTTCCTCGCTTATTTTGCGCTGTGCACTGCCGTGCAGTTTACCCCGCGCACAGGGTTCCTCTGGACGCTGGCGCTGGTGCTGGAGCGGGCACTTTCCGGCCTTGCCGTGGCCGCTTTCCCCATGGCGAAGAACACCGGCCTCGCCCACACCTTTGCTTCCGCAGCGGACCGAAAGACTGTCCGCAGCGTTCTGTTCGGGCTGACCCTCGCCCTCTGCGCCGCGCTGACGGCGCTGGGCGGCTGGGGGCTGGCGCTGGCGGCAGTTCTTATCCTTGTTCGTTATTACGTTGTTTCCAAGAAGCAGTTTGGCGGCATCACCGGCGATCTGGCCGGGTGGTTTTTACAGAAAGCCGAGCTGTGGATGCTGGCGGCGCTGTGTGCGTGCCAATGGGGAGGGCTGTTATGATCTTCATCACCGGGCCGCTGTACAGCGGCAAGCGCACCTTTGCAAACGCCCTGCCGGGCACCCGCATCGCCGAGGTGCAGAACCTTGCAAAGGATGCGGACGATTTGGAGCAACTCGCGGACAAACTCGCCGCCTATGATATCGTGATCGCCACCGAGGTGGGCGGCGGTGTGGTCCCCGTGGACGCCGGGGAGCGGGCCGCGCGGGAAGCTGCCGGGCGGCTGGCCTGTCTGCTGGCCAGCCGGGCCCAATGCGTCGTACAGATGTTCTGCGGCATCCCCACCATTCTGAAAGGAGAACTGCCCCCATGCTGATCTATCTGCTGCGCCACGGGCTGACCGCCTACAACGCCGAAAAGCGCTATCAGGGCCAGCGGGACATTCCGCTCTCGCCCGAAGGCCGGGCCCAGCTCTGCCGGGCCGACATCCAGCCGAAAACCGTCTACATCACGCCCCTCTGCCGCACCCGGCAGACCGCCGAAGTGCTCTTCCCGGAGGCCGACCTCGTGGAGGTGCGCGACTTGCAGGAGATGTGCTTTGGCAGTTTCGAGGGCCGCAATTTCATCGAGATGGAGCACGACCCCGACTATCTGGCATGGGTGGACGCCAACTGCGAAAGTCCCTGCCCCGACGGCGAGACAAAGGCACTCTTCTCCGCGCGGGTCTGCCGGGCATTTTCCGCGCTGGTGGACAAGGCGCTGGCCGACGGCGAAGAGACGCTGGTCATCCTCGCCCACGGCGGCACCCAGATGGCGGCGATGGAGCGCTACGCCCTGCCCCACGAGGACTATTACCACT
>ULWH01047478.1_pt1 | contig 10473 bp, 8 predicted proteins | sample 1960201 | NCBI WGS metagenome assembly ULWH01 (sample SAMEA4835808, study PRJEB28245) | human gut metagenome | biome: gut microbiome; material: fecal sample | place: Denmark | collected 2008
GTTCATCTGTAAAGCTGTATCCATTGTCAGACAGCCATTTTCGGAGAAATTCCACCTTTGTCATGGGCTGAAGCAACAGCAAATGCCCGCCGTCTCCTGTCCATGGCGCGGCCTCCAGCACAGCCTGTATCGTTTCGCCGCCCATACCGGCAATGACGATGGTATCCGCTTCCTCTGCCCCGATGGCATCCAAGCCCGGACACAGCCGGAAGTCGATACCCTCCACCTCATATTCCGTCGCCGTCTGCCGGGCATGCTGCAGCGGCCCCGGTACGATATCCGAGGCAATAGCGCCCGCAATGCGCCCTTTTTGCAGCAGAAAAACGGGCAGATAGCCATGATCCGTCCCCACGTCGGCAAGGCGTGCACCCTCAGGCACCATGTCCGCCAGCAGCCGCAGCCGGGGCTGTAAAACCAGTTCTTTCATCTTCCTCCAAACAGAATAAAACGCATACGGCACGCCGTATGCGTTTATCTCAGCAAGTCAGTTACTCCGCCTTGTTGGCAGTCTCGTTGACCACGGCCAGCAGCTTGTCCACGTCAACACCGTGCACGGCGCAGGCTTCTTCCACGGTCTCGCCGCGGGAAGAAGGGCAGCCCAGGCAGTGCATACCGATGGAGAAGAAGATCGGTGCGGTCTGCGGTGCGATGTCAAGAATATCGCCGATAATGGTATCTTTGGTAATTTCGATCATAATTTTGACCTCCCAGTGTATTTGAGGATAGTATACCCCAAAATGCCGCAGGTTTCAACACAAAAATACGGAAAAAATCAATCGACGCTTGTTGCGCTTGACAAAATGCACTTTTCCTGCTACTATTTACTTCAAATTTGAATATTACTTTTTTGGAGGAATCTATCATGAATCTCAGCATGGAGTTTTCCCGGAAGGCATCGCTAGCCTATGGCGAAGCGTGCAAACCGCTGTGCCGGGAGCTGAATCTGCCCCAAACAGCCTTTGATATCCTGCTGTTTCTGGCAAATAATCCGGCGTACAGCACGGCGGCGGACATTGTGGAGATTCGCAAAATCAAAGCAAATCTTGTGTCAGTAAATGTGGATAAGCTGGTGCGGGACGGTTACCTGACCCGCCAGGCCGTGGCAGGCGACCGGCGCAAGACCCGGCTCTGCTGCACGGAGAAGGCACAGCCTATCATCCAACAGGGGCGGCAATTGCAGGAGGTGTTTCTGGAGCGGCTGTTCCGCGGGATCGACCCTGTGACAAAGGCGGCATTTTTGAAAACAGTGACCGCGATGAATGAAAATCTGGACGAACTGTTAAAAGGAGAATGATGTATATGCAGATCTTATTTACTGTCCTCGTGACTTTCTTTGCCGGAATGGGCGCGGGACTGGGCACCGGCTTTGCCGGTATGAGCGCTGCCGCCGTCATCAGCCCCATGCTCATCACGTTTCTGGATATGGAGCCCTATATGGCGGTAGGCATCGCGCTGGCGTCCGATGTGCTGGCCAGTGCCGTTTCCGCCTATACCTACGGCAAAAACAAAAACCTGGATATCCGCAATGGCCTTATCATGATGGTCAGTGTGCTGGCCTTTACCGTGGTGGGCAGCTATGTCGCCAATCTGGTGCCCTCCTCTACCATGGGCGGCTTCTCCGTGTTCATGACGTTCCTGCTGGGCGTCAAATTCATTGTAAAGCCCGTGATGACCACCAAGGAGGCCATGCTGTCCGTTTCCGCCAGAAAGCGGGTCGTGCAGTCGATCGTATGCGGCACCCTGATTGGTTTTATCTGCGGCTTCGTGGGAGCCGGCGGCGGCATGATGATGCTGCTGATTTTGACCTCCGTGCTGGGCTATGAGCTGAAAACCGCCGTGGGCACCAGCGTGTTCATCATGACCTTCACAGCGCTGACCGGGGCGATCTCCCACTTTGCCATCGGCGGTGCGCCGGACTGGACGGTTCTCGTCCTGTGCGTGGTGTTCACGCTGATCTGGGCGCGGATCGCCGCTGTGTTCGCCAACAAGGCAACGCCCAAAACGTTGAACCGGGCCACCGGCGTGATCCTTGTGATACTGGGCATTGTGGTGATGCTGTTCAACCTGTTGAAGTAACCACAGCAGCACTGTGACCGGGTTTGGCATTTCTTTACTTCCCTTTCACCGCCATCTATGCTATACTGATAGCTAGTATAGAATGGAAGGAGCTTTCCATGGACATTTTTGAGATTCTCGGCCCGGTCATGGTAGGGCCGTCCAGCTCCCACACGGCGGGCGCGGCGCGGATCGGCAGCATGGCCCGCACACTGCTGGGCAGCACACCGGTAAAGGCCGCCATCCATCTGCACGGCTCCTTTGCCGACACCGGACTGGGCCACGGCACCGACCGTGCGCTGGTGGCCGGACTGCTGGGCATGAAGCCGGATGATCTCCGTATCCCCTATGCCTTTGAGGAGGCCAAGAAGGCGGGCCTTTCCTACACCATCGACGTGGTGGAGCTGCGGGACGCTCATCCCAACACCGCGCTGATCGAGGTCTGGGGCACAGAGGACAAGCATCTGGAAATGCAGGCCTCCAGTTTAGGCGGCGGCCGCATTATGGTGGATAAGCTGGACGGCATCAACGTGAATTTCACCGGCGCCTACAACACGCTGGTGATTCGCAATCTGGATTACTATTCCTCCGAAGCCGCCGTGACCACCATTTTGAGCCAGTTCCGCATCAACATCGCCAACATGAGCATGTGGCGGCACAAGCGGGGCGGCGACGCGCTGATGATCATTGAAACAGACCAGCATATCAAGCCGGAGCAGGTCACATTTATCGGTCAGCTGCCGGGCATTCTGTCCATAACCTACTACGATAAGGAGGAGGATGACGATGTCTCTGGATTCGATGAAGGAAATCTTTGACCTGATGGCCGAAAAGAACAAACCCTTCTGGGAGGTCGTGCTGGAGGATGACATGGAGACCCGGCAGGTCACGCGAAACCAGTCCATGGCAAAAATGCTGCTGACGTGGCAGGCCATGGCGGACGCGGCAGACAGCTATACGGGCCGCAAGCGTTCCGTCAGCGGTCTGGTAGGCGGCGATGGCATGAAAATGCGGCAGTACTGCATCAAGGGCGAAGCTCTCAGCGGCGGCTATGTCAGCGAGGTCATTGCCGAGGCTCTGAGCATGGCGGAATCCAACGCCTGCATGCGCCGCATCGTGGCGGCTCCCACGGCAGGCGCCTGCGGCGTACTTCCGGCGGTGCTGCTGCCCCTGTGCAAATATGAGGAATTGAGCCAGCACCAGCTGTTGGAGGCACTGTACGTGGCCAGCGGCATCGGCGCGGTGATCGCCTATCGGGCCTGCATCGCCGGTGCTTCCGGCGGCTGTCAGGCGGAGATCGGCACCGCTTCCGCCATGGCGGCAGGCGCGCTGGTGGCCCTACGGGGCGGCAGCGGCGCACAGATCGGCCACGCGGTGGCCATGGCGCTGAAAAACCTGATGGGTCTGGTGTGCGACCCGGTGGCGGGACTGGTGGAGATCCCCTGCGTGAAGCGCAATGTGATCGGCGCGGTGAATGCCGTCAGCGTGGCGGATATGGCAATGGCCGGCATCGAGAGCCGTATCCCCGTGGACGAGGTGATCGACGCCATGGGCGAGGTCGGCCGCCGCATGCCGGTGGAGTTCCGCGAGACGGCGCTGGGCGGTCTGGCCGCCACGCCCACAGGACGCGCTATCAAAAAACGGATGCATAAGCCCCAATAATCAGCCCTCATTTTACCTGTATTCATCGTTCAAATCTGACGACGAGGCATAATGCCGGAAAGGAGCATTCTATGCTGCTATTTCACTCCATCCGCGCTCTGTCCAGCTTCTGGGAGTTTGGCGAAATGGTATTTCTGATCCCCGCCGCGCTGGTGATAGCGCTGCTGTTACAGGCCGTGATCTTCCGGAACCAAAGGCGTCCGTGGCTGCCCATCGCCGTGATCGGCGGACTGCTGGTACTGTGCGATGTTACGGCTTCTCTCATCATTCTCAAGCTGGAGCGGGCCGCTCTGGGCGTCGCGTTTCTGGGCATGGCGGGGGAAGCGTTTCTGCTGGCAGTCATTATCGGCCTTGCCATCGGGCTGCTGGTCAGTCTGCCGATGAAGAAAAAGGCCGCGTAACATATTCGATCATGCCGCCTCCGGCGGCATACCACAACTTTTCACTCTTCGCTCTTCTCTTTTCACTGCACAAAAAATCTCCGGTCTTTCGACCGGAGATTTTTTATGCTTTAGTTTTCGCTGCGGCGCTTGTAGGACTCGTACTTGGTCTTGGCGTCCTCCTCTGCCTCGGCAAACAGGGTCTTGGCGTTCTCAGGGAAGCTCAGCTCCAGAGAAGCGTAACGCACCTCGCCCTTCATGAAGTCGTACAGCGGCATGGTGGGCTCCTTGGAATCCAGGGTGAACTTCTTGGTGCTGGGATCGTAACGATACAGGTTCCAGTAACCGGAAGCGACGGCGTCCTTCATCTCCTGCTGGACATTGTTCATGCCCTTCTTGATGCCGTGGTTGATGCAAGGCGCGTAGCAGATCACCAGAGACGGGCCCTTGTGGGCTTCGGCTTCCTTGATGGCCTTGATGAGCTGGTTGGGGTTGGCGCCCATGGAGCACTGGGCCACATAGACGTTGTCGTAGGTCATCATCAGCATGCCCAGGTCCTTCTTCTTGGTCTTCTTGCCGCTGGCCTGGAACTGGGCCACAGCGCCCACGGGGGTGGCCTTGGAGGACTGTCCGCCGGTGTTGGAGTACACCTCGGTATCCACCAGCAGCACGTTCACATCCTCGCCCATGGCGAAAACGTGATCCAGACCGCCGTAGCCGATATCGTAGGCCCAGCCGTCGCCGCCGTACATCCACATGGTCTTCTTGGAGAGATCTTTCTTGCGCTTCAGGATCTCGTCCACCAGCTTCTGCTCGTCGGCGGAGAACTTGCTGTTCTCCAGCACGGCAACCAGAGCGGCGGTGGCGGGGGTGGAAGCATCCAGATCGTCGTAGGTCTCCAGATACTTGGCGATGGCGGCCTTAACAGCCTCGTCCTTGGTAAGGGCATCCAGCTCCTTCACATAGCCGGTAACGCAGTCGCGCAGCTGCTTGACAGCCAGACACATACCATAGGAGAATTCGGCATTGTTCTCGAACAGGGAGTTACTCCAAGCAACACCCTTGCCCTCCTGGTTCTTGCAGTAGGGAACGCAGGGCATTGCCGCGCCCCATGCCTGGGTACAGCCGGTGGCGTTGGCTAGATACATCTTGTCGCCGAACAGTTGGGTCAGCAGCTTGATATAGGGCGTCTCGCCGCAGCCGGCGCAAGCGCCGTTGAACTCCACCAGAGGCTGCTTGAACTGGCTGCCCTTCAGGCTGAACTTATCCACCTTGTCACCCTTGATGGGCAGGTTGAACAGGTACTCCCAGTTAGTCTGATCCAGAGACACCTCGTGAGTGGGAACCATCTTCAGCGCCTTGCCGCTCTTGGGGCAGGAGGAAACGCAGCTGCCGCAGCTGGTGCAGTCCAGCGTGGACACGCCCATGGCGTACTTCATACCGGCCAGCTGCGGGCCCTTGGCATCCACCATCACCAGCCCCTCGGGGGCATTGGCGGCTTCGGCCTCGTCCAGCAGGAAGGGACGGATGACGGCGTGGGGACAGACGAAGGAGCACATGTTGCACTGCAGGCACTCAGTAGCGTCCCACACAGGCAGATGGGTGGCGATGCCGCGCTTCTCATAGCGGGAGGTGCCCAGCGGCATGGTGCCGTCCTCCATGCCCTTGAAGGCGGAGACAGGCAGATTATCGCCCTTCTGTGCGTTGATGGGCACCAGAATGTTCTTGATGACGTAGGGCAGATTATCGGCAGCGGGCTTGATGGCGGCGCCGGACAGGTTCTTCCACTCGGGCTTCACCTTGACCTCCACCAGCGAGTTGATACCGGCGTCCACGGCGGCGATGTTCATGTTGACGATCTTCTCGCCCTTCAGGCCGTAGGTCTTCTTGACGGCGGCCTTCATGTGCTCCACGGCATCCTCAACGGGGATGACGTTGGCCAGCTTGAAGAAAGCGGCCTGCAGCACCATGTTGGAGCGATTGCCCAGACCCAGCGTCTGAGACTCCTTGTTGGCGTCAATGATGTAGAACTTGATATCATTCTCGGCAATGTACTTCAGGATATCGCCGGGGATGTGCTGCTCCAGCTCGCTCTCCGTCCACTCGCAGTTCAGCAGAAAGCTGCCGTGGGGCTTCAGCTCGGAGATAATGTCGTACTTGGTCAGATACGTCTGGTTGTGGCAGGCGATGAAGTCCGCATTGGAGACGTAGTAGGTGGAGCTGATGGGGTGCTTGCCGAAGCGCAGGTGGCTCTTGGTGATACCGAAGGACTTCTTGGTATCATACTCGAAGTACGCCTGGCAGTACATGTCGGTGGTCTCGCCGATGATCTTGATGGAGTTCTTGTTGGCGCCCACGGTACCGTCGGAGCCCAGACCCCAGAACTTGCAGGCGATGGTGCCTTCCGGCTCGGTCAGCAGCGGTGCGCCGATGGGAAGGGACAGGTGGGTCACATCGTCCTCGATGCCGATGGTGAAGTGGTTCTTGGGCTCGGACAGGCTCAGGTTGTCGAACACGGCCTTGATCTGGGCGGGGGTGGTGTCCTTGGAGGACAGGCCGTAACGACCGGCGTAGATCAGAGGACGGTTGGCGTCGTTGATGTAAGCGGCGCAGATATCCTCATACAGAGGCTCACCGATGGAACCGGCTTCCTTCACGCGGTCCAGAACAGCGATCTTCTTCACCGTCTTGGGCATGGCGGAGAGCAGATGCTTGGCGGAGAAGGGACGGAACAGGTGTACCTGCAGGAAGCCCACCTTCTCGCCCTTGGCGTTCAGGTAGTTGACGACCTCCTGTGCGCAGCCGGACACGGAGCCCATGGCCACAATGACGCGCTCGGCGTCGGGTGCGCCGTAGTAGTTGAACAGGTGGTACTCGCGGCCGGTCAGCTTGCTGATCTGGGCCATGTAGTCCTCCACCACGTCGGGCAGGTTGGCGTAGTCGGTATTGTTGGACTCGCGCAGCTGGAAGTAGATATCGGGGTTATCCACCAGAGAGCGCATGCGGGGATCCTCAGGATTCAGGGCGTTGGCACGGAACTTGGCCAAGGCCTCATAGTCCACCAGCTTGGCGTACTCGTCGTAATCCAGCACGTCGATCTTCTGGATCTCGTGGCTGGTACGGAAGCCGTCAAAGAAGTGCAGGAAGGGGATGCGGGCCTTGATGGCGCTCAGGTGGGCCACGGCGGCCAGATCGGCGGCCTGCTGGACGCTGCCGCTGCTCAGCAGGGCAAAGCCCGTCTGGCGGCAGTTCATCACGTCGGAGTGATCGCCGAAGATGGAGAACGCGTGGGTACCCACGGTACGGGACGCCACATGCAGCACGCCGGGCAGACGCTCGCCGGAGATACGGTGCATGGTGGGGATCATCAGCATCAGACCCTGGGAAGCGGTGAAGCTGGTGGCCAGGGCACCGGCCTCCAGTGCGCCGTGGCAGGCACCGCAGGCACCGGCCTCGGACTGCATCTCCACCAGACGGACGGTCTGGCCGAAGATGTTCTTCTTACCCTTGGCAGACCACTCGTCGGCATGCTCCGCCATGGGGCTGGACGGGGTGATGGGGTAGATGGCAGCAACTTCTGAGAAGGCATATGCCACATATGCCGCCGCTTCGTTACCGTCGCAGATCTTCATGAGCTTACTCATTTCTCTTTTTTCCTCCTCTTTATTCCGGTGGTTTCCGCTGAGGAAACAGCGAAAGCACACAGATATACAATTTACATGGTAACACTTTTCAGGGGAAAGTCAATTCAGGTGGCCGGATTTCTGCATTTTCCCCGATGTGGGGTAAATTTTTTTGTGAAAAACGTCAAATCGCCACAGGCTTACCATCAAAAGCAAGCCGCCCGTTCTTTACGGTCACGCTGCCTCCCAGACGGTTGGGATAGTCGCCGTCCGGCAGTTCTACCGCCACATCGGCCGCGCCCTGTCCGCACAGGTCGAATACGCCCAGCGCCTTGCCCTCCGGGCCCTCGTAATGTCCCAGCAGCAGGCCGTTTCTCTCCTCCAGCCAATAGCCGCCGGTGATGGGCAGCGTCTGCTTCAGCTCCTTCAGCTTTCGCAGATAGAGCTGCATGTCCCGCTGCATGTCGCCATAGTTGCTCTGATTTTCAAAGAAGTCCACCCGTTCCTTGGGGGCGTATTCCATGCCGCTGTAGAGCATCACAGTGCCCCGCTGGAAGTAGAGGAACGCCACCCAGTTGTCCAGCTGGGTATCGTCCCTCATCCAGCTGGCGGCACGGGGTGTGTCGTGATTTTCCAGATACCGGGCTTTGACGTAGCTGCCGGGATAGGTCAGCTCCTGATAGGTCAGGATATCCGCATACTCCCGCAGACTCACCTTTCCGGTCAGCACGCCCTCATAGAAGGGCCAAACGTCGTAATCATAGGTAAGGTCGAACACGGACTGCACCTCGGTATCCGTGGCGCAGTAAGCGCCCATCCTCCGCATGGCCAAAACATGAGCGCCGTGAACGCTCTCCGCCAGCCAGATACAGCCGGGACGGACGGTCTCCACCTCGTCACGGGCCTGCCGCCAGAACTCCACCGGCACAGCGCTGGCTACATCACAGCGGAAGCCATCCACGATGGCAGCCCACTGCTTCAGCGTATCGATCTGATAGCGCCACAGGTCGCGGTTGCTGTAATCCAGATCCACAATATCCCACCAGTCGGCCACCTTGCGGGCGGGTCTTCCCTGCTCGTCCCGCAAAAAGAACTCCGGGTGCGTCTCCGCCAGCACGGAGTCCGGCGAGGTGTGGTTATACACCACGTCGATGATGCACTTCATGCCCCGGTCGTGGATGGCATCCACCAGATGGCACAGGTCGTCCACGGTGCCCATGTCGGGGTTCACCGCCCGGTAGTCCCGGATGGCGTAGGGGCTACCCATGGTGCCCTTGCGGCCCTCCTCGCCGATGGGGTGAATGGGCATCAGCCACAGGATATCCGCGCCCAGCACTTTCAGACGATCCAGATCGCCCTCCAGCGCACGGAACGTGCCCTCCTTGGTGTGTCCTCGAACAAACACGCTGTAGATCACCTGCCGCCGCAGGGAGAGATCGGTGTTAACTGCCATAAGAAAGCCCTCCTTTTTGAATATTATTGCAGCATCGAGAGGAACTCGTCCTCCGTCAGCACGGGGATATTCAATTCCTGTGCCTTGCGCAGCTTGCTTCCGGCGTTCTCACCGGCCACCACATAGGTGGTTTTCTTACTGACCGAGCCGCTGGCCTTACCGCCCCGCTGCTCGATCATGGCGGCGGCCTCGTCTCGGGTAAATTTCTCCAGCGTACCGGTCAGCACGAAGGTCTGTCCGGCAAAGCGGTCGTCCACCTTCTCCTGATGGCTGGTCATGTTGACGCCTGCCTCACGAAGCCGGGCAAGCAAGTCCTGCGACTGAGGGCTCTCCAGCCACTGGCGGATATACCGGGCGGTGATGGGGCCAACGTCGTCGATGGCGGTCAGTTCCTCCTCCGACGCGGCGGACAGCGCATCGAAGCTGCCGAAGTGGGCGGCCAGCACCTTGGCGGCCTTGTCTCCTACCTGACGGATGCCCAGCGCACTGAGAAGCCGCCACAGGTCGTTTTCCTTGCTCTTTTCGATGGCGGCCACGGCGTTGGCGGCGGATTTCTCGCCCATGCGGTCAAGCTGGGCAATATCCTGCACCTGCAAACGGTACAGGTCGGCGGCGGTTTTCACAAGGCCGCTGTCCACCAGCGACTGGATCACCGCCGGGCCCACGCCGTCAATGTCCATAGCATTCCGGCTGGTAAAATGGGTCAGGTTCCGCAGCAGCTGGGCGGGACACTCCGCGCCGGTGCAGCGGATGGCCACACCGTCCTCGTCCCGGCTCACCGGTGCGCCGCATACGGGACACACCTCCGGCAGATAGTAGGGCACAGCGCCGGAGGGACGCTTGTCCTTTACCACCTCCACGATCTCCGGGATGATTTCCCCCGCCTTCTGGACGATGACGGTATCGCCGATGCGGATATCCTTAGACGTGATGAAATCCTGATTGTGCAGCGTGGCGTAGGTAACGGTGGTGCCCGCCAGACGCACCGGCTCCAGCACCGCCTTGGGGGTCAGCACGCCGGTACGGCCCACCTGCACCACGATATTCTTCAATACCGAGGGCTTCTGCTCCGGCGGATACTTGTAGGCCACCGCCCAGCGGGGACACTTGGCGGTGCTGCCCAGCACCTCACGCTCCGGCAGGCTGTCCAGCTTGATGACCGCGCCGTCGATGTCAAAGGGGAACGCCATACGCTCGTCTCCCAGACGGGCGATCTCGGTGATAATGTCCTCCGCCTTGGCCAAAGGCTTGTGGGGGATCACCTTGAAGTGCTGGCTTGCCAGATAGTCCAGCGTCTCGG
>ULWH01020936.1_pt1 | contig 10456 bp, 8 predicted proteins | sample 1960201 | NCBI WGS metagenome assembly ULWH01 (sample SAMEA4835808, study PRJEB28245) | human gut metagenome | biome: gut microbiome; material: fecal sample | place: Denmark | collected 2008
CATCCGTGTGGTTCCTGGCGCAGTCGCTGAACATGGTGTTCTGTACGCTCGCAATTCTTTTTGCCGTACGGGACAAACGCGTTCTATCCTTTGCGATGGTTGCGCTTGCCGTTGGCTGCCCTCCGTTCTCCATTCTTCTGTTTGTTCCGCTGCTGGTCTTCTTTATCGAAGAGGACATGCGTGAAAAGTCGCTTCCATTTTGGAAAGCGCTGCTTTCACAGTGGAAGCTGCTGCTGCTTCCTGCCCTGATCGGCGGCTGCTATATGTGGTACAACTATGCGCGGTTCCACAATCCGTTTGAGTTTGGTCACACCTATTTGCCGGAGTTCAACCGCGGCGAACCGCAGTTCTCCGCGGCGTTTCTCTGGCGCAATCTCAAAAAGATCTTTCGTCCGGTCACGCTCGACGCGAATTTAGCGCTCAAGTATCCTGTTCACGACGGTTTTCTGTTCTTTGCGGCAAACCCGTTTTTCCTGCTGCTTCTCACACGTCTCAAAAAACTCCGGCCGTACCAATGGACGGCACTCATCTGCATGGTGCTGAATCTCGTGCTTCTGCTCACCCATCGCACATTTGGCGGCTGGCAGTTCGGCGCCCGTTACACGGTAGATCTACTCTCCTACGCGCTGCTGATCTGTCTGCCGCGTATGAAGGAGCGCCCGCCCGTTTGGGAGCTGTGGATCGGCGCGTTTGCGATCCTTTTCAATCTGTACGGTGCGCTCGCAATGCACTTCCTGTACAAGTAAATAGCAGGGCGCTCTTCCTTCCGAAGAATGCCCTGCTTCGTTAAACCATTCTTTCTTGCCGTGCGCGCAATGTCCGCGTCTCTGTACGATCAGGCCTTGATCGAGTCAAACCCGACCTTATGATACACCTTGCGGAGCGTCTTTTGCGCTTTACGGCGCGCTTTTTCCGCGCCTTTTTCAAGTGTAGAGGTCAGATACCGCTTATCTGCAAGGATCCGCGTATACTCGTTCTGGATGGGCTCCAACACCGCGATAACGGCGTCTGCCGTGCGGCTCTTCAGCGTGCCGTAGCCTTCGCCTTCCAACTCTGCCGCGGCCTCTTCGATCGTCTTGCCCGCACAGGACGAATAGATCGAAAGCAGATTATACACGCCCGCGCGCGCCGGGTCTGCAGCGATCACGCCGTCGCAGTCTGTGACGGCTCGCTTGAGCTTGCGGCGGATCGTATCCGGATCATCCAACATCGCGATAAACCCATTCGGATTCGGGTCGGACTTGCTCATTTTGCTCGTCGGCTCCTGCAGGCTCATGATGCGTGCGCCCACCTTCGGGATATACGGTTCGGGAACGATAAAGGTCTCTCCGTAGACCTTGTTAAAGCGTTCCGCAAGGTCGCGTGTGATCTCGACGTGCTGCTTCTGATCCGCACCGACCGGGATAAGGTGCGCCTGATAGAGCAGAATATCTGCCGCCATGAGCACCGGATATGTGAACAGGCCCGCATTGATATTATCTGCGTGACGCGCGCTCTTGTCCTTGAACTGCGTCATGCGACCGAGCTCTCCCATGTAGGTATTGCAGCAGAGGACCCAGGATAGCATGGCGTGTTCCGGCACATGTGACTGGATGAACAGCGTCGAGCGCTCGGGATCGATACCGCAGGCCAAAAACAGTGCAAGTGTTTCAATACTGCGTCTGCGCAATTCCGCGGGCTGCTGCCGCACGGTGATCGCATGCATGTCCGCCACCATATAATAGGAGTCGAACTCCTCCTGCATGGCGACAAAATTTTTGAGCGCGCCAAGGTAGTTGCCGAGCGTCAGTCGGCTGGTCGGCTGGATGCCGCTCAAAACGGTCTTTTTCGTTGCCTGTTCTTCCATACCCTTCTCCCACTGCACTGAAATGATAGAAAAGCCGCCCGTTCGTGCGGCAAAAAATGTTGCGAGCAAGCCGTAAGCCGAGTTCTGTCTAAGGACGACCATCTATCTCTGGCCCATCGTTGCCGGTGGGCTCATGCGATTTCCAGGAGCGTAGCGGGCCGCTATTATATGCTCCCATTTCAATCTTGCACCAGGTGGGGTTTACATGACGGACAAGTCGCCAAGCCGTCGGTGAGCTCTTACCTCGCCTTTCCATCCTTACCCGTCTCGCGACGGGCGGTATCTTTCTGTTGCACTTTCCTTGGAGTCGCCTCCACCGGGTGTTACCCGGCACCCTGCCCTGCGGTGCTCGGACTTTCCTCCCCGCATCTCTCGACGAGGGGCGGCCGTCTGTCTTACTCGCAAACTTTAATTCTGATTTTACTGCTCGCTGTATAGAATACGGCCGCAGTTCTCGCATTCAAGCACCGCATCCGGCGCGTTCAAACGCTTCAGCATGACCATCGGCAACGACATATTGCATCCGCTGCACTTGCCGCCGATGACCGGAACAATCGGCGCCGCATAGTGCTGCTTGACCTTTTCGTACCGCTGGAACAGCGCGGGATCAACATCTTTTCTGATTTGCTCGAGCTTTTCATCAAAGCTTGCCAGCATCTCTGCGCTGTCATCGCGTTCCTTTTCGCAGACTGCGCGGACCTGATCGTATTCCTTCTTTGCGTTCTTCGCGGTCAGATTGGTCTCGCGGTATTCCTCCGCCGCCTTCTCTGCTTCGGAAAGCAGCTTCTTTGCCTCGCGGACGACCTGATTGATCTCCTTCTGCAAGCGCTCAATGTCCACGCGGAGTTCCGTCATTTCAGCAGCCGTGCTTTCCTCGTCTCCGGTGATGGTCGCAAGCTCGCTGTTTTCAAGCTCGATCCGCTCTTCCAAGCGCTTTGCTTGTTCCGAGAGCTTATTGATCTGAGAAAGGCGCGTCTCCGTCTCCTCGGTCAGCTTCTGAATGGTCGCCTGCTGTGTTTTCAGCAGCTTATGCAGGCGGCTGAGTTTCTGGCGTGCGGGTGTAGAGCGAACGGCCTGTTCGGCCTCCAGCTTTTTTTGCTCGGTCTGCTGATACAGCAGCATTGCATCGAGTTTACCCATGTCATTCCCTCCTATAATCGCCAATACGGACCGCTGTCCGATTGGGATACCTTATATTGTACATCATTTGAAAGCGCCTGTAAACGGGCAATCAGCGGCAATAGAACGATCTTCTCCGTTTCATAGTGTCCCGCGACGACCAGCGGCATATCGATCTCCTTGGCGGCAAGCGCTTCATGATGTCTGCACTCGCCCGTCAAAAACACATCGGCGCCGGCCGCCTTTGCGATCGCGATGTCTTCTGCGCCGCTTCCGCTCACGCAAGCCACGGTCAGGATCTCCCGTTCCGGGTCGCCTGCAACATCCGCTCTGGCTTGCAGCTTGTCCTGAACGAGCGCCGCAAACGCTCTCAACGTCATCGGCCGGTCAAAGGTGCCGATGCGGCCAAGCCCGTCCCCGGGCAGCGGCCGCACATCCCGGAGTGCAAAGCAGGCAAGCAGCGCATCGTTCACGCCGCCTTCCGCCGCGTCCAAATTCGTATGCGCAGCGTACATGCCGATGCCGTTTCGAAGCAGCAGATACGCCGCCGCGGTGTCGGGATCCTCCTCCAAAATATGCTTGACGCCGTGAAAGAACAGCGGGTGATGCGTGAGCACCAGGTCGGCGTCAAATGCCGCCGCCTCTCTTGCGACCGCCGTCGTGCAGTCAAGTGCAACAAGTACACGCCGGATCTCCTTGCGTTCGGGCGTGATCAAAAGTCCCGGGTTATCGAAGTCCAGCGCCAGATCCGGCGGCGCGATCCGCTCCATCTCCCGTATCCAATCCTGCAACCGCATCAATGCTCCCACCTTTCCAGTATGGTCAAAAGTTCGGCTTCTTTTCGGCGAAGCACGGGTTCACCGCCGGTATTTGCGGCCGTTTTCAGCCGTTTCTGCGTCTGTAAAAGCTGCTGCCGTGCGAGTGTTCTGCACAGTGGATCTCTCCGTTCAAACGCTCGATACCCGAGGCTGAAACAGCCAACCGGGAAATCCGCCGGCCAAGTGTCGCATTCTCCGTCCGCGCAAGGCGGCGCCGCAGAAAGAATCTGATACAGTCTGCCCGCTTCCTCCGTGACACGATCGTCAAGAATACGATACCCGGAGGTATAGAGATACGCCCGCAGTTCTTCTACGCCGCGCATGGGCTGCATGACAGCAAGGCGTGCCCCCATAAGCGGGCTGTCCGCGGCATCCAACAATTCCACGATCCGTTCTCCTCCCATGCCGCAGAGAACGACCGCATCCGCCTCCCCCCGGCACAGCACGGTAAGGCCGTCTCCAAGCCGAATGTCGATCCTGCCTTCTCCGCCGATGTATGCGGAAAGCCGCCGGGCTTTTTCAAGTGACGGCGCGCTCACGTCCGACGCGATACAGCGCCAGGTCTCGTTCCGCTGCAACAACGCGCAGGCAAGCCGTCCATGGTCGCAGCCGATGTCCGCGACGACGGCGTTCTCCGGCAAAGCGTTCAGCAGGGCTGCCGCAGTTTCCAAGCGCGGATGCAAGTGGATCTTTCGTGTCCGTGTCACCATCATAGCGTTTATTATAGATGAAAAAACGCCGGAATGCAAATCCGTCGCTCTCTGCCCTCAAAGCTAAATTCGGATCGCTTTCTGCGGTTCCGTGCGGTCGATCGGGCCGCCGCCCAGGCAGGTTTCGCCGTCATAGAACACGACCCATTGTCCCGGCGTGACCGCACGCTCCGGCGCATGGAAACGAACATGCGCCCCATCGCCGCGAACCTGTACCGAGACCGGCCGGTCACTCTGGCGATAACGGAACTTTGCCGTGCAGTCAAATTCGGCTTTCGGCGCATGTCCCGCGATCCAGTGGATCTTATCCGCATCCAGCGACAGCGAAAACAGTTCCTCATGTTCACCCTGCTGCACGATCAAAAGGTTGCGCGACAGATCCTTTCCGATCACGAAAAAGCTCTCGCCCGTTCCCCCGGCCTGCCCGCCGATACCGAGTCCACGGCGCTGCCCCAGCGTATAATACATGAGCCCGTCGTGCTTTCCGATGACCTTTCCCTTTTCGGTCACGATGTCGCCGCGCTGTGCCGGAAGGTATTCCATCAGGAACTTTTTGAAATTGCGTTCGCCGATAAAGCACACGCCGGTGCTGTCCTTTTTGTTCGCGTTTACAAAGTTCTGCTCTCGCGCGATGCGCCGCACCTCGTTCTTATGGATGTCACCGATGGGAAACAGGGCTTTCCCGAGCTGTTCCTGCGTCAAGCCCGCAAGAAAGTAGGTCTGATCTTTGTTGCCGTCCGCAGCGCGCAGCAGCCGAACGCCGCCGTCATCCTTTGCAAGCCGCGCATAGTGCCCGGTCGCAAGTGCAGAAGCGCCCGTCCCCATGGCAAAATCCAGAAAAGCGCGGAACTTGATCTCGCAGTTGCACAATACGTCCGGGTTCGGCGTGCGGCCCGCCCGGTATTCCGCAAGAAAATACGAAAACACCCGGTCGCGGTATTCCTTTGCAAAATTGACCGTATAGTACGGGATGCCGATGGCGTCCGAGACCCGCCGCACATCTTCGTAATCCGCGGCCGCAGTGCAAACGCCGTCCTCGGTTTCCTCTTCCCAGTTTTTCATGAACACGCCCACCACATCATAGCCCTGCTGCTTGAGCAGGTATGCCGCGACCGTGCTGTCAACGCCGCCCGACATGCCGACGACGATATGTCCCTCATGCAAGAGAATCCCTCCTCTCTGCCAAAGTATAGCACAAAGGAGGGCGTTCTCGCTACTCTATTCCTTGATTACGTCGCGGCTCTGCCGTCTTAGCAGCCGCAGCCGCACCCGCAGCCGCTCTGCGTGGAAACGCGGGAACCGCAGCCGCAGCCGTTCGTCTCCTCTGCGTTTCCGCAGCCGCAGAATCTGGAGAGGAGCAGCAGCCAGATCAGGCTGTCGCAGGTGTTGCCGCCATCAAGAAGAAGCAGGATGATGATGATCCACCACCAGTTCGTTCCGTTGCAGCCGCCATTGCATCCACCGAAAATACCCATAGGATAATCCTCCTGTTGTTTTGCTTTCGACAGCTTTCGCCGCCGCTTACCCCATACTACGCAAAATACCGAAATGCTGTGCTTGTCCTGCGCCTTTTGCCTTGACAAAACCCGCTTTGTACCTAATAATAGATGCGTGGAAATTTAGGAGGAGTATTGGATTATGGCATGTGAAAAAACCATGGATAAGATCGTCGCTCTGTGCAAAGGGCGCGGCTTTGTTTACCCCGGCAGCGAGATCTACGGCGGCCTCGCCAACTCTTGGGATTACGGCCCGCTGGGCGTAGAATTCAAAAACAACATCAAGCGGGCCTGGTGGCGTAAATTCGTGCAGGAGTGTCCCTACAACGTCGGCATGGACGCTGCGATCCTGATGAACCCCCAAACCTGGGTGGCGAGCGGCCATGTGGGTGGTTTTTCCGATCCGCTCATGGACTGCAAGGCGTGCAAATCCCGTTTCCGTGCGGACCAGCTTATCGAAGCCTACGCAAAGGAGCACGGCCTTGACGTTCATCCGGACGGCTGGACGAACGAGCAGATGCAGCAGTACATTATCGATGAGGGGATCGCCTGCCCCGAGTGCGGTGCAAAGGATTTCACCGGCATTCGCAAATTCAACCTCATGTTCAAGACCTTCCAGGGTGTGACCGAGGACTCGACTTCCGAGCTGTATCTCCGTCCCGAAACGGCGCAGGGCATCTTCGTCAATTTCAAAAACGTGCAGCGCACGACACGCCGCAAGATCCCGTTTGGCATCGCGCAGATCGGCAAGTCCTTCCGCAACGAGATCACGCCGGGCAACTTCATTTTCCGCATCCGCGAGTTCGAGCAGATGGAGCTAGAGTTCTTCTGCACGCCCGGCACGGATCTTGAATGGTATGAATACTGGAAAAACTACTGCAAGAACTTCCTGCTCTCGCTCGGCATGACCGAAGCGCACATCAAGATGCGTGAACATGCCAAGGAAGAGCTGTCGCACTACAGTCGCGGCACGACGGACATCGAGTTCCTGTTCCCGTTCGGCTGGGGCGAGCTTTGGGGCATTGCCGACCGTACGGACTTCGACCTCAAGGCGCATGCGAACCACAGCGGCGCAAACTTTGAGTACCTCGACCCCACAACGAACGAGAAGTATGTTCCCTACTGCGTGGAGCCCTCGCTCGGTGCAGACCGCGTGACGCTTGCGTTCCTCTGCGACGCTTACGATGAGGAAGAGCTGGAAGGCGGCGACGTGCGTACCGTATTGCATCTGCATCCGGCGCTCGCGCCCTACAAGGCGGCGATCCTGCCGCTGTCGAAGAAGCTTTCCGATAAGGCCATGGAGGTCTATACGGCTCTGTCGAAGAAATACATGCTCGACTTTGACGAGACCGGAAGCATCGGAAAACGCTATCGCCGCGAGGATGAAATCGGCACGCCGATGTGCATCACGATCGACTTTGAAACGGAAAACGACGGCTGCGTGACCGTTCGCGACCGCGATACGATGGAGCAGGTTCGTCTCCCGATCGAAGCGCTCGACGCATACATCGCCGAACGGATCGATTTTTGACAAAAGGAGGAACGCTCCCGCTTCCACTGTGAGCGGGAGTCTTTCTATTTCAATGAGCGACTTGTTTGATGTGTTTCTCGACGCGCTGCTGGACAGTGCAAAGCTTCTGCCCTTTCTGCTGCTCACGGTCTTTGTCATGGAATACCTTGAGCATCGGGCCGCAGATCGTTTTGTGCTGAGCATCCGCAAGGCAGGCCGTTTCGGTCCCGCGCTGGGCGCTCTTTTGGGCTGTGTCCCGCAATGCGGCTTTTCCGCTGCCTGCGCGGAGCTGTTCAACGGCGGTCTCGTCTCTGCCGGCACGCTCGTGGCGGTGTTTCTTTCGACCTCCGACGAGGCCGTTCCCGTGCTGCTCGCCAACCCCGGCGGTTGGCAGGAAGTCTTGCGGCTGCTCCTTGTCAAGCTTGTGGTCGCGATGGGTGCGGGCTTTTTGCTCGATCTGTTCTGGAATCGCAGCAGTCAGGACGCCGCTTTCGCCGCAAATGCAGAAACGCATGTTTGCAAGAGCGACAGCAAGTTCTCGCACATTCTGCTTGCCGCCGTGCGTCGCACGCTGGAGATCTTTCAGTATCTATTCCTGTTCTCGCTCGCGCTCGGCCTTTTGATCTCGCTGATCGGCGAGGAAAAGCTCTCCGCGTTGCTGCTTCCCGGTCCGTTTCAGCCGCTGATCGCAGCACTCGTCGGACTGATCCCGAACTGCGCTGCTTCGGTTTTGCTGACCCAGCTCTACCTTGACGGCATGATCTCCTTTGGCTCTGCGATCGCGGGACTTTGCTCCTCGGCGGGCATCGGGCTGCTCGTGCTGCTGCGCGGAAAACGCGGCGCCCGCGTCTACGCCATTGTAATCGGGAGCGCGTTCCTCTCCGCAGTGATTGCAGGCAGCGTTCTTCAATGGATCTTCTGATACGGCAATGGAACTGACTGGTACAATCGAAAACATCATCTATCGCAACGCAGACAATGGATACACCGTGCTCGAGCTGTTCTCCGATGAGGGCGAGCATATCACGGCGGTCGGTTCGCTTGCGCTTTGCAACCGAGGCGAGCGCGTCACCTTGACCGGTCAGTATGCAAGTCATCCGAAATACGGCCGTCAATTCAAGGCGGCGTCGGCAAAAACGCTCGCTCCGTCTACATTGTCCGCCATCGAAAGCTATCTCGGCAGCGGCCTGATCCGCGGCGTCGGCGCTTCCACCGCACACGCCATTGTGCAGAGTTTCGGCATGAATACGCTGGATATCTTGGACAACGCACCGGAACGGCTGCTCGAGATCAGCGGTATCGGGAAAAAGCGCGCCGCCATGATCGCTGCCTCCTATCAGGAAAACATGCAGATGCGGGACATTATGCTCGCGCTCGAACCATACGGCGTTACCGTCACGCAGGCGCTGAAGCTCTATCGTATCTACGGCGGGCTCTGCCTTGCCCGCATTGAAGAGAATCCCTATCAGATGATCGCTGATGTGGAAGGCATTGGGTTTGTCATTGCGGATCGCATTGCGCAGAACGTTCCGGGTTTTTCCTACGACTCCGCATCGCGGCTCTCTGCTGGCATTCTCTATGCGCTGAACCTTGCGCGCATGGAATACGGACACACCTATGTCCCGCGCGCTTCGCTCATCGGCTATGCAGTCAAGCTTCTGGGCGTGGACGAGGAGGCCGTCTCCGATACGCTCGACGCTCTGATCGGCAAAGGTGAGCTCGTTTACCAAATGGTCGGCGACGACGACGGCATCTTCCTTCCCTGGGTACAGCGTATGGAACAAAGCGTCGCCGAAAAGCTGATACAGCTCACCGAAAAGCCCATTGCAAACCCTTTTTTGAACTTGGCGCTCACGCAAAATCACTCCATCCAGCTTGCGCCGCAGCAATACGAAGCCGTCGAAGCCGCCCTGAACGAGGGGCTGCTCGTCATCACCGGCGGTCCCGGCACCGGCAAGACAACGATCATACGCTGCATTACCGAGATCCTGTCCGATATGCAGATGGACTTTGCGCTCGCTGCTCCGACCGGCCGCGCTGCAAAGCGCATGACCGAGGCGACCGGCTGCGAAGCGAAAACCATCCATCGTTTGCTCGAGTACATTCCGGGCGAGGGCTTTACGCGAAACGACGAGAACCCGCTGTTCTACGACATTGTCATCATCGACGAGGCCTCCATGGTCGATATCCCGCTGATGTCCGCGCTGCTCAAGGCCATTGTCCCCGGAACGCGGCTGATCCTCGTCGGCGACAGCGACCAGTTACCCCCGGTCGGCTGCGGCGACGCGTTACGCGACATTATCAAGAGCGACGTCGTACGCGTGGTACGGCTCACCGAGATCTTTCGGCAGGCGCAGGAAAGCTATATCGTGCAGAACGCGCATCTTGTCAACCATGGCGAAATGCCGCGGCTCGATCTTGCCGATTCCGATTTTCGCTTTGAAGAGCTTGCGTCACAGGACGCCGTTCTTGCGCGTTTGATCGCGCTTTGCACACATCCTGCGCCCGTTCTCCACACGAATGAACCGCTTCTGGACATCCAAGTACTTGCGCCTATGAAAAAAGGAACGCTTGGCGTCTACAACATCAACCGTGCTCTGCAGGCTGCGCTGAACCCGCCCGCGCCCGGCAAGCGTGAACAGGCATTCGGCGATACGGTCTTTCGGGAGGGCGACAAGATCATGCAGATGCAGAACGACTATAAGGTGGAATGGACGCGCCGCGGCCAATCCGGAGAAGTCGTTGAAGGCACGGGCGCATTCAACGGCGATCTCGGAACGGTGTACCACATTGACCCCGCAGCTCGCCGGCTGAGCGTTCTGTTCGATGACGACCGGCTTGCAAACTACGATTTTTCACAGGTGGATACGCTGAGTCTTGCATACTGTATCTCCATACACAAGAGTCAGGGAAGCGAATTCCCGATCGTTCTGCTGCCGCTGGCGGGCGGAACGCCG